>Ga0160427_10000940_pt1 | contig 17834 bp, 18 predicted proteins | sample SolpanmetagenomL_FD_108194 | JGI IMG/M metagenome (GOLD analysis project Ga0160427, IMG submission 108194) | Solar panel surface microbial communities from Lawrence Berkeley National Laboratory, California, USA - L | ecosystem: Engineered > Built environment > Solar panel > Unclassified ...
AATATCCTTCCGCGTTGTAAACTCCTCAAAAGCCTTTTCAATCTTCTCAGTCTCTGTTCGAGATTCGACAATCAGAAAGTTTTTAGTTGCATCGGCGCCGCTAGTGACATGCTATATATATTTGATGTTGTTAATGAATATCATCGAGAGAGAGGGAATATTGAATTCTTATTTGCAATAATTCTGCAGGCTAACACAAGGGTTTTTGGTAAGATGAGTAGGCATGAATACTTACACCAATTCCAGCTAACAAAAGACCAGTAACAGAGTCCTATATTATTTTCCGAAGACAAACCCACAATTAGCAAGGACGTTATTATCGATGGTTGCCTCCAAAGACCTATCAAAGGTCCTGTAAATAATGAGAGTATTAAACAAACCTCATCTCCAATGACGGCGAGGAAATTTCGGTCCTTGAACGTAGCTGGAGGTGCCGCCATGTCTTTTGTTGTTTGTTTTAGAACGGGTCGTCGTAAAGTGCACTCTCACTCCCGCAATTTGTGCTTCTTCTTCTTCTTGCCGACTGAAACAGACAAAGATGCAGTTACGGCCAAAGTTGAGGGAATTCGCCTATCGAGATGAGAAAGAATCACCAATCAGTAGTATGGTAGTCAATAGAGCCTCGATGTACAACCGATTTGTATTTGTCGGCGTATGATGGGAATGTTGATGATTGACTGACTGTTGGCTGCTGGCTGGGGGAATTCAAGGTGTTTTTGGATGAGAGCTGCTGTGACCTCACTCACTCAAGTAAATTGCTTTGTCTTGTCTTGCTTGTCCAGGGATAATGTGCGTTATCGATAAGGGTGGAATAAACACTCACCCACTCACTCACATCCACAAATCTCCCCTTAGGGAGGGGGAGTAGAGGAATAGTAAGAAGAATACCTAGATATTTCTCCTTATATGGTCCGCATGCTATATACGCATAGCTCAAGACATGATTCCGAGAATTGTTTTGGTAATATAATTTCTAAGAATTTATGTACAACCAAGAGTATTTATGCACTTGGATCATAGACAGGTAAAGACATTTAATCTGGACTAAGCAGCAAACACTAAATTGAAGGATGTATCAAATCAGAATATAGGATTTTTCGTAGTTTCATTCAGTCCGGAAGCCTGACTTGACAAACGCTACGTAAGAATGAGGATGTGATAGCAAACAGAATAGGATTTTGTGGGACGAGATTTTGAGAAGAGATGACATGATCGGTGTGAGAAGTTGAAATAGCGAACATCAGATGTGGGAATCATTAAGAGGAAAGAAAAATAACAAGATGAATTGAATGGAAAATTAACATTAAAAACTATGGAAAGTCTTGTTTAAAAAGACTTGGTTATTTTTCAAACAAAAAAGAAATGGAGAAAAAAAGAATGAGAACTAAAACTGACACTAACAAACAATTGTACAAGAAAGTAAGTGGTGAGTGTAAGTAGCCATTGGCTTTTGTAAAAAAATCCCAAAAGAACGCCAATAAAAAGCAGGAAAGCAGAATAGTCCTAAAAACAACGCTAAAGCGCCTAAATGAGGGTATGAACTTTGGGCAAAGTTATGCTAAAATGATAATTAAGTAGATAGAAAAATCTTTGATATCAAATTACGCTAAAGGTATTCAAAAATGACATTTAAATTATGGGAAGATGTAAGGAGACTCGTATGTTTGAGATGGTAGATTTTGTCTTACTATTGGAACTGGTTCGAATTTTCATTGTATTCATCGTAAGTAGTGGTGAAAAGACCCGAACGATTAAATTCAGGAAAGCTAAGATAGCTTTCTTGAGCAGGTAGTGCAGGTTCGTCGATGTCGACATAGCCGAACAGGTTATTGATTCTACGAATGTCGTGGCTGACTTGATCAGTTGGCAATTCAGAATCGCGAATCTCAGCGAGGTTCTTGATGGACATAATGATGCCACCGCTAAGAGATGTGGTTGACGAGATAGCTTGTGCATGAGGCAACCATGAGAAACGGAGATCAGGCTCATCCCATATGCTGGACAGATGAGCTCTGAAGGCAATAGGAAGAAGAAGACCCATGTTTTCAAGGTTGGACATTTTAGAACGGAACCAATAAGCGTGTTGTGTATCCGGCATCCAGACTGTTGCCATGCAAAGTGAGGTGAAGAGCGGGAAAAGTAGATGAGGTGCCTGATTTATATATGTCTCCATAGCTGTGTAGATCTTGCACACTGATAGAGCATGATGTAGCATATATTCATGGTGAATGCCGCGTGCTAAGCTTGTGTGATGCATGAGAATTAGACCCAATACATGGACATCGGCAAAGATGTATAAGGCTGGTCGCAGATAGTCTTCGTCCTCCTGATAGAATTGTGGATTCTGTGCATAAGCGTTGCTCTCCATCGATACTTGGAACTGGTTGACATTTCGATGGATTGAGGCTAGGTTTGGATGTAATCGGCCCCAAAATTGGTTGATATTCTCTTGAATAGTAGCACCATATGACAAGAAGGTTTCAGAGCTGATCATGCCTCTACTCCGTCTTGATAACAGATTGGCAACCTCCATAGTCATGAATCGAGCTTCAGATTCGGCTTGTGCAATGATCATCTTCACTGATGAGTTAAGACTCTTCTGAGTCTGGCAAAAACTGCGGTTGACCTCGTACCACTCTTTACCAAGAATAACTTCTTGACCACACATGATCGCAACAAAGTTGTCCAATCTAGTGAACCAGGAAAAGATCATAGCACCCTCTGCCGTTTCAGAGATTGTCTCAGCAGAATAAAGTGAGATGAGCAATTGGTGAGCACCTTTACGATGTTGAATTAAATTCGACCAATCCCCAAGATATTCTTCGAAAATTGCGAGTTGTAAGATTGTCATTAATGTGGCAAGACCTGGCTTACTACCGCTCACGAATGACAAACGCAAAAGTGCAAGAGCTTTGTTGTAATATTCTAGAAAGTCCTCATATTGGTTTGATGGATGATTCACATGGTAATGGAACGCAGAAAATGCTACTACAGCATGAAGAAGAGCATCATTGCTTGTTGCATAATGAATAAATTGAGTCTTGAAGAAGCCTGAGGAATCAGTTTTCAGCATGTAATGTTCACATGTGATGGCTTGTTGATGATAACCAAGGTAAAAATTCATATCAGGCGTAACTCGACCCTCCACCAAAGAAAGTCTGAATACTGGGTTGGAGTTGGTGGAGTTGACTCGTGGTGAATGTGAGTTTACACTGTAGTCAGTCTTGAATGTAGTTTCGGTTGGGGAACCGGCTTCTGGATGTGTCTCCTCAATTGCTCTTGTTGGGAAAGTGCTGCTACGACTAGAGCTGGGACCGAGGAAAGGAGAGGCTGATTTCGAACTGGCTCTTCTTGTGTAACTTGGGAATGTAACAGATGGTCTCAAAAATTGTGGATCAACCGGACTTGAGGCCATCGAATATTCAGCTTCATCTGTGTCATGATAAGTTTCGTCATCATCATACAGATTGCTTTCTGGAGAAGAAGTGATATCTTTAACGGAATTGGTGTCAGAAGTCGGTGCATCCTTTCGTTCCTTCTTTCCTTTCGATGAGCTTGATATAGATGACGATTTGGATGGTGATGGTTCTGGGTATGAACACTCTCTTCCGCCTTTTGCACAACCTACACAACGGTTAATCGTATTTCCACAAAGTTTGGATTGAGTTTAACATACGGTCGCAGATAGGATGTGCTTCATCACACTAAAGAATTCGTTAGCTGCCAAGATCTATGTAAAAGAACACGTTCTTCTCCAGAAGCAAACTTACCTTGACCCGGCGATGTCGACAAGTCAGGCAACCTGACCGTGTACGACGATGCTTCTTTACTTGATCCAATGTTGAACTAGATTTTCTTCTCATACGAGATGATTTCGACGACAACATTCCAACAGGACCTGCGAAAAAGGTGTGGAGAGCAGATTGGTCAAGGTAAAATTGAGGGCTTGACAAAGGGCTCGGAATGACTGTCGGGTCGTATGAGTAGATAGAAGGAAATGAATGAGGCCTATTTGAATGTACGAATGACGCCATTAACTTCGTTAAAAGTCGTAGTTGTTTAATGTGATTTCTTTTGTTTGAGCGAAAGACTAGGCGGGGAAAAAAAGGGTATTATAATGGACTTGAGTTCAAGTAGCTGAATGTAATGTGGAAATAGCGAATGTGATCTTTTTTAAATAAGAAAAACGTAAGGTAGCGAAAGGAATTTCTTCGGAGAAGCTGTGAAAACGAAAGTGTACCAGTTCTTAGAACGTGGTAAGATAAATTTAGGGGGTGTTTTGAAGAGGTTGTTATGAGCTCATCCCGTAGTTGTAGATGGCGACGAGTCGACTATTCTTTGTTGAAGTTCTAAACTTCGAAAAGGTTCTTCTCTTTCCTTACAAGTGTCGGCGGCTGCAAGTCCAACAAGCAGTGCTGAAACAAGTCCAAGCAGACAGTTGTAGTTGTAGGTATTTTGTAGAAATATTCGATAGCAGTATACGGGAGAGGCAGTCTTTGTCTAACTTGAAATAAGTCTGAAGCAAGACTATTATTTATTTTTGTTTTATTTTTTTTCTTATGAGAAGAACGAAAGACGAGGAAGAGAAGAAGTATAATTGATAAAAACGAAAGAGGAAAATCAAATGAGAAGCGAAAGTCGAGAGCAAGCCTATGAACGAGAGAGGCAAGCAGCGAAGGTAGTAGATCTAAAGTCTCCACGGAATAATAGTCAACCACGACACCTTTGTCAGAAGTGAATTGATAAAGTTGAGGATATTGTCTTTCCAGAAATCTGGGACCCTATATGTATTAATCGAGGGGTACAGTGCTGCTGCTAGGTAGGTACTATGTTAAGTATACTTTTGTGTGCGTGTGTGTGAGTGGGTGGGTGGGTGGGTGAGCGAGAAAGCGGAAAGAGAAAGAGACTAAGCCTTAACTTAGCGTGGGCAGACGATGATGGAAAGATGGAAATAAAGTGTATACTACTGTGCTATAGTGCAAGCAAGTCATAATAGCAGCATGATAATCAGTAACGAATGGAGGTGCCATATAGGGTGGAGTGGTGGTGTATTGCTGATGGTGATGATGATGATGATGATGTGATGTGATAGTCCCTCCTCCTCCTGCTGCTGCTGCTGCGTGGACTGAGAAGCTAAAACTAAACTGTGCAAGTTTAAGAGCTAGCGGATTGTAAGCTATGGCGAATGACCTGCGAAAAAGGAAAAAGCATCACGAAATCCACAAAACACTAACCCGTCCATTGGGTGGAGGAGGAGAGGAGAAGAAGGATGGAATTTTTCTTCATTTTTCTCAAAACTTTTCGGGGGCTTCACTTTTCGATACATCTATCCAGGTACCTTTTGACGGCAAGCTATTAACAGCACAGGCGTGAAACGTTCGAGACCAAGGCGCACTACTACTTGCAACCAAGTACAGTTTTGCTGCTTCTCCCAGTAGGCGTCCCTTTCCCTACGGCAAGTTATGACGAGAGAAGTATCCCTTTTCTTCAATTGTTTTGTCTTACATGAACTCACAATAGTTTAGAAATAGAAAAAGTCATCCCATCGTGAAATCATCAGATCACTCATGATTTATAAGCAAGACAGACGGCCAGACTAGAGGACGGGATCCATTGGTCTAACTGAAAATGTGCAAACAATGCGCACTGTCCATGTCCTTGACTGTTGTCTTGCATTCACCATCAATGTTTACGATATGTACTTTTGCGTCTTGAGAAAGTCATCCGCTATATTTAAGTAGGGAGCATAGTGCTAATCCGAATATGTGTACTTTATGATACCAGTACAGTAAATGTACCTTATAATCGATACATTCACAGTGCAGCGGGGACCTTGTAGCATCGAATGGCTCCAAAAAAAGTGTTTTCAATGTATATGCTACACTATCCCCTATGGGAGCTAGTAAACTCAATAAAATAATTCTTATTCTCGAGATCGCTTATCGGTCATACGTAGAAAAGTACTTTAGTACACAAGACACCTTTCTTCCTTCTTCCACTTACCTAGAGTTAAAGTTTATTTTAAGAACTCGTAAAACCCCAAAACGGGAACGTCTTACCTCACAATCGCCGAGTTGAGCCGGAATTCCCGTGATCGAAGCCATCTACTAGCAAATGCACCATTTCATGGAGCTCCATCACAGTAGATGTATGTTGCTTTGTTTTCTCGACACAAACATAGTGCAGAGGATGTAGAGAAGTGAGGTGACAACACGCGAAGTACTTGGTATGCAAGTATCTTCTGCAATTGAAATTTACGTTGTATTTCCTCAGCTGCTGGTTGCCAGATTTGATCAACCTCTGACGTATAGTCATGGAACTTTGATTATCGCATTAAACACATAAAAATGTAACCAGAGAATATGCAACTTCATGTTGCTCAAAGATAATCTCTTCTTTACAGGTACCAGACAGCTGCAACAAACATCACAGGATGCATCGATGGCTTTTTTGTGATGTTTGACGAAAGAGGTGAATTTACCCCACAGTGTTTTCCTGATTGCTAAAAATAAAATTTAAAAACAACCAAAGTGGATACGAACACATTCCAGATTCTATCAAGAAGAACAGTCCGCTATCTCTGGACTCATCTATCTCTCCACAACTAAATACCAAACAGCAAGTGGAAGCAAAAAAGCATGATGAAGGTCCGCTTTAGGCACGGAGGTTCTTGAGACATTACGGTAAATACGAGAGGCTCTTGATCCGTCAGGGTTCGCCCATATATCGGTATGTGTATCATCATAACTCGATGGCATACAATCAAATGTATATCCGGGTGCAAAATTTCCCGAATTTGCTAAAACTTCAAGACAGATGCCTACCCGAGACACTATGATGGAATATTAAACTAACGTTGTGTTGCATCGTCACAAAAAAAAGGGACATTGATTAATTGCAAATCTGAGTTGCTCTGCATATCTGACGCAGGCAATGTTTAAGGCTGAGTATAAGAAAGTTCAGATGAAAGAATGCCATTTGACAGAAGCAGGCGGCGAGTCTTGAAATTGTGCAAAGAAGCAGCATCAGGTACTTCTGGAAAACTGTAGGGACGGCGTTCCATTGCCAAAAAAAAAAAAAAGGTTGGAAGGCACTAGTTCCTCTCTATCGCACCGTGATTTCGCGCCATGATGCCAAAAATAAAACAGGCCTATCGCAGTTGTGTCAAACTGGGTTTAGATCCTTGCACGCCAAAATATGCCAAAAGGTTAAAATAGAGCCAGCCTGCCATGCCTGCCTAAAAGTGATTAATAGACTAATGAAAAGATGAGTGAAAATGCCCAAGTAATGTTGCTGCGCCCACATCGCTTAACTTTAAGCTGAGAGTGAGACTCCCTAGCTCCGGGTCATGATCTCTTTGGGCGTCGGAAAATCAAACGATTGCAATTGTGGTAATGTGTCTTTGATTGTCAAACATTTTCCCCTCCCCAATCTTTCGCCATGAACTCGCGGTAAATATAAAAAGTGTTTTGGTATAGCCGTTTGACACTACCGGATGAACCAATAATTATCTAGTAAAACCTCCCGCCTGTGTCTATGTCCAGTTTGAGAGATAAAGTTGATGCAGAATTGATTGCAGATCTAGCTTCTTCTTTTAGTGTTTCGATCTGCCCTTTTTGCTTTTATGTCCCGTGTAAATAAATCAACGATCGAGGTTTTGAGGCTCAACTACCAATGCCTTTTGAGATACTGGCACTACTTCATAGATTTCAGCTTTGAAATGTCTAAAATTGACTATAAATAGCCACACATGATATAAAGAGACAATATATCGAAAATTCATAATACTTCGTCTCCTTACTGGGCTGCAGCTTTAGGATAAATGATCCGTACCGATATCCGTGCCTCGCTGTGATGGCTTTTGATTCGTTTGCATATTCTCAATCAAATAAACAAACATTTCCAACTCAGTGCTGCATATCAACTTTCCAACATCAGTTTTTCTGATGGATAAAGGGATTTGCCAAATACCTCGACATGTGTGTCCAACACTTAAGTATAGACACAATATTACTGGAAGATTCCATTACAGGTGAACAAACTACAACATATTATGTTCATAACTATGACGAGATATTCCTGAATTTTTGCTGTAACAATGTATCATGGTATAATTGGATGTTTCATAGACGTTGTTGATGAATTGGAACTCAGACTTCCCAAGAGACATGAACGTGTTCTTAGAATCTCAGATGTGTTCTATACATACAATTCTCCTTTTTTAAAATAATATATTTGCCGTTTGTAGTTTGATTGCATACTTCGAGAATAGGGCCGCTCAACTGAAGCCACATATGCGGCAGGACATTTTTCAAGGATTGACATGCCCTTTATTGAATAATTATCACGCAAGAATCGATATAATTAGGTGCACACGGGACACTTTACCTCTCCATACCATGGTTATTTTAGTCTATGATATCAATGGTCTTATTGTGGAGTTGAACACTTTGCTGGACATGCTACGGTACGTCTGGAGAAATGTTTATGCGAAGAGAACCGAGCTCCGTCCAAGTCTTTGAACTTATCACGACCTAGATAGTTCTTGGTGGCGTTTGGAATATCTTTGGTCTCCTCAAGACGTGATGATAATTGTCTGCAAGATTACTATGTGATTATGTTCGGGTTGATAACAAAATTGAAGTAACACCCTTGCAGATTGTTGGTCAATATTGGGGAGGAGAGGGAAGAATGGACATCTCCTGTCTGCCAATTCTGAGAATACAAAGTCGGACTGGTGCTTTGTCTTTTCACCCGCTTCTTGATTAAGATCACGGTCTTCCCTGCGGTGAATGCGAATGCGGATACGGATGCGATAAACGAAGAATGTTTGCCTCCAAGATATTGAGGCATATATATATATATGGAGAAAGCTGTAACCGAGATCACTTGTGTGCTTGTTTGTTTCGAGTCTATTGTATGTTTAATTCGATATCCAATGGGATGGTTCTCAACGAAAAGGTATTAGAAGGAGTGACCGAACTGACATCGATCCATACAGCCAATTCAAAGTGATTAGTTCATACGTTTAGCTTGTATCAAGATCTTGTCATTCCTTGTGTTCTTTTTTTTGGGCAGGTGGGATGTGACGTGCCATGCCATGCTGGAGCAAGACATTTTAAAACTTGCTCCATCTCTCGGCGAACTTGATCTGCTTGATCAATTGAGCCCTTTTCATTTTCAACATGACCATTTTTGATAAGCATTAACTACAAACGCCAAAACACACATCAGAGGAAATCTTGGTACTTGACAGCGTGGTTTATCATGATGTAAATTGTGTGTGTCAAACAGACTAAACAAAGTGTATCTTAGTGCGAGACTCTCTAACCGAGCATATATTAAATGTTGTTATTGCACGAAATCAAAAATAGTAAACCTGCATATCCACACCTGTTTCGCATGTGTGCAGAAATGGCCGAATTATGTCTCGTTTATTTAAGAAACGGCTGGAGGTTGAGACCTGTGAATGAATCCAATGCTTGGTATTATGGTAATAAACTCAGAAATGGAGGAACTTAAGTTTAAAGTTTGAAGTAGAACTCTTCGACTACCGTAGACGAAGTAGATTAGTGAATCTACCCAGGAACAAGGTTAATTTTCTTGATCCTGCCACACTATATTCATGGTGAGTGTCTAACTTAGGTATCTGGGCGTACAGGGGAATGATGGATCGAGAGACGGCGTCTTCTTCCTGACAGCATGATCTGGAACTTGCATACTAAATTCCTAGGTACTTATAGGCGTCAAAATTTGATAACCAAACACACACGACCTCGTTCCTGGGCGTCTCCACTCTAATAAATCATCTCGCTTGTGAGCAACACAAAAAGGTAGAGAACTACAAACGCCTTCATTGTTTATCGAGGGCAAAACAAAACTCAATGATAATTCTCCAGCCATTCCCAACACTCAAGCTTTCCTGCTTTGGATAAAATATATGAAGCATGCAAACCAAGATATGATCTTTTATGCTAAATAGTCTCCGTTAATCATACAAGTTCGCAACAAACATCTCTCGTTAAAATTTATAATCATTCATCATCCATCAAAGTTATTTATGGCTACATCATAATGTACATGAAACAATATCGATAAGAAAAAAAAACACTACACATCATCTTCTCCGTCCGAATCTGGAATTGTGGACGCAATTAGGGGTTCCTCTTGAGGAATCTCTGTATCTATAGGTGTGCCCATGTATGTTGATGAGGGAATAGAAGACATAAAATTTGGTGCGTTATCGTGTAACGGTAAAGACATCATTCCGATGCTTTTTTGAACAGCAGCTATACTATTTTTGGCCCCTGAAGGTAGTGCTGGTTTTTTGAATTCATTGTGCACATTTTCCTCATTCTTTTCGGTGATCACACTCGTCGCTTTTTCTTCGTATGCCGCCGAAGCTTCATGGATATCTATTTCCGACCTCTTTCTCTTTCGAAGAGGGGAGGTAAGGGCTTCCTCGGCACGGGAAGTACTTGATAGAACAGTAACTACATCACTCACTTCCACTTCGGTCGTCGGATTTATTTCTGTCTCTATCTCGTCAATCAACGTAGGTGTATCATTAGTATCCGACTGAGATACAATGTAAGCTTCCAAAGGCGATGAAGTCGGAGAACTTGAATCAACACCCTTGTGTGTTGGATCTCCTGATGTTGATGTAATAGGAACTACACCAAGAATTACCAATTCTTCGGCGTATTCCTCAGGCATTTCAGGCTCCTCACTATGCACCGATCGTGCAAAATTCCGATCTGCTTCATCATTGGGCTTGAGCTCTGCTCGATCTGGAAATGCAATGTTTTCAATTCCTTGCTGAAGCATTTTCTTAGCGGACATGCTGTCACCACAATATGTTTTATTTCTCACCTCGTTTATAGTGAAAACCAATCCACTACCTCCTCCAATTAATCCCGCGTCTTGAATGTCACCATGATCTACGCCATTGGCTCTCAGTACCTTGATGTATCTTAGTCTTCTCGGCAGTACATCGCTCGATGGATTCTCCACTTCCATCTGCACATCGTTCCTTAAGAAAAGTAGCCGATGAGTAAATATAATTTCCCACTTAGGGGCAGCTAAAAATGGTTAGTAATTTATGTTAACGGAACATGTTTGAGAATTTGCAGCCTTCTTCTGTTTTGATACATACCCACAGACGGCACAAGCAGTAAGGGACCTCCATAATCTTGTGTCTTAGTCATCAGCTGGTTCAATACTACAATCTGTTCAACCTTCCATGAGTAATTCGTTTGATACAAGTATAGTGGCAGCTTACAGCAATATTATAGGCGCCTGCCAGCTTTCGAAGGCCACTAGCTAATTCTCCCACAGACCTATTTCTCTTTATTGAGGTATTGTCTTTGCCTTGAGAATTTGCAGTGCTTAGTTTAAGCCCTTTAAAATCGTCCAGCCCGGGTGGAAATTCTCTCGTAAAGGGCCCCGAGACATCATCAACAATTAAAAGCGCTGGTCGATGGTCGACCAGTGACTTTGGTGGGTGTAAGACTAGAGCAAGAAGATGCGCCAACGTCGGGGCATGGAAATGAAACATTGAGGTTAGACCATCATCGATTCCGATTACATTTGATGCTCGGTATGCCGGTAAGCATGTTGTTGTATCTGCTCAGATCAACAATAGCTCATGGAGGAATTTTCGGGATGATGTACCTATCCAGCAAACTTGATAGGACTGGGCAATAGCATCCTTAGCAAGCTGTAGTCTTTCAGCATGTATTCTCTTAGCTACAACTTCTTCCAAGAACAAATCCGCGACTGAGGAACAAAGAACAATTGACAAACATACGCCATTGCAGTTTTTCCAGCACCAGGCGGTCCGCTGATTTCGAGAATTTCACCTCCCAATAGTCCATCGTTGAGGAGACTATCAAATCCAGCATGATTCGTTTTTATAGCTTCTCGGGGAGGGTTTTGAGATAGCGAGTCGAGTGCCGAAAATGTTGGTAGCCGGTCTGAGATATGTTTGTCAGTTTATCAGCATTCATAGTTTTGCACAATTGGGAAAAAAAGGTAGTTCCATCATACGCTGTGAAGCAGGTGGAGGTGCGAACATGGCGTCTCCCTCTCACCTACGTAGATATGTCTCCAGAGTATCCAGGCTGTCTTGTATCCCAGCCGGCCGCAGATGTTATGTTGTAGCAATGAGACGAGACGTCATACTTGAATGTGAGACAGGCAGTGCTTGGGTTCTTGTAATTGAAGAGTATTTCTTTTGTGTCTGCGTGTGTGTGTGAGTGCTCGCGTTCAAGATTACACGACATCACATGGACTTTCTCAATAACATCTTGTTATGTAATTATTGCAAGCCGAACACACATTCATTCATTCATCCCCCATGTCTGCAAAAATTGTTACACTGCAGAACGCCTCCACAGTTTGGCCTGAAGCAGTGGTGATGGTAAATGCTAGTATTATAATAATATTGTTGAATGCAGCAATTCTGTCTCTGGTGACTTGACAGTAGTAGAAATTAATAAATTCACCATCAAGTCATCCGTCTCCACCTCAACGATCCTACTTCAAGTCGTGATCGCTATTCATTATTACTATAGATGTCGTGTTGTCGCTAGCAAGCTTATAAGCATACCCAACTTCCATACTGCAATTCCAAGCTTCGCCAAAAAATTCAAAATTGGTTTTCAAACATCACAGCAATCCAATCAGAGCGAAGGCAAACAGGTACAGAAAAGCAATTTGCTAGCTACTATGTCGTACAATTCTTCAGCCATCCCCGAGTCAGGACATGAGAACCGAATCACAAACTTCAATTGGCAAGAAGTATCACAAACGTATAGTCTGGTGTATGGCGCCCTTATTTCATGAAGGATATTTCCAAAATCAACTATACTCTAAAGATGATGCTAACTTGAAAATTGGTATATGGTTTAGTACCTTTTTAGCAGTGTCAATCTTGACAGTTTGCTGGTTTTCACTTGCTCGCTCTGGTAAAGAGACGGGCAAGAAAATAGGTGTCACAACTAGCAATCTTGCCGATGAATTTTCCAGTCCACAAGATCATAGAGATGACTACGTCGTGAAAAGCATTTGGATATATCCCATTAAAAGTTGCAAAGGAATCGAGCTCAGTCAGGCCAATGTTGTCAAAACTGGGTACGTGGAATATCAATATATAAACAAAAGTTTTTGTGCATTGAAAATTTTACAAATAACTGACAAGTGACGGTATGGTCCCTCATGGAAAAACAGTCTACAATACGATAGACAGTTGACGTTCGCTGTATTAAAACCAGCTACCAAAACAAAACCCGAAGATTTTTGGGATTGTATGACACAAAGATCATATCCTCTTCTTGCTAGAGTGCAGACATCGATCGTGCTAGACCCCAAATCGCTCACAGAGGGAACACTGAGAGTTAGCTTCGACCATCCGCAAAAATGGTCAAAATACTTGGGGAAACGTGTAGAATTTAGTTTGCCTTTGGTAGAATTGTAAGGCACTGACAGACAAAAACAACCTATTGTCCTTTCGTCAGTAATCATCACTGACGGTATGAGCTTCAAACTATATAGGGAAGAGAATGTCAAAACATATCCTATGGCTCCTGTACATATTTGGAAAGAGTTTCCATACGCTATGGAAATGGTTTCTGTTAGACCAATTCTCCCACAATTGAAGCAGTTTCTTGGCATTCCAGAAGGAACTCAAATTGCATTGTTTCGCATGCCTCCAGCGAAACCAAGATCCGTGTACCGCAATGCTCCCCGAGCACAGGAACTTGGTCATCAGCCCTTAGTAGGCTTCGCAGACTCCGTACGTATCCTCTCACCATAAGTTATATGTGGAATATAGCGAGACTAGTTATCCTTTATTGACAATGCTTTTTGTTCGACAAAAACAGTACCCGATACACCTTATGAACCTGTCCAGCAATCAAGATCTCAATTCAAGGATTAAAGTAGACATTCCCCAGCTCAGTATCGCCAGGTTTAGGGCCAACATAATTGTTTCAGGCGGTCTGAAGCCCTACGAGGAAGATTATTGGAAAGAAATGAGGATCGGGACGAGCGAATATCTAGCTGTAACAAGAACAGTACGTTGCAAGCTGCCAAATACAGATCAGGATACGGGAGTAAAGCACCCAGCGGAGCCGGACAAGACTATGAAAAAGTATAGGAATATCGACAAGGGAAGTCCAATGAATGCATGTATGGGTCTGCAATTGGTGCCTAAGGAGCAAGAGGCTGTCGTAAGCGTTGGTGATAAGTTGGAGGTATTAACTACAGGTGACCATTTATATATTCCACTTTAGGGTATGTTGAAGTTTAAATAAACTTGACATGATTTGGGTCAGTGCTATTGGTGTGAGTAAAAAGATTGGAATCTTAGTCATGTGTATCGAGTGTCTAAATAGGTACATTTTGCATCTGCCTTACTTCTTGTGTAAATATTATCAACGTTCACCCATTAGTAAGCTACTTAATTTACTACAGCACGTGTATTTATTTGGTCATGCAAAGGAAAAAAAAAAGGGAAAGCTTCCAGAATTGTAGATAATACGGGCCAACATGCTCACTTCAGTTGTAGTTCCGCAAGTTCTGCTTGGTCATAAACGTGCACAATTAAATATTTTTGAAGGCAGCAAGGATACAAGGATACAAGTTCTCTAAACTGAAACTTGACCTTGTTTAAAATAAATATATCGTAAGGACAAAATAGAGATGCGTTATCAACAAGAAGAATCATTCATCCCACTCAAAGACATGCTCCAAAACAAACTCCACTGCCTGGTTGATAGTGGCTAAGAAATCCTGAAAGGTGTTAGAACTGCCAATTGAAACATACTCTGACCCTTTTTTGGCTCTAGTATCAACCCTCACTCCTGCAACCTTACTTCCAGGTTTAAAGTTAATATTGGACACGAGATTATTCTTGGTATAGTATTCTTGTGCTGCCTTTTGCGCCGCAAGCTTGATGATTCGTGATTCATCTTCCTGAATATACAAATCACACTTGTCACACTCCGTGCAACCGGTTCCAGGCTTTTGGCGGAAATGTTGACAAAAGTGCTGATAGCTTTCCCTCTTGATGTCTGCTCGACAGAGATAACACATGACATAGCCACATGGACAGGTCATTTTATTGCATCCATCGATCTTCACAAATGAGGTGGCGCATATAGGACACTAGGTTAGGGGTTTTAAAATTAGCGGCTGTTTATGTATACTAGGGCGACGATATACTTACAGTGCGCTTGACTGCCTCAGCCATGGCCTTTTCTACGTAGATCCGATACCCATCTTCCTCCTTCTCGAAGCATTTATGGAAAGGTTTCCATTCTTGAAGGCAGTTTGTACAACTACTTTTACCACAACCCTGTGATTTGTTATGACAACGAAACATCTGACCTCGAGATTTGTGCTGTATTCGCTTCATTCTCGTGTCGAGAAATTGGTGCGTCCACCTTTGGGTACGACTAGGAAATTGAATGAGGGATTGAGAGCTTGATGATCGGGCAAGAGCGACGAAGCATAAGAAGGGCAGAAATAGGACGGGCAAGACAAGTATGAAAAGAAGTGTTATGAAGGCAAATAACAAGGCATAAAGCTTTTTAATCTTGTAGGGACGCACTTCATCAACCTCAGCATAAGGACAAAACGGGCATCTTAGTAGCATGAGCCCACTTTGTGTCAAACTCTCTTGAGCTGCCTTGTTATCAAGAGATTGAATTATATCGTTTGGTAATGCTTGCTTCAAGAGTTCGTTAGTTATATATGATTGGCAAGCTGGGTTTGCAGTCGACGACAAGCACGCAATTGTGCACAAGTCCAATCTAAAGTGTTTTCCCTGTCCATACAAGCCCTCTTTCACAGAGCTTGCAACACATGTATGGCATATGAAATGTCCGTCCTGACAACAAACAATCTCTTCCCATGCATAATCCCCGAAACAGCATTGACATTCTATCAAAGCGTTATAGGAGGCATGCTCTTCTTCATTTAGTGTTTTAGCTACTTTATTGTCTTCAAGAATTTGTATATCCCGCTTTGGCGCTCCCAACATGAACAACTCCTGGTCGAGTTCCATGCATTGTGTAGGTGTAGGAAAGGCTTCAGGTTCAGAAGCTATAGCCGGCCGCCTATACCACCACGTTGAGACTGCAAAACGCCATGATTTAGATGAGATCTTGAGAAGTGTGTTTCGACTTTTTGTGTAGTCATGGTTGTTCTCAGCAAGGACTCCTTTGATGGTTGACCGAGAGAGACCTTTGAATTCTTTCACTCTAAAAATCTTCAATTAGTACGTGACGTTATGACGTCGGAAACTTCTCTTTGTAACTTACAACAATGTTTTGACGGAGGCCTTGTAATGCTCACTTCTGAACCTTTCCCAATCTTGTAGCTCTGTCGGACGTATACTTTTGGTGGCGCGAGATGCTTTTAGTAAGGCATCCGTGACAACATACAGCTTCGTTTCCGAGCTGCAGTTCGATAACTTTCGCCGAAGGGTTTCGACATCTTGGTTTGGAAATATTTCGTTCAGCCTCACCAAATCGTCATTCAGTTTGGCGGTGTCTGAAGCGTCGGTCACATTGATAGATGACGTGCTAGCGCGACGAGCAAACATCGGAGAGGTGAGGTTCGAAGATATTTTGCCGTACTTAGAGACGGTCCATGCTCATCCATCTACATGATAAACGTACGAGTGAAGACGATTGTTTTTGATGATTGATCTCGATGGAGGTTCGTGTGGATGACGAGGCTTCGTGGGGATGATGGGCGTTGAGACATGCTAAGAAAGTATTGCCATTGTTTCGAGAATAACAAATTGGAATAAATCATCCCTCTTCCGCTGCGTGATTGGTCCATGTCAAAAATTATTGCATAGCTAACCATGATACCAAATTATTTACGAACCTCAATTTTCCTTTCAAAGTCAATCAACTTGGTACAAACATGCACAAAGAGCTTCTCATCAGTTTGATGCTTTGCGACGACAAGACTGACTGGCTGGCCTCTTTAGTTGTGGTACAAATAACGCTTCTCACTACCTTGTCGGTCGAATTATACATAAAGGTATAATCATATCATCACGTTGCACAATCCACTCGATATGCACCATTCTCAGAAGCCATAGCAATATATGTAAATACAAGCTCAACAATGAATTAATGACTGAATTGCTCATCAATTATGAACCTAGTTTTTCCTCGAGGTCGATCGAATCGTACGTGACAGTCACTTGAGTACATCAATCACGCCCAAACAAGCCGAACAGTACAATCTGTCATGCATTTAAGTTTTACCTACATCCAACTTTTGTTTCATTTAGTTGTGATACTCTGGCAATATTGCACAATTGCAGTATGAGAGATGACAGTAAGCAAGGAAAAGGATACGATAAGTGGACTCCATCCAAATTTAGCCATTCAGGTATGGAGCATCTTTAGTGAATTGACTTAAGAATTGTTTTGATCATTCCCTTTTTCGAAACCAAGTTACAGTTGCAGTTTGAATGCGTATGATGATTCACAAAAAGTTTTATTGTCGAGCCAATGCATATAACGTTGGAGTGTGTAGAATTGGATTGCTGTTTATGTGCTATGAGGAATCGCCGGCAGTTTTTCGCAGTATGTACACAATAAAGAACACAGGACGAGATGTTTAGAAAGGCTAGTCCAACGTCAGTACTTGTCATCACAGGATGAGGGATGTGAAGGCACAAACATTGTCAGAAGGTGGCACCGGTCGGATCCAGTACGGCCCCAAGATTGGGATTTTCTGTGGGAAAGACTTGTCAGATTCTATCGCATTTTTCAACCATATGGCACGAGACTTACCTGAAGAACATC
>Ga0160427_10000941_pt1 | contig 17830 bp, 3 predicted proteins | sample SolpanmetagenomL_FD_108194 | JGI IMG/M metagenome (GOLD analysis project Ga0160427, IMG submission 108194) | Solar panel surface microbial communities from Lawrence Berkeley National Laboratory, California, USA - L | ecosystem: Engineered > Built environment > Solar panel > Unclassified ...
AAACCCTAACCCTAACCCTAACCCTAACCCTAACCCTAACCCTAACCCTAACCCTAACCCTAACCCTAAACCCTAACCCTAAAACCTAACCTAAATACGAACTACGCACTAAGTAAATTGAAATAAAGTAGATATTGTCAATAAAGTGGATGTTATTAATAGTTCGATATACTTAAGTACTACGAACTTTAAACGGAGATTAATATAGAGCGAGACTAATATACTCTATATACTATAATATATAAACCGAACTCTAAATCACACCAATAATCCGGCCAACTAAACCAGCGCCTAAACTAACCGAATAAGATACTAGCGCCTAAACTAACCGACTAAGACAACCGACGAAAATCTAACCGACTAAGATAACCGACGAAAACCTAACCTAAAACTACTAAAAGTAAATAGAGGCGTCTTACTTAGGTAGCTTAACGACTTTAATACGCTTAGTAAACTCGTCGCTAAAGCCTTCGCCCTTAGTCGGCTCTATAAGCTTAGCCGTCGACTTAAAGATAACGGATATATATTTAGATAGATCTTCTATCCTCTATACATCCGTTATCTCGGTTACGTCGATACTTATAGCTACTAGCCTCTTCGGTAGGGGTATAGAGGCTAACGCCTTACCTAGGATCGAATCTAACCCGGTCTAATAGACTAGGTTAGGTTTAATTAAGGTCTCCCGTATAAGACTCTCGCGGCGTTTCTCTAGCGTTAACCTCTTACTCTACTTCAGACGAGTATATTAAAGTAGAGTGGCGAACTCCTCCAGGCTTAGGTCTAAGGCTACTATATCTAAGCTAATTTTATTCGACGGGCGGTAAAAGAAGAAGGTATAGAGTAGGCTAGCTATAATAGCCTAGAAGGCCGGTAGTATTATAGTACTAGTAGCGAAGCGAACGTTAGTAACCTCTCTCTAGAAGACGTAGAGGATCTCCGCCGTAAACCTCTTATTCGTTCTAGCTATATCTATTACTAACGCGCTACTAGACGCACCCTACGTAAACGATCCGTTACTAGGCCGTAGTAAGGCTTCGAAAATTTTAAGAGAGATTTCGGTCGGCATCTTATTAATGCCTCTAGATTCGTTAGTAGGGCTATATAGTTATATTAGTTAAAATTATATATTTATAGGTTTTACTTACGGTTTGGCGCGTAGGGCGAGTTTCTTTCTACTTCGTGGCTATTAATTATATTAGACGTTAGACGAACTGTGAGATAGATATAAGCGGAGTACTTCGTATAGTACTTATCCGATACTAATATAACACCGAGAGTACTACGACCCGCTTTCTAGTTATTGGATATTATATATAAAGGTTGGTAGTAAACTTTGGTTAGAGTTTTTGTTAAACAAGAGTTATAAAATATTTAGGATAGATAGGAGGAAGGACTGCGTAGTGTGCGGGTATAAGGGTATTTAAAGGCTAAAAGATCACGTCGTTATTTATATGTTTATATATAGTTTATTTATATATTTACATATAGTTATTTATACGTTTACACGTAGTTGTTTATATATTTACGCGTCGAGGTTAGAAAAATTAGATTTTACCGGTAATTAACCGGCTTATACCCCTCGCGGATTATCGTAATACTACTCGACCTTTTAAACGAAATATAACCCATCGGAATCGCGTATAGTAATAGAATAGTCGTCGATTACACCTAGGGATATAAAGCTATACGCTTTGGCGTTCTGGCGCCAAGCGACGTTATATTAGTAAAATCCAATAGATTAATTTCGCACATGAACTAATATAGAAATAGCTTCTCTACATTATAGAAACTCCCTACTAATCTTCTCGATTTAGACCTACGCGGTATTAACGCCTTAGTAACGGATATAGTAGTAGACGATAAAGACGTCGACTTTAGCGAATTAGCCGAAGAGGAGACTCTTATAGAAATCGTGAGGACCCGAAGAGAAAGCCTCCTAGTACTACGTGTACGGGTTATTAAGATTATACCCGCGTTTAGATTAGGTAACGACTCTATATTAACGTTCGTAATAGAGAAGTATATACCTAGAGAGATAGTTACGGACGAGCGCACGTTTAAGTTAAAGGCCTATATCGAGGTAAGAAAGGAATTTGTACTAAAATAGAAAGACAACTCGTATACGGTCGACGTAGCGCTTGTACTTATAATATAGTTAGAGGGTATAATACTGCTCGCGGACTAGCTTACTCTAGAACTAGACGGCGCTTAGCTACTTTACGTTAAACTTACACGCTACTACGCCTAGATACTATAGGAGCTACTTACGGATCTAGCGTTACGGATAGAGTAAATACGGGACGCTATATCCCGCTATATCGTAAAAGTCTTAACTACGAAATACGGGAAACGCGTATAGTATAGAGAAATCTTAGATATAGGGGATATAATTAAGGAAATTTGCGGTTGGCTGCCTCAGATCACGTTCGTTACTATAGACGTATACTACTATACTAATTACGATAATACGACTTTAGAGAATAACGCTACTCTAGTTACTAGGTCGTTAGTCGTAGTATTAACCGATCGAGTCGAGGAAACTAGCGGAATATCCGTAGCCGATATAATTAATTTAGAGTTCTTAGAAAGCGCGATTACGACTAAGATCCTCTACTCCGGGTGTATAGGTCTAACGTATTCCATTTATCTTATTATAGATAGGCTACTAGCTCGACTTCTTTGGTAAATTAGTGGGGTTGGCGTGAACCAGATGACATAGAATACTTTCACCCTACGGTATTTCAACGCTAAATATAAACGGATGGAGGTCCTGTACGAACTAATTAGAATTATACGTTACGGGAATAATCGATACTTCTAGCTCGATATACGTCGCCGGGGAGAGGCTATATAGGTCCGTTACGACGGTTATTTAAGAAAGATATTAGTAACGAAGATTAGAGGGGGTATTCAGCCCAACACCGAGGCCGATTATTAAAGGGAAAGGGAAGGTAAATGGGCGGCTATGGTGGTTTTCTAGAGGATTGATTGTTTTAGCGACTATTAATCACTTATATACTAATTACGCTATAGATATTAGTATATAGCTTTATAGTATAGAACCCGATATAGGTATCTTAATATTATAATTCCACTCGCTAGTGCCTTATTTACCTTACGCTTCTCGGGGCTTACGACTAGATCTTATTTCATAGTTATAGGAAGTTAGTAGTACTTAAGCACAACGAACTTTTTCCCTAAAGAAATTAATATATAATAGTTTATATATCAGTATATAACAGTTTATATGTCAGTATATAATAGTTTACGTATCAACATATGATAGACTATAAGTCAACAAATAATAATACTTACCACATCAAGTTAGTTATCGTATAACATCTTTAACGAAATAATTACCGAGTATAAACGAATTTTATTTTCTATATATAGAGACTATCCGATTCCTTAATAGTATAGAACTTCGAATTCGCAATATAAATATAACCCTACACCTCTTTAAACTATACCTTTTTCCGCCCGATACTAAGCTAGTCCCGCCTTATTTATTTCTTCGTATTCGGTAAAGAGGACGTCAAAACTCTATTAGTTAGTGGGATCTATATAGCGGGAGACAAGAGTAGTAATAGTACTAGTTAAATCCTCACCGAGTATTATAGGTCTAATAACGTTAGATACGAGCTTACCTACGACGATCCTAAGTATAGGAACCTTACGGATAGCGGTATAATATATAAATCGAAGGTTATCGAGATTCGCGCGGCGTAAACTATAGACCGTTAGAGACTTAGACGATAATAGTCGTTAAAGGTGCTTACCGGCTTATCTAGGCTAGGTTTAATATTAAGAAGATAGTAGCCGATCCAAAGGCCTTAGCTAGGATCTTAAGGCGACGCCCTATGGCGATCATTTCCTAGATGCGCGAACGTACTACGGCCCTAGTATCGTTACCTACGCTAATCGATGCGCCTCGGTAATATTAGGTAAATACTTTAAGGACGTAAGTATCCAACCTACTACTTATAGTATTAGGAATTCTAGTAGTATAGAAGGCCCGCAGCGGTCCGTCCTTAGTATTACTCTCTACGGTTATCTACGTCTATAGTTCCCCCCAACGCTAGTATAGCTCTAGGGTCGAGTATATATAGTTGTAGTTCGTCTATAGCTATATAGAATTAGTACGGATAGTAGTAATACTTATACGGATAGCGGCGCGAAAGACGTCCGGAGCCTCTACTAGTACCTCGATAGTTTCTACGTAGGCCTATAGTTTTACGGCTAAGACTACTTCCTTAATACGCTCTATACTATACTTAGTAAAGAGGTGCTATATAAAGCCGCCATAGTTGAAACTTAAGCTTATAGTAATTGGAAGGTCACGCTCGATTTCCGCACATACGATAGCCTATTTAGTATTAGTTAGGATCGTCTAACTTAGGAAGGGGCCCTACGTCAAACGCTAAAACGTATTAATAATACTTCCTACGCGGATAAGTAAAACTTACTAGAGGTTTCCCGACCCGTCTCGCCGGAGGAGGGGGGGGTACTAGGGTACCTAACTCTACGCGTAATAGCGCTCTTACCGTAGAGTCGCGTAATAGTTCCCGTAGTAGCGCTACTTCTATAGACTAGACTACGCTCTCGGTTCTACGCCCCCTTACTACTAATTCGAAAAAGTAAGTATAGAACGTAAATAATTAATATAGATCGACTTACCTACCGCAGTAGCTATAGTAGCTTTATTAGCCTTCTTAAGTAGGAAAGTATCGACGTCATCATCTTCTATAGAGATCTTCGATACTCTTAAAGTTATTTTAGTAGTAACACTCTACCGAGGACTAGGGGAGTAGTTACTATCGCTTAAGTTATCTATTTCACGCGCCTCCTCGAATTCATCCTCTTCCTTAGTACTACCGTCTTTGTTATCTTTATTATTTTTATTATTTTCGTTATCGTCGTCATCTTCGTTAATAGCTTTAAGGCTCGTTCCCTCTATACGAGCGATCGCGTCTATATAGTTCCTCTCTAGTCGTATATCGGTAAGGCGCACGATGGCGTTAAGGGCGACGTACAAGGCATTTACTCTATGTACTACCTTAGATATATCTTCGTATACAAATACTTATAGTATTTCTTCGACCTATAGTACTATTAGTAATTATTGCTCGCTAGTACGGGGAAGTTAAACGCATATAAATAGAGGACGTAGTGTCGTCGACCTCTAAGAAACTATAGCTAACGACTTGCTCTATCAGATCGCGTCTAACGTATAAATCGATAAGCGGTATTTTAGCGTTAGAGAGGGGACGTCGGTTCGTAGAGGTAAATAGCGTTAGCTACGCAGATAGTAGTAGTGGGGTTTCTATATTGTACTATTACTAATAAATAAGAGAAATGTAATATGGGAAAAGTATAGATATATAAGTTGGGGTAGAAAGTTAGGGTAGGAAGCGAGGTAGATAAATAATAGATAGAATAAATAATCTGTTACCGGGCAACGCTAGGGCTTACTTATACTCTTCTAGGAATTTCGAAAGACTTCGCCGGCTTACTCCCGCGGTCGCTCTAGAAACGGGACGGGGGACCCTATTAAAGTTTGAGGTGTCCGAGTACTACCAACTTTTTTACTCTAGGTGTTATTATATAATAGATAAGTTTAAGCACTGGACGTGTCATCGTGTGATAAAATTAAAAACTCTATAGATATTTGTAAATAGACGAATTATTCACATATAGGAATAAACTATTTAAGTTTATATTATAGGGACTACTACGGGTTACGCCGAAGAGTAGTAGGTAACTCTAACGCGAGTTAATCCTTAAAAGCGTAAACGGTACGTATCTTAAAGCGACCCCCCCTAGACTATTTTATAACCTCCGCGCTACCCTTCGGTTCCGTAGCTACTAACGTCTTCTCTTCCTCCCTATTATTCTTCTCTCCGGGTTTAGTATATACTACCTAATCTACTCGAACTTCGGTCTCTAATAGACGTTGCTTCTTAGTAGACTTATCTAATATAAGTACGATAGTATAGCTTATAAGGAGCGTATTATAAACTTACCGGGTTCTACTATAGTTCTAGTAAGGCGGGACGCTTACCGGCATTTCGAAGGGTCTAGAAGAAGGCTGTATTACCTATATAGTTTAATTAGGATATAAAGGTGATGAAGATAGGGGCCTCTACTTACTACCCGGGAAAGCGATATTATCCTTATTTAAGAACGGGGATATTTCGTCTACTACAAAACGGCGATAAGTATATAACTTTACGTAGTTTATAATATTTACTTACGTTGACCCTTCACCGATGTAATTTAACGGGTATACTAGTCCGTATCGGCCTATAAGTACTTATAGTTATTAGTATCGGAGGTAGAGCGCGAGTCTAATAGGCGGGATCGAGGAATTAGGTTCTTAAGTCGGTCGCGGTACGACGAGTATAGGCTAATAGGTCTATCGAATATAGAAGCGGCTATTACGAAATCGTTAGCCGCGAAGCTCGGAACGTAATATAATTCGATAGCTTACGTATAAGTAACGCGGCGATAGTTTAAAGTATTTCGTCCGTAGGGCGTAGTGCGTTAATACGTCTAGTAAAAGCTAAACGCGATATTAGACGTTTGAAACTACTCGTAGGAGGTGTATCTTATAGTTAAGGTCGAGCCTAAGTACGTCTAATACTTTAGTCGTAGAGTAAGCCTAGTAGATGAACTCGATATTACGTTGCTAGTCACGAGTTAATTATACTATTCTTATATACTATCGCGTATATAAATATATAATTACGGTTAAGAGCCGGGTCGACCATATAGAGTATCGGTCTACGATTAGTATTGCGCCTACTATCGAAGGGGGTAATCTCTTAGGCTATGTTTGGAATGGTAGAAGGTTATATTATTTAAGCGAAGGTATCGCGTAATATAAACGAACAGGACCCTTAAACGGTTGCTAGGGTAATTAGTAAGGCTAAACAACTAATAATATATCTTTAAGCCCTTATGTCCGTACGGGCCGAACGTACTATATATCTAATAATAATTACGATACAGACGCGAGGTGTAATAGGAATAGCTTTAGTAAGTTAAATATAAAATTATTATTACGCTAATGTCATTACGCTAATATAAAACTATTATTACGTAACCTCTATCGAGTCTTTTTTAGACTACGAGTCTTTTTTGGACTTCCGCCAGCCCCCTCCCCTTCTGCCTTACGCTTCTTATAGTCTACGAACCCCGAATCCTCTAGGCTACGGCGTCTATCTATTCGCTCTTTAGAAGGGGAAGGGACCGACTCGTCGTCGGAATCGCGGGCTATTTTACGCTCGTAGTTACCAACTTTGGTAACTAGTTCGATTTTACGAGGGGAGGGATACTACTTAGTATATTCCTCGTACGTAATAAACGGTAAGGCGTATACTACTATAGTTAACGATGCTGTAATTATATATAAGCCATAATACATATAGCGTTGTAACTCCTTCGGATCGAGTTGAGGATATTTAGAAGTCTTAGGCCTGACTATAATAATAAGTTAGTAAATTTGTCGATACCGTAGGTGTCTAACTATACCTAAATTATTAATGTACTACCGGGTTAAAAGGGAAAGCTTCGCGGCGGTAGGTGGTGCTTATTTAGTTTAAGTAAAATACTCTATACTTTATTAGCTTCTATACGTTGTACCGGTAAGTAGGAAACGAACTATTAACGACGGCGTAAAGTATATGTGCTAACTAGGCCTCGCTATCAAGATCTATTTAAGCAAAAGTAGCGTTAAGATAATTGGATACGTGCGAGGAGGTTTTTGGGTAAGAGTTTAACTCTATTTTATGGGTTATGAGGTAGGCGGAAAGGTTGTGTTACGTAAGTTATTTATTTACATATTTATAGCGAATGTTTTTAGTCTTTTAGGAATATAGAGATAACGGGATTATAATATTCCGTAGACCCTGAAAGTTCGGGGTACGTGGGTACTACGAACTCTTTCCTTAATATATCATCGTATAATAAGCTTAGTATTATCCTATAACCGGGAACGTTATAGATAAAAATATAAGATCGCGCGGAAGAGTTCAGGAAACCGCATTAGTTATAAATGCCATCTACGTCTGCTAGATATATAGGTATATTATTTAAGTATGCAACCCGATTTCTTCTCTATGCCCTATCTATTCCTATATAATCTTCTTTTTCTTTAACGACTTATTAAAGATTAAAAGTACTTAATCGGTAGAAGCGACGCGATCGTTACCTACTTCTAATTCTTCTAACTCCTCCTACTCTTCGTCTAATACGACGACCTCCTCTATCTTAGCCTTCTCTACCTTAACGGCGAGGCCCCTTATTTTACCCGTAACCTTCTTCTTTTCCCCGGTAGGCGTTGCCTTTTACGTACCCGCCTTCTAGCGTATATTAGAGGATACCCTAAGACGAGTAATATCTTCTTTAGTTTTCTTTGTGCTTCCTATAAACGTTCCGAGGTCCACCTATTCCTCCTCGGCAATTTTTAGGATAGTCTAGAGCTTCTTATCGTTTTAAAACTAGAGGAAGCTCGTATTATACGGGGAGAACTACACGCGTTAGACCTCGGAATCGTCGTCGCGCTTTCTCTTCGTCGCTACTAATCTATTAGGCGGTATTTAAATATCGCTTTCGGGACGTATATATATCGAAAGCCTATATAAATTTAATAGTAGCTCGTTCGATTTCGTCGGCGGGGATTAGACGTCTAAACGCGTTCTTAGATAAGGCGACTATAGAGGGTTAGTATTTGTAGTAAGCACATATAGGATTGACCAACCAGTAAGACTAAGTATAATAATACTTACGAGGGTATTGCGGTTATTAACGTGGTCGTTAACGTAACCCTCTAAAGGGGTTTTACTCTCGCGAGGTTATAACATAATAAATAGATAATAAAATATATTAGAATAGGAGTAAGAACCGAGAATAAAAGTATATAGGTTAGAGAGAAAGCAAAGATGAGCAATACAGATAAATAATCGACACGACAAATATTCTATTGCTAGGTAACGTCTTACACTCTTCTAGGAATTTCGAAATATATCCCTTTAAGTAAATTCTAGCGGTTATAGTAAGTATACGCGAGGACCCTTTAAGTAATTAAAAAAGTTCATAGTACCTAAGTACGATGAACTTACTAGCCATAAGTATTATTATATAACAGTAACTGCAACATTATATAACAAAACTTAGAAGCGATACATATTCAATATACTATATTATACTATTATACATTATCTATTTTTAACGTAGGCTCGTTTATACCGTTAGTTTTCGAAGGCGCTAATCTCTAGCATCTTAAAGCGGCGCGTTATTAACTTCTATAGACTCTTATCCGCTGCTCTAGTAGATAGTACGAAATATACTTTAAGGATATTCTTCGAGTAACGGTATACCTCTTCCTTTGTAGTTAGGAGACGTTAGAGCCGTTACTTCTTAATAACTAGACTATTATCTACTACTTCGGTAGGTAGCACGGTATACCCGGTAGCTACTTTGTGGGCGTTTCTTAGAAGATTATATACCGTCTCCTTCGTGCTGAGGAGCCGTTACTTCTTAATATACTTATTTATATTAGCGCGATAGCATGCGAGTGGTAAGTAAGGTACGTACATTAACCACTCGTGGTTTAGAAGGGCCTAAACGCTTAATAGTAAGGTAAGGGCGGATGGTATTACAGGCGATATCTATTAATAGGTTCTGTCAGCGCGTATATAGTTATAACTTAAACGTTAGTATATTATTACTATTATTAAGCTTTACGATGGGCAGTTTCGGTAAGTAACCTAATAAAAGGTTAGAATATTAATTATAAGGGTGATTATACTGACAGTGCTGACCGGGCAGTTATGCCTTATTATCGACCCTAATAGACGGTTTGGACGTTACTGTAAGGTAATATAGTTAGCGTTTAATCGGGTAACTATAAGCTATTTTTCTACTAACTAACGGGAAGTAGGTTAATATCCTATTGCACGACTGAACGACCGAATTTTTTATCTCTTAGCGAGTAAGGCGGGGCTTTATACTAGTCTATATCCGGGATCCTTCTAGCTTTCGGAGACGGTAAGGTATAGTTAACGTTTATAAATAAGTAGAATATACGCATAAGCATTGCGGCGATAGTATAAAGCGTCTTATCTAAAGGAATTAGACCTCTAGTATTACGAGTAAATACTAAGATTTAGTATAAGGATCTTTGCGAATTAAATAGTTACGTGCTAAGGACTTCTTACTTTCGATGGCGTCGCGTAAGTCTTCCGTCGTATTAATCGTACTTCTAGCGAAAAGAAGGAGTTTACTATTATAGCGCTGGTGATAGATGCTCAGTTATAATACTTTTCTATAAAAACGATATATTTATATACTACCGTAGCGTTGCGAACTAGGTCTAGTAGCCTAAAAATATTTATTTTGTCGGAGGTACAGCTAATATATAAACTTATACGTTTAGTTATCCTAGGAATGTTAAAAGAGGATGGCGTCTAAAAGAGAAGTATTTATAGAAAAGTATTTATAGATTATAGGCATGGGGGTTACGCGCAATAAATTATTATTATAACAGAATAATCAAGCATAGACCCTTATTACTATAATTTTGCAAGGCAAAGCTTAGCTATACACGAGAAATACGAAATCTAAGTGGCAAGCAAGGATATAATACGAGGATATATAAACTAAGGTAGGTAATATAAAGCAGGAAAGTTATAAAGACCATCGGTCTTCGTAATAGCAATAGAACGCCTACCCGGATATAATGTATTAGCGGGGTAAATATATTAAATAGGAAGCGATAGCGATATAAGCGTACGTATAATTAGTATATCGTTCTTACGAGATATGTCGTCGGCAAGTTTAGTAATACTCTTTATACTCTATATATAGCTAGCTTCATTTATAGATCTTAGGGATAGGATACTAGCGCTGAGCACTAGTAATAGAAGCTACTCGTTAATTATTTTATAAATCCTACGTAGCTACGGAAGTTAATTCGATAATACTTATACTACTATACGGACCTCCGAATACGTCTAACCCTTAAAGCTAGCGGCTAGTTAGCGAGGGAATAATTAGCTATATAAAGATGTAAGCTTACGTATTATCTTTAGAAGGGGGAAGTAAGACAAAGATTCCGGCGGTAAATGTATCCTCTAACGCAGTATATAGATACCCGTAACTAATGTCGATTATTAGGCGTCGACGGGCTTTAACGCTAGCCTCGCTCTTAGGCGGTTATCGAAAATCCTTATCTTCCAAATGCTATAGTAGATAGTCGTTCACGATTAATATAATTGTGCGGCTATACTTAGTCTTAAAACCTATACTAGCTAAAGACGCGCGAAGGCTACCGTCTAGATTCTATACCTATTCTACTATCGTAGCGTACTTACGGTAGAACTTCGCCAGCCGTATATAGCGAAGGTACTAATAAAGCTTCTCGGATACTTAGATAGCGACTTAGTTATAGTACGCATCTATAACGCGCTAAGCAAGGGGTGGGAGGCTCGAATCGATATACCTATCTACGGCGGATTAAAAAACAGTTACTCCCTAACTACTAGAAAGTTATAGGAAGTATTATACTTATATAGAGCCCTCCCGCCCGAATACCTTACTAAAGAATATAAATAGTCGTATAAGGTTTTTAACCTCTACTACCGTAGTATAGGTTCGATCGGGCGAAGGAATAATCCCGCGGATGGCCTATTTAATTGTACTAGAGGCGAAGTCCTAATTTACGATAGCGGAATTATAGGAGAGGAAGAAACTAGAGGACTACTTTATAACCAAGTCTACGTTGGCCTTAGGGGAACGGTAAATTGTCTAACTCGGGCACGTACCCTCGCCACCCGCCCTTTTACGCTTTCGTGTATAGATATAATTAGTTCCCCAGCTACCTAGCGGGTAGAGAACCTCGTACATAGATCCTAGACTCGAGGCGCGAGAGGTAGTAGCGTCTAATTCTTAATTTTTAGTTAATTACGGATCGCGGAAGACGGCGATAGAAGGGGGCGGAGAGATAATACTCGTTGGTCCTAATATAGTAGATATACTTTACGTTAAGGGCGAGTTTTTAAAAAGACTACGCTAAGGACGAGGTGCTTACGAGACGTTTAGTACGTCTGTCCTAGAGAGGGGCTTTCTAATACGTATACTTAATATTGTAGTATAGTCGAATTAAACCGACGCCCATCCAGATAGTATACTCTTTAGAATAATTTAATTAAGGTTTCTTAGTCGGGTTTAAAGTTAGGCCTAGCTGGAGGCAGTTTCGACAAAGTATACTAGATCTTTAGCTAGTAGTATAGGCGTTATAGTATTAGGTATAGAGAGTCCTTCGAAAGACGACAAGGCGGAATATAGATTAGAACTTAGGAACTCGAAGACTAAAGCCATAATAAAGAGACGTAGATATATATATAGAGGTTTATTAGAAATAAAGAGATGTCGTAAGAAGGTTCAATATTTAAAGATATACCGAGTCAATCGAGCGGAAACTGCGATTATTATTATTATATAATTTAGGCGGTTAGGTAGAGGAAAGGTCTTAGCGCGGGAGGATAGACCCTAGAGACGGAGTGTTTCACCCTAGAAACAGGAGTGTTTACAAAAACAAAACAAATGCTTCTATTTACTAAATAATATAGATAAAATCGATAAGATTACTACTACAACGTAGCACCATTCCGTAAAGTGGTATAACTACATTTACAATAGCTCTTGCATATACTACTGCTTGCCTAAAGGCGCTCTAAGAGGAAGGTTAGAGGTTCGTATACCAACAATAGGATAGGGAAGCTGCTAACAATTAAAAGTATCTAAGACATCCTAGAAACGTTTCTATTTAATATATTAGCGTAAATAGCCGAGTTTATATAGAATTCGACCGACCTTACCCGTAGAGACTAGAGCGACGAAACTATTACACGCGAAGTAGACTACTAGTTACCCGTAGTACTATCGGCATTACGAAACGGCGACGCGATCTACTATCTCGCTAACGATACCGGCTAGATTAGTTAGGCCCTAGAACGGGACGCTACTTAGGAACTTAAGGGAGAGACCGAAGAAGCTAGAAGCAAGCTAGTAATTAAGTAGGGTACGAACTCGTACGCCATCGATACAACGTTAATATAGATAATCTAGAACCTCTACGGTCTGGCGAAGTACGACTAGGTTCCTCTATCGGTTAGGTATAAGATAGTAGTTATAAAGGGATTCCGACTCCACTATATTATTAGGACATTTCTAGAAAGACTATTGTATTCTTTAGACGTACGAGAGGTAGAGGACTCAAAATAAGCCGTAGCAACCTATATGCGGGAGTTTATAAACTTTAAAGGGGATACACACCTACCCTTGCTCGATATTCTTACCTATATATTCTATAATTTCGCGTAGGTAACATTCTATACAAGAACGGTGAAAATTTATTCGATAGGTAATATAGACTATCGCACGGCGAAGCAGGTGCAATAGCGGACGTTAGTAATATTACTAGTTTTACCAATTACGCGCGTAGAAGAGGGGCTAGAGGAGAGAATCGGAAGCTTCTTTAGAGGAATAGGACTATACTCGGAAAAATATTATAAGGTAGTTACTTAATCTAAGGTAAGAGTGGTAGATCGGCTACCGCTACAATTAGTAATTATATAGAGCGAGAGGATACCGCGGGATATCGATCTAGATAAAGTATACGAGATCGTATACCTAGATATTAGCAATACGGATAGACGAAGGCGTTTCAAAATTACCGGCCTCTTCTATTATATCGCCTACTCTAGTTACTATACCGTTTCGTGGGTAAGGTAAGGAAATTAGTACAACTATAACGGAATAGGGAATAGGGGCGTGCCGAGGTTAATAAATAAGGAATAATTTAAGGCGGTATTAGCTCGAAGTAGCAACACTACGGGAATCGTTCTAACGATATAAGACGGTAGGGACTAATAGGATAGAGGATTAGAGTTAGTCGAACGAATACTTTCGGCGGTAGGTTTCAAGCCTTTAGAAGAGAAGCCTAGTGTTTAAAGGTCTAATATATAATAAATTAGTATTAAAGCAAGAAAGCAAGAGTTAGAAGTACTTAAGCACCACCAAGTTTAGACATCCGGTTAAAAAGATAGGAGTTAATTAAAGGTATTATAGGAAGGTTTAAGTAAAGCGATAGCGCGTTAGTCTATTACAAGGTTAAGTATACTAAAGTGAAAATAACTTTTAAGAATGATAAATAACGAGAAATATATTATAAAATGACGAAGTAGTAACGGTGCCTTCTTTTATCATTAGGTAATGCGTTTTCAAGTAGCATAATATAAATTTTGGTTTAGTCGTGGAACGATATATTTGAGCATACCCGTACATGAAAATATAATAAATATAGAAATATTAATGCGAAAGTCAATTGCATTTTAAGATAAGATAAAAAGATAATAAGTGTTGTAGAGTCAAGTTCGAGGTGCTTGTGCACTACTAACTTTATTATTTACTTTAGTATATAGTAATCACGTCAACGTATAACGTATTATTAAATGACGGAATTAAAAGGAAATTAGAGGGTCTCACAACGGCGTAGTATCGTTAATATAAGACGATAGAGAATTATTACACGAACGCAATGGTTTAGATAAGATTATAATATACGGTAACGTAACTATTTGGGGTAATTTAAGGGAGGATACTGTCTATGTCAAGAAAACGATATATAATATAAATTTAATATACAATCTATATAACAATATTTATAGTAAGTGGTATAAAGACGCCGTAGAACCCGGCGAGGTACTACCTAGGGACGGACTACGGTAGTTTTCGCGTACTATCTTCTCCTATTTAGAGATACTATAGGAGAGTTGTTCTAGTAAAGGGGGTAGAAATCCGCGTTATATATCGGATCCACCAAATCTATATACGGGTACGTTACGAATAAGACCTAGTAGTATATCTATCCGTTTTCTTTTTCTCTTAGGGTAGTAGACGAGAGACCACCAAAGATAGTGGCCATAGTCTTTCTAGAAAAAGTTGAGTAAGTTTAGGTTAGGGTAAACCCAATAATATTTAATAGACTCTACTTTAAGATGGTGCGAGAACGAGGCTAATGCGTTAGACCGACCATCTCCTAAGTCGCTTAAGATACGTACGCACCGTATAAGGAGCTGGCGGTAAGGTTTATTTTCCTAATTAGTAGAAGGCTAAAACGTAAAGAGGAGATCATATACATAGCTGAAAACCTTTTTCTCTTTCCCTATTCGATTACCATATACGTAATAGGGGTGTTCACCGATAGCGCGGAATACGCCCTTATTATATAATTAGAAGGTATACTACGTCGTCCTCAGATTACCTCCTTATAGAAATCTAATTACGGAAGTTATTAATTATCTAAAGATATCGTATCGGAATTGACGAAGGACCAAGTAGGCCATTAGAAAGACGAGCGCCTCAGTATTGGCTTTAGATGGATATCTTTCAAGCCAATCCTCGATAAGTAATAAAAGTTAAGTAGTATTAACTATGGCATTAGTACGTTTATAGTAGCGATAGTACTTACGAAGTAGATTCCGGGTACCGAATATAAGCTCTCTAGAAACTTTCATAGTCGTCCTTAGCTTTACCCAATCGATAATCTTATCGTTAAGCCAGCTAAAGCGGTAGGTTTCTATAGAATTAATAAAGCCTAGGCCGCGGAGTATACGGTCCTTGTCCCTAGAGACGATTTTATAGTACCAAAGAGCGGATTCACGGGGAATGGAGCTTACGCTAATAAAGAATCTTAAAAGGCGCAGGTAGATAGCCATAAACTGTGTTTCGCCAAAGTAGACGTATTTATCTCTAATTCTATTATAGATAAGTTAAAAGGCGCCCGCGAATTTAACGACGTTACCGATAATAAAGTTACTAATATTAACCGTTAGGATAATCCAGACATAGGATGGGGGTTCTCGAGTAATTAAGTGCGCTGAAGAGTCTTCGGAAAGCTATACCTATATAATTTCCATTAGATTAAGAGGGATCCTATACTCTTCGCGGACCCCGTAGGAGCGCTTTCGTAATAATTCTATAGCGTAAAGCGTACGCGTCTTACTACTATAAAAGGCGGTAATCAGCTATTAGGTATCGGCGACTAGCATTCTACTTACTTAAGCTAAGGCTAGTCGGACCCTCTAGTCAACTATAAGGGTCTCGATCTATTCGTTTTAAAAAGGAATAAGTTTCGCCGAGTCGGTTATACATTTCTAGAGCGAATAGTACTACTAATATTTAACACCTCCTTATCCGAGAATAGACCTAGCCGGTAGTACGATAGTTATGTTTACGGTATTCCATAGAAGGTAAAGGGTGTAGAAATTCGGGAGAGACATTACGCTGTTAGGATATTAATATTTTACTAGCGACTCTAGGTAACAACGTTTATAGAAGTACGTTTCTATATAGGATAATAAGTCGCCTTATATAGTAAACGAAGTGAAGTTAGGAGTAACTTCCTTTGCAATATCGATATAAAAGTTATCGCCGGAAATGAATTCCATATCGAATTAAGACCTTAACCACATTTCTGCTTAGTCGAGGGTAGGTAAAAGGCCGATATCTTAGCTAGTACGGACCTCGAGTTTGGTATCTTTTATATTAATAAAAAGCTATAGGCTAGCGAATATGGGGTAGCCTAAAGTAGTAGCCCATAATGCGTTCTTTAGGATTTCGGACTAAATGCTCGATAGATATTTAGCATTAACGAAGTAATCCAGTTATTACTTTATACTATTCCCATACGAAGTGCTTCGGGATTCGTTTTTGCGTACGGTACTCCTTAGGCTTACGTCTTCGAAATTAGTATAAAAATACTAGGTAACATCCGGGGGTAGTACTTTAAAAGTAGGAGAAATAATAGAGTCGGTTAGGAATTCATACTACTAGTTAGTTAAGCTATGAAACTTTTATAGGGGTTTATAGGCATAGGGGAAAAGAATATAGACAAAAATATTATTACGACGTCTAGCGAACCCTAGTAGATAGTAAGGTACGTCGCGAAGGTCGGCGGACTTAGATCGGATCCGTTTAATCTCGTCGCGGTATTCGTAAGATAGTTGTAAATAAAGATCGGTTTTAATATTCCGGATTATATTAGGAGTGGGAATGTAGCGAAGTCCGTTCTTAAGAGCTTCTAGTAAGTCGATGAAGCTAACTACACTATCTATATCGAAAGTAGTAATAGGGGCATTTAGGTTCTTAGGGCGTTTAAGTTGAAGATCGATTCTTAGTTGGTGTAAATGAAGCACGTATTAACCTATAAAGGCATAGCGGAGTTGGTTAAGGACGTGCGGGCTGTACTTCTTACTACTAGTCTCCTATAATAGTATTTACTCGTCGCTAAATAGCGGGTTTCGAATATAAGTACCGCGGAGCCCTTCGCTGTGGGGATAGTAGGGGATATAGCCATCTAAAGATTCTGCCGTATCTAAATAGTTACACCGTACAAAGGTATAGAGTTATTCGATAAGTAGGGAGGCGGTAGCCTTAAAACGAGGGTTAGAGGAAGAAGGGATAGGGTCTATAATGGTATTGATCGGAGTAGAATCTGGGAGAGGAGACTTAATTTAACGTTAAGAATGGACCGGTAGAATAAATTTGCCGAACGCTCGTTTTGAGATAATACGAGTATAAGAGGAAATAATAGAGTAGGAAGACGCGATCGGTATAATATATATTATAGAGGGCGGCGAAGGAGATTTGCGAATAAAGAGAGTACGGATAGCGCCCTTATTAACCGGCCTATCGATGATAGCATTAATTAAGGGAAGGGACTATTCGTCATCTATAATAATATTAAAAGTTAGGCGGGTTAGTA
>Ga0160427_10000943_pt1 | contig 17826 bp, 21 predicted proteins | sample SolpanmetagenomL_FD_108194 | JGI IMG/M metagenome (GOLD analysis project Ga0160427, IMG submission 108194) | Solar panel surface microbial communities from Lawrence Berkeley National Laboratory, California, USA - L | ecosystem: Engineered > Built environment > Solar panel > Unclassified ...
GCTGTTGTTGTCTCGACAAATACATCTCGTTCAATGACGGGGACTTGGCACCAGATGTTTTCCCAACCGAAAACACCTTTTGCATGGTCCCACACATGAGGCTCTCACCCTCGTGTGTGATGTCTGCCGCCCACCTCCCCTCTTGATGGCGAAACGTGTGGTGATAGTCATTGCTGACTTGGTTTCGCCGGGGAGGATGGGATTGAGGATCCAAAGGGGCCTCAGGCCCAATACGGTCCCCCTACACATAATTGTTAGCTGATAAAGTCGATGTAAAAGTATTGGAAGCAATTGTTCTTTACCTTCTGGGAACGTGGAAGAGTAGTGGAAGGAGCGAAGGCCCGTAGAGGAAGTAGAGTAGCAGGTAGCCATTGGAGTGACGATGTTGGCAGAAGCAGGAGCGACAGAAAAGTTGGTTGATATGTTCATGGCGTAATTCCGATTATTACTACTATTACTACTACTCATACTTAAAGCATTCGCCATAATCCTTAATTCTAACAATTCGATGGGCTTAGAGCGCCGATTTTGATTAAAAAAGGGTTATAAGGGTCGAAACTGAAGCTTGTCTAAAAAGACTTGAGAGCTAGAGATTCGGTACAATGTCAGCTTTGGTCCAATCTTCCGTCATCGGTGAACAGAACGAAGAGTAACGAGAACAAGTACTGACCTAAGCTGTCCTTGTTGGATAAAGATCTGACGATTGAGCGTAGAAGCGTGGATGAAGATGCTGGTGGACGGATGAGAAGCAGCAGCAGCAGCAAGAAAACTTCACAGGGAAAAGGGCGGAACGGCGAAGGGCGAATGCAGGGTTTTTATCCATCCACCCATTCCACTTGCTGTGAAGGAAGGAAGGAAGGAATGAGGCGAGGGATAAAGAGAGAGAATTGATTGATTGACTGACTGGCTTTCTTGCACCCACCACTCCCCCAGCCGAATTAGTGCTAGAACACCCATCGGGCTCTTTTTCTCCTTCCTTCTTTCTTTCTTTCTTTCTTTCTTTCTTATGCACACATCCAACAGCAGTATCGATGTTCCAGCTAGTCTACTCACAGCGAAAATGCCTCTTTTAGGGACAATTAAATGGAACCAGTTGTCTATACTAAAAGCTCATGTGATTATCCATTCGACTGCTCTCAATAGTGCTCTACACTTTGATAACAAACAACGTGATAGGAAGACCGAATATCGGCATAGGAAGAGCTCTCTCTCTGCTGGAAAGAAGTTTAAACAAAACCAACATTAATTAGAGAAAAAACTCAAGAAATTGCATCACTATTGTCTTCGTCATTATATGCACATCTGGATCAATTGAAAAGGTAGTGAAAAATATATCTAGAAGTAATTCTCTGGACGAGTACATCAATCTTTCAAAACCCCGTTTCACAAAGTTCAAACAGATACATCAAAGGAAAAAAACCATTGACTCCCGATCCATCCGTAAGTGTGTGTAAGGTCGCGATCGGTAAAATATACATATATAAGAGAAGCACATATTATTAATCACAAGGGTTGCACGAATAAGCTTACTATGGTAGGATTTGTGGTTCGTGATATTAATGTAAATAAGTTTATATTGAGACGTCTTGCTAAAGATCTAGACCTGGATGTTTCCGAATACATTTGCTTCTCGGGTCATGAATTTACCTGATGCAATAGCTAGCAGCTACGATTATGTGTCTTGTATTGTACCAAGCCACAACAGGGCAGCGCAGGATGTGATCATGATCACTGTTCGAAAGAGTTGAAACAAGTTACATAAATACTACAAAAAAAACCACAAGAGCAGACTTCTAGGTAGTTTCATTTACAAATGTAGTTGTTATATTTGATATTTGTCTCACAAAATGCCAGATGTTGATGCAAAACATGACGAGCTAATTGATGTCGAGGAGGCCCACCCCTAAACATCCATAGACAATGAAATTCCAATATAGAAGTGATTTGTCAATAGTCAAAAGAATTTGCCGACCGTCTCCAAATTGGATGTTCTTGTAAAGATATGCCATTTCTACATTATGCTACTTGTAAACAACAAACAGACACACGTAGAATGAACACTCTAAAACCCCTCCTACCACAGCCTACAAAAAAAGAAAATGGTTGGAAGCTGGAAAAATCAATGACACCGTAAAGAACCAGAAGAAGTAAGACGAATAAAAATCCTTTTACATGATATATATGGACAATTCAAGCGCAACCGTGGAATCATTAAAACATGAAACTATGTATAGAAAAAGACAAACAAATAAAAACGAACACACTTTACTCCTCAGAGGCAAAAGCCTCTGGGAATCTGTGGACGTTGTCTGCTAGCTTTCCACGGGTTGACAAGAATTGAACGTAGGCACCATCAGTCTTGACCTTTCCAGCAGCTCGGGCATCAGCATACTCCTCTCGTCGGAGTGGTGTGAAACCCCAGTTCTTGGAAACAATGATCTTTTGTCGTCCTGGGAACTTGTATTGAGATCGTCGTAGGGCTTCGATGGCGGTGGCTCGGTGTTGATCTCTTGTTCGGACGGACAGAATGATTTGACCAATGTTGACACGAGCGACGGTTCCGTTTGGCTTACCCCAGGCACCACGCATACCAGTTTGGAGTCTATCGGCTCCGGCACAGGACAACATCTTGTTGATTCGGATGACGTGGAATGGGTGGCATCGGACTCTCATGTGGAAACCATCCTTTCCGGCAATCTTGACGAGGTACTTGTTGGCGCAAATACGGGCAGCTTCGAGAGCTTCGGAACTCAATTGTTCGTACTCGTTGGAGACCTATATTTTTAATGAATCAATCAGCATCCAGTCCTCCATAAAACAGATAGCTTAATTCCAGGCATAGTTGAGGTTTCGGTGGCTTACAAGGTGGATGCAGAGAGGGAACTCATCAACACCAGCTCGCTTTCGTCCAAGATCGAAAATTCGAATCTTTGGGTCTGGGACACCACGGTTGAATCGTGTCTCTGAAGCAAACTATCAGTCTTCGTGTCCTCCAACATTTTACGCCCTCTCAGAGTCGAAATTTCGATTTTCTGATTACAACTTTTCGTGGATTTAGTACATACTTGGGAAAGGCTTGTTCTCTACACGATTTCAAAGGTCAGCATTTCATTCTACCACAGCACAAAAAAAGAGGACAATCAGCATTTCGACATACTGCAGTAACGGTAGCAACGAGCTGGACGACGGGCCATTGTGAATGTGGTATATGTGGTTTTCGACTAAAAAATGGGTATTGAATTATGGGTTGTTCTGAAGCTGGTGTCGAGGAGGAGGAGGGAAAAGAGCCTATCTAAATCGACCTCGTCCAAGATTTCAAAGTTGACAAATCAAAAATGTCTTGGCAAAGAGTGACTCCCCCAACCTGGAACATCCGGCATTACATTTTGCCCGAGGGTGGCCATTTTTGTGTGCCCGGGTATCATATCACGTAAGCACAGCAGTGAGGAAAAAACAGTCACGCCATACCATCCAATAGTCACCTACTTATTCAAGCAAGATTTTAAGAATTGGATTTCAAAGCATTCTTAGTAGCAGTTTCGGCATATTGACACCAACACATATTTGGTCGATATTTGATTAAGAATTGACAGGGACTTTTTGAATGTAATGACTCATAATTTTATTGAAAAAAACTAAGAGATGAAGAGGTATCTTTATATTATACAATGAAGAATATGTAGTGATCAAATTTTTAGATCCATTTACGCCATGGGATACATTATGAAGATTTTTTAGAAGATCTATCGCTTAAGCGTTGCTTGACAAGATATCACTGTCACCTTGGTCCAAGATGGCCATGGTGGAGCATCGGAAGAGTTTACCACAAGCGGTTCCAAGTTCAATCTGCAAGATTACTCAAGTCAGCAAAAAGGAATCCCTCCGAAGCATTTCGCTTCTTCTCAGGGAAGGCCAAAGGATGGTTCGATGTCGTCGCGACATCTCGTTTAAAGACTAATCACTCAGAGCACCAGATGTCCAAAAGCCCTGTAGAGAAGGAGCGCGAAAACAAATCGAGATTGTTGTTAACATACGTTGTTTCCAGCAAAGTGGTGAACGTTGGTCTTTCCCAACATGGAGTAGTACTCCAACTCTGACTTTCGCAGAGGTGGTGTGTTTCCGGCGATGATGACGAGCTTGGCCTTGCCAGATCGTAGGGTCTTCAAGGTAGACTTGTATCCCAACACGACTATATCATTACTTTCATTAGTCCTTGGTCGTTCTTATCTTGTGTTCGAGTGTCGGGTATTGAGTTGCAGTACCTTTACCACTCTTCATGACAAGTGCCAATCGGGAGTTGATGCTGTCTGTCGACTTCTTTGCTTTCTTTTGTGTAGGTGCTATAGGGTCGAAAAATTAGCTATGCTGTCCTTTTTGGAAAAATCGTGAAATCGTCGTAGATTATCGACATACCCATCTCTGCGCTTTTCTGTTTTGTTGAACGTAAGGTTTCGTTTGTAGGAAAAAGCACTCCGGTCTTTTGGATGTTTGATATTGATGTTGATGATGTTGATGTCGTTGTCGTCGAAATGATCAATTTCGAAAAGTCTTTGACAATATTCATCAGGAACGGGAAATTTCCGTTATCAGATTGGGCGGGGCAGCAGCCCTAACTGACTAAACCACTCACAACACCAACTTGCAAGGCGACCTAATCCATGTTGTACTTACATGCCTGCCAAATTTTGTGTAACATTAATACATCAATAAACAGTAATTGATTTTCATCGGCCAATTTAGGTTTTACATCATGCATAAGTACTTGATACTAAGTAGTTATGTCCCATGTCTAGACCATAGTGGAACAAACACGGGGATTATGTGATTCCAAGCTGTGATCGGACGGCAGACACTAAATACATAAACACACTGTCTACCTCGCATTTGATTTTAAAACTATATTTATTTCGTCTCAGCGTTCACCAGGCATGTGTAAAAAACCCCTTGATGATGATTGATAGTAGGCTAAAGCGAGATTAAATTAATCAACACATCTTTTTGAATTGGTAAGGACAACGCAAGTGGGTCTGACCTTGATGATGTCTTCATACAACTGAGATCCTAATCTTCCTACCAAGATGTCTGGCCAAGGCGAATTTATGCACGTTCATTCAATACTAGCTTATCGTTTTGTAGAGCTTTCGCTCTTAATGGCAAATGCATTCTTGGACTGCTTCTTTGCTGCAAGAATCTTCTCGTCACTTATCGAAATGCGCCTCCTTTTTCGACTTGGTCCTTCACCATTACCTTGATCTGATTCTTGTGATTCATCCTTTAACAATTTTCTTAATGATTCGACTTCCGACTACAAGTTTCCATTAGCATCTTTGGTAGAGAACATGATGTGAAAGGTGAAGTCACTTGTAAACTCTGCATCTTTTCGAACAGCTTTGATTCCGATGTCGTGCTCATGGGTTTCTTGTCGTTTGCAACCGTTGAAGATCCTGTAATAATGCAATCGTCGTCCTCGGGTTCTGGTGACAAACTCATGGGTATGCATCCTTTGGACTGCAGATTTTCTGTAAAGTAACAATCAGTTTTCATTATATCTCGCTGTGGTGGATAGGCACTGACTTCTGCTACGGTACATGAAATGAAATGTTGCGAATGGTTCACGAGGTGTGTCAATGTATGTGATTGTAAGACCGGGCTTTCTCTCTCTCTCAATCTGCGTCGACTTATAATTGGTTTGATAATCTATGCCTTTTCCTTTTATAGTCTTCTCGTCGAAGACTTTAGGGGCTTCAAGTGATCTTCTCTTGTTGGAACCTTTCGCAACAGACTTAAGAATCCCTTCCCGTTTGGCACGCCATACTTCAATCTTGATTGTTCCCACATTCTTACAAACTTCAGGATGTGCTTCGTACTGTACCGGATCAGAATCTGTTTTGTATTATATACATGGTCAGAACATGTGCCTTTTAAACCGTCGCGAAAGATTATATTCAAATAGTTTCCATGTCGTACCTGAAATAAGCTTTCCAAACATGAAAGTTTGCCTCTCGTATGTACTGTCATCTAGCCATGTTCCACACGTCTCGACAGTGCCCGAATTTGTGTTCGAACCCCAGTATGCGGGCTTTCCATCAATTGTAATGCTGAATGCCAAACGCTCGATGTTTTTGTTGTCGAACTTGTATTGAAAAACATATGACTTGTCTTCCTGTGCTTCAACATAAGTCGAGATATTGTTATCATTCTCCTCGTGAGTGTCGTGTTCCTTCAGCTTTTCACCATCGACAAGTATGGAAAATTCAATATCCTTGATGATGGTCATGATGTATCTGTTGTCGTATAGTTAAATATTCAAGTACCTAGGTAGTTGTAAGTTGAGCAGACGAAGCTTTTGGTGTGTGTTGTTAAGCCAGATGACGGATGCTGAATGTTTGTATCGTCCACTGCAAAACAAGATTGCAAACCAGAATCCGATGAATTTGAAGTCTTATGGGAGGGTTTTAGCTTTTGGTATCATGCTCAGTAAGCGTTTGAAACGCTTCCACACTGTATACATGTAGCGTAAACTTGTATTTCCTGTGTTTTGAAGAAGCTGCTGCTGTGGTCTTTGTCAAACCAAATAACCAATCTAATTACTTCTGAGAATCGATCCCTCATATATCAATGTGGTTTTGAATAGGTCTTTTCTGTAGAAATCTTATGAGCAAGTGAGTGATACAAGGCTTCTAATAAGCCATCGCCTTTTCCTACTCCAAGTATCGCACTCAGCAAGTAGACTATGAGCAATTGATCCAAAATTAAAATACAATCGAATCATCGCGAGTTATGATATTATGGTCATGACGTCACATCCTACAGGCCCAATATGCATCGACATATTTGAAGATACCTAACAAGTATTCCTCTATGAACAGACAATAGAATTCAAATGAATTGTTTCCATATCGGAACCATGGATTCAATCATATTAATAAAGTAGGTCTGATCTAATCAATGAAATATTATACATCACCAGATTCCGGTGCCCCATATTTTGTATTTTACAGACAAACGCCATAAGAATCCCTTTAACTACCTGAACTTCCAGCAAAGGAAAACAGAAAAGAGCATGGTAACTACCTTATCCTATGAGACAAAACAGCTGCTTCTTAGTCTCCCGACAATGAAAAACCCCATATAAAAACATAGCATTTGTTGAGACCACTTGCGCCAAAGCTACTTTCCAGTCTATAGCCGATGAGAAAGAAAATTGAGATATGTGTACGACGATACCAACACATTGATTTCTATGCTTGATGCATAGTAAGGGATTTGCTGGTTCTGAGGTCGCGAGTTACTCGTAGGTAGGTATGTGTTGATGATTTCAGATGTGTCTCAAAATTATTGAACATCCCGTTTGTCAGTCGATAAAGTTTGCCACCGCAATCATCGCAAGATATCATCCAGTCGCCGTTGACATCACGGACAGAGAAGGCATCTTCAGGAAATCGAGAGCGGCAACTATCGAGACGTCTCTTCAAATATTCTGGGATATCTGGACTTTTGTACGACAAGGACTGTTCGGTGAGAATCTGCTTTGTAGGACTTAGAAGATCATGAGATGAAGTACGATACGTATATGTAAGTGCATTGCGTTCATCTAATGGCTCCAGCTTAATATCCTGAACTCTCTTTGCACTCGGCGGTGATGTCAAATGCTGTATTGTTGAGGAGCCATGCTGGCGCTCATGTTTGATTACGATAGGAGTGTTTGGTGCGCTTTGGCTCTTAGCCTTTGCGAACAAAGACTCGAGTGTGGGTAATTCCGGGGACCAATCGCGCTCACTGGTATCGATGGCATGTTTCGGTGCCTTTACTTCTTCATTCTCTGGCGAGCCCTTGATATCGTTGGTTACATCACTTGTATCTATAGACTGCTCATTGACATGATTGGCCGAGTCTTGACACTCTGATGAGATTTCTTCTTTTTCATCCTTTACTTGAACAGGGCCGTCACATTTCGAAGAATCCTCCTTGACCTTCGACTCCATGTCGAGCCCATCAATTCCAGTGAGGATTTGAGCAACTTCTGCTCGTAGTGATCTCTCTGCTTTGCTCCATTTAGCAGCATCTCGACTGCCATCAAGCTGAGTGCCAGTAATAACTGAAAGGTAGTCTCGTCGCATGAGCAGAAAGATCTCATCAACTTTATCAGCCATCTGGTTTTCAATCTCACGACACATTTTATCAAGATGTTTTTTAACTTCTGTTGTTGAAGTCGTAAACATTGTTTGTCGTTGCGCATCAATGTAACCTTCCATATGAGTCTTCATGCGTTGGAACTGACCAGCACCTATTTTTTGTCAGCATAAATAATAAATTATGCAAACTTTTTTTGTGATGAAGTAAGTCTCCAAAAAGATGTACATGGAGTGGACAACCAACCCCTTTCAGCAATGCAGTACTCGTACGCTGAAGCAAGGGCACGTGCAACAACTGGAGTGAATTGTCGATTTGCCTCCCTTTGCTGCTCATTTATCAAGTCTCTCATTTGATTTTGTAGGTCGGAAAAAATATGGTTGTATATAGGCAATTGCTGAGAAAGCATGGCGAGACCAGAAATACCAATCCCTCTATTGTATGCTCGTTGTTCGACGCCCTGATGAAAACGCACAAGAAGTACATTTATGCTTGTGAGAAATTCTGACAGATTGCTTGGGATCCGTCTCGAGAACGCCTTTTCCCAATCGTTTGCGAGTTGTTTCATAATCGGCTCTGTTCTACATAAAGAGTTAGCATTGAACTTTCTCCGATTCATTGAAAAGTCAGAACATACAGCTGCGAATTGAAATCGATAAGACCATTGCTGTTGGTAAAGACACCATGTCTTCGCGTCACGGCTCTTGCGTGTTGTTAGCTCTGGCTTCTCCTGTTGACGAAGAATGACCTACTTGTATGTTGCCCAGTATAATCCGCCTCTAGAACGGTCGTCACGATCGACTCTAGCACCCCACGACGCAGCAACATTGTTTGCTTGCGCGACCGCCTTTGCAATGACCTCTTCAAATTTCTCATAAATGTGTTCGGCTAGACTATCCTTCATTTGCCGAAGGCACGATTTCACTGCATCTTCAAGGCCCCGTTCTAAATGCGAGAGCTTATCTTTGAGGATCTTAGCCTCTACCAAAAGATCGTTGTCAGTCAAATTCATGCCTGTACCATCATCGTTGGCCCAAAAAGTCATGGAGTTGATCAGCTGACAGTACGCATTGATGAATTTTCTACAATTGGCTGCTCTTCTTGCCTCGGTGAGTTTCTTGCAATGAGCTTGTAGTTGAGGGATTTCAGTCTCTTCGATTGTCACAAATCCAGAGACGTCGTTGTCTCGTTGCAAACGGCCAGAAAGTTTTTGATAGGCTCTGCTGCTCACACAAAATACTGGCAGAGATCGCGCTACTTCGTCATAGTCTCTGATGTCTGACTCAGGATTGAAGTTCTCCGCATCTTCTTCCTCTACGTTCTCTTGATCAAGTTCACGAATGCCAGCGGCAAAATCCTATACACACTATATATCAGTACCGAAATACGAACTTTCAACTGTGCATTGAAACTCACTTGTTGAATTGCACCTTTGGAATACTGATTTCTGCCAGATATGCACATGGCATTCATCTCAGCCTCGACCTGTTGCTTTTCCGTCTTCTTCAATTTGAGCTGCTTCTTGATGTCCTCTATTTTTAGATTGATCTCCAATTTTTGCCTTCGAGCCTCCTTTTTCGTTTCCCTAAGCTCTCTCAATTTATCATCGATTACATCTGAAGTGAGCGGTACATCTTCATGTCCACCGTTGTCGTCATCGTCATCATCAGATGATCCAGCTCTTTCAGCCTCAGAGGACTTAGTGTCAGACTTGTCATTCTCATCAGAATTGCTTCGAGCAACACGCTTTTTTCTGGTCTTTCTCGTGTTTGAAGAACATTTTCTTTTTCGAGTCTGTTCCTTAGGGGCGAAAACTGTCTCTCCGTCATCTAAATCATCCTTCAATTTGTCCCAAATATCAATCTGCTCATCTGTATCATCCATAACATCCTGATACAGATCCTTAGAGTCCTTAAGCTCCTTGGTCTGGTTGTTGATGTCTTTGATTTCGTCATCAATCTTGTCAGAAATCTCAAATTTGGATGTCATCTCAGCTTGTAAACCCAGACCCTCCGAAGCTTCTATGATCTAGTGATTCGTCAATTTGGGACACCAGAGAAGTGATCAAATTTGCATACCGAGATGTCATCTGTTTTTGAGCATATAAAAGTGATGCGAGAATATGTTCCATCATACTTGAGTTGACGTTTGAAAGATTCTCCAAGCAGAGACTTTGCAGCTTTATCGTCAACCGCGCGATTGATTGGTGCCACAATCCATAAACCTATGACCATGTGAACATCTATCATTTTGTAAGGATACGTCCTTACTCACCAGTACATTGCTTCATGTATTTTTGTGCAATAGCAGAACGAGCAGCATTGTGGTCATGAACACCTGGCAGATCTACGATGACTGCACCAGTAGAAAGCGCGTCAGACTTGGTGTATATCTTGACAACTTTGATCAATGGCCAGAACTCCATTTCAGTCTTCTTCTTGTCCTTGTCGTCTTTTTTCTTCTCGCCAGAGTCAACGTATCTTTGCAACTGCTTGTAGAAGCGATCGGGCTCGGCCTCTCCAATTAATTTAGTAGAGCCTAATACTCCTTGTACATTGGGTTCATTCAGCAAGGCCTGCACACTCGATGAGGCAAGTTGTTCATTGGTCTTATAGGGGTACACAGCTTTTATCTTGGAATAAGCTATACCTGCCTCCGAATCAGCAGTTGACGCTTCTCTGGAGACTTTACCAGAGCCGTCAAGCATCTCGTCGAATAGAACCTTAAGTTCTTTCTCCCAATCCTGGATAGATATAAACTCAATTTCCGCTCTGTATTTACAAGCCTCGTCATCGTTGAAATTCCATGACATTTCTGTGACAACTGCAGTGCAAGCTCGCATACAGTTTGTAGGTACTAGTCGCTCCTCATCTAAAAGAGCGTTTATGACTGAACTCTTTCCAGCACCAGTGTTTCCGACGACCCCAATTATGGTGGGTGTTGGAACATTCAATTTTTGAACGTTTTGTACTTGTGTTAACCAGTGTGTTGCATCCTGTCTAAGAGCAAGACCTGATAGTGGCTGCACTAATCGAGATAGGATGACTACGTCCGATTTGACTTCTGTCTCAAGCGATTCTGGAGTACCCTTTGCTACAAGCTCTTTTAAACGAAGCGATTCCTCGGATTCTGGATATTTTCGAGATGACTCTTGAGATTCAATGGAAAGGCCGTCCGGCTTGTTTTGCTTATAAGGGTCGAAAGTAGGCTTGATGAGTCTAACTTCAGCTACAAGAAATCGTGTCCCATCCTCGGGTATCCTGTCTGTAATGTACTTGGCTAAGTCGAGCTCATCCTCTCCGCAATCAATTTCCAAGTCTTCCTCGATCCTCGCTAGTAGATCAAAATATGAAGTTGCTTGGTCAAGCAAGTTCTTTATGTGTTCATATGAGACATTTTTGGCATTTATCTCCATCAGCTTGACGGCTACATGTCTGGCTATCAGATCTCTGTACTTGATGGGCCAAAATTCAAACACTTGCTAAACTATGGTCAGATTCTGAATGATTGTGAGAACCAGATGGTGCATACCTCGGAACTTGAAGAGAGCTTTGAAGTGGGCTGAGGTGGTTGAAATTGTGTGGATGAAGGAACGAATCCAGGCGGCTGTATGTGGCCTGATGGCCATTGTCTTTGTGATACCGCGCTGTTTTTGAGCGGAGAAGTGGACGACGGTATGCCTTGATTGCTTGATGATCGTCTTGTACTATTTATAGCAGAAAGCGGCTGTAAGGGCGATCTTTGTGGTGTACCGCTGATGCCTCTTGGTTTCAAGTGAAGGCAAACAATTCCATCACGATAAATGTCTAATATAGAAATCAAAGTGTCATCTAGGACTGTGTGTGTGCCAAGTTTAACATCACAGTTCTCGCGATTTGGCAGTTGATTGCCAATTGTCCCAAACTTGGCGGGAGTATGCTATAAATCAGGTCAGAGATAATAGAGCCGAGAGACTGACCTTTGGAGAACATACTTTATTAATTGTATAACATTTAAAGTCACTAGTCTTGGGTGAGACGAGGTCTGCACCTAGATGTGCGACGTACACATAGTAAAATTTAGGATGTGGAGGATTGTTTGAACGGTGAAAATAATGTCTGACACATCTATGCAAACTATGAAATAGTGTTAATGCCTGTGACGGCTTTGTAATATTTCAACTTACTCAATATCCGACATCTTGTCGTCTGAAAAAAGAGAATCGAGCCTTCTCTGGTGCTGATGTAGTGGCAGCTTGCTTTGTTCTTGTGTATGCGGATTGAGGATAGAACAACGCCCGTGAGATTAAGTGAATGAGTTGCAAATCCTTCGACCTCACTTCAGGAAGAAGGAGAACACCATTACAGGCAGGCAGTTCGATATCCTTTGTTTGTGTGCATGTGGTTGAATCTTGGAGGGGAGAATTAGAATTCACGATGACGATGGCTTGAACGAATCAATCGCGAGATGAACAAACCGTTGAAATCCAACTCGCTCAGTATCATGATGGATAATGATAATAATAAGAGCTCTGGTGTAAGTACCAAATAATAATATAATGTCAACATGGGAATAAATGATGATAAGAGACATTATAACAACGAGAGCAAAATATATTCCGCGACACCCCCAGCATTCATTCCAAACCCTGCTCCCTGCCCGCTACCACTGAAGAAAAAAACAAGGGAGAAAAAATAAAGTAGCGAGAGGGCAAGCCTCATGCATGGGGTCAGGACTAGCGACTCCAGAAAGCACAAAAGGATGGAGAAGAGCAAGTGGTCGTAAAAAAGTCAAAAGTCTAAAAATTCACACACACTGCTACTAAGCAAGCAAGCAATCAAATGCAGACCAATGTTCCCCTCTCCCTCTTTGGGACGTGTTTTTCGTTCTTGTTCTGCCTCAGGCAAAAAAGAGAGCAGCCGCGACTTTGTCTAACTTAAAGCCTATATATTTATGCTCGGAAGATTTGCAGTGTCCAAGCACTAAGTATTCTACTGTGCTCCATAATCCTGCTGATGCTTTTGTTCAAGTAAGTCGTAGGGGCCATGATGTCTAATAACAATAATCCAAGCAATCAAGCACACTCGATTCTTGATCGATAAGGGAGGAATGCTATGCATCCTTAGCGTTAGGCTATCTGATGCCCCGACTTGAACTGTAGACCTTGCGTCTGCATGTCCGTTCATCCAGTTCTTCAGAATAAATTCGGAAAATCCCAGGTTATCGTGAGCAACGTTTCATCCACTCGTCGTGCTGCCACACAGAGTACAAGATGATCGATCATGTGTCGCTTACAGATTATCTATCCGCCTCATGTACTCCAACTATCTGTTTCTCAGCAAGCCTGAAGACCATTAACAAAGATTTTCAGCAGCACATATTGTTCCGCAATGATGCCTTTGAGGAACAACATTACAATGAGTTGTCTAGCTGTGGTCTTATCACGAGCATCAAGCTGCGGCAACTTTCCTTCCGATTATCACCTTCAGTCATCTGGAACATCACTCATATTCAAGACATACTTGTGTTGACGCGCCAACAGCCGTCGATCAATACGCCGGCATCAACAAAAGGTACTCTTATAAAAGATGATGACTTTTATAGCCTACCGGTACCTGATGTTGATGATTGGGAGCAAAGAATTTTTATGGATGTCTTTCTCCAGCTCGACTGGGCTAATACAGCGATCGGTGTTCGAGAGAATTGGGATCCTACGCTTCGTTCTATAGTGGATGGAATTTTGTGTAGCCCTTACCCAGTTTGTATCATGTGGGGACCAGAGATGGCTATAGTATAGTAAGTACCACCAGTATCGATAACTCATGTCGAGATATTGTATCACTAAGAATCCGTTGGTAGTAATGCTTCTTACTGCAGGCATGCAGGAGATAAACACCCGCGAATATTGGGAAATCCTTATTATGAAGCATGGGCAGAGGTTTGGGAGGGAGTCAAACCTTTTGCTGAAAAAGCCTATAGGGGTGAAGCTGTGCATATGGTCAACAATTTTCTGCTTCTGAATCGGTTTGGTTATTCGGAAGGTATATTCTTGATACCTCCATAGTCTCAAAGCCACTCGAGCTAACTTGTTCACAGAGTGTTACTATACTTGGAGCTTTATTCCAATCCGTCATCCAAACAATCACATTGTTGGTGTAACTGTGTTCGTGAACGCTCTTGTCTGTGCTTCCTTGTCTCCGTTTTGATTTGCTAACGGAAATGCTTAAAGACATATTGCCGAGAGCACTCAGACAGTAATTTTTGGTAATTTTGAAGAATCCGCCGTTTCACATTTACTTACATATTATATGCCTAGATCGACGTTCAAAGTTTATAGAAGACCTTGCACAAGGATTGCATCACGTAGTTGACGAAGACCATTTTTACAACAAAATTAGTTTAGTACTGCAGGATGGGCGACCCGACCTCCCTTTGATCGCAATATATGACATTTGTGAGGGAGAGGCTCAAGAAGATATCGACGACTCTGGTCGAACCAAGAAATATACGCTGGCAAAGCTGAAGCGTCGTTATCTTAATGGCTGTCATGATATGCATCCTGCGTTTCCAAAATTGTGTAATATTGACGGCAGAGCATCTCCATCAGACAATTTAAGTACAAATCTCAAAACGTACTTGAGCCAAGCTATACGCAGTGGCGATGTTGTTGGGATACCATCAGACACCGTCGAATGTCTCTTCTCGGGCTTGAAAGATTCCACATACAACGAATCCTATGCGGAGGCTTTAGTATTCTCTTTGACTCCTAACGGGATGGATGAACCACGAGCTGTAGCAGTAATTGGTATGTTACAAAGTCACATATGTGGAAATCAATCTAACAATTTTAGGACATAATCCAAGGCGGAGATATAATGAGCCCGGCTCGCAATTTGTAAATACATTGAGAGCACAGCTTGCAGCTGGTATGGCTGGCTTTCTGCTCCGCGACGATGAGCGTCGCCGTCAGGAGTTAATCGATGCTCTACGTTTGGAGAAGGATAAAGAGCTAATCCAGCTGCTTGAGAAAAGAACAAAGGATCTACGCGAAACAGAAGGTACGCATATTTATAATACGCTCGGGAGAAGATACATGTCCTTTGAGTAAACTAGAAAATTTGATTCGAGATGCGTTTGAACTCCTTCATCTCTTCACCACACGTGGGGCGCATAGGGATAGATTATGCAAATCTCGTCCTTCTTATTCACGAAAAGTCAGTTCAGACTCACTGACGTTGTTTATCCAGGCAATTTTGCTCGCATCTGCGACGTTACAAAATCCGGAATCGCAATTGCAGATGTTGAAACTCGGAAGATAGTCTATGTAAATGGTAGATATTTAGACAAACTTATCTAGCTTTTTCAAAATGCTAATGTGTTTAAAGCCGCATGGTATAGTATGTCAGGACATCCTAGCCATCAATCCTTAGACGAATTCTGGAGTTCGATTCACCCAAATCATCTTGAAGAGATTTGTAAAATATGGGAATTGTCTTTCAAGCAACCAATTGAGTTAGAGTTTCAGTGGAAGCGGCCAAACAACAATGGCCGTGCTAGTTGGGCCGTAGCTCAATCATCCATCGAGCCTAGCTACAATGGCAGAGCATCCGTCATATATTCTTTTGCAGATATCAGCGCGCAGAAAGCATTAGAAGAACTTCTTCGAAAAGAGGCATCTGATGCTCTAATCTTGAAAGCTCAACAAGAGTATTTTATAGACATGACCAGCCACGAACTCCGCAACCCGCTTGGAGCCATCATGCACTCAACAGAAATGCTCAATGCAAGCATACGCTTCTTAGTGGGGAACAAAGATTACATTTCAAGTAAACTGGAGCATGATCCGCAACAGAAAGCAAGATTTGAAGACAGTGTACTTGAGATTGTAGATACCTTTGCAGTCATTGATTACTGTGGTCAGCACATGCGGCGTTTAATCGACGATACACTAACTCTATCAAAACTTGACAGTAAGCTCGTACAGCTTGACCCAAGTCCGTTCATGCCTCTAAACTTGTGTAAAGCTATTCTCAAAATGTTTGTTGCAGAATTACAGACAAAGAATGTTACTGTATTGATTGATACTGGGCCAAATTATCGCACTTGGGAGGAAACTGTCTTATTAGCTGATATTTCCAGAACGTCACAGATTATCATCAACCTTCTCACAAATGCCATCAAGTTTAGTACTGCGGATAATACAAAAAGCACCGTCACAATTTCTTTGGACTGCACACGAGACCGTCCTGTCTTTACCGAGTTAGAATCGTCCACTGTCTTGAAATCAGCTGATTCGCAAAATCCCATTGCAACAAAAGATTGGGAAGACAAGGATACTCGATTTCTGAAAGTGTGCGTAAGTGACAATGGGATTGGAATGTCTGAGACAGAACTCGGGTTTCTATTCCAGAGATTCTCTCAGGCCAAGCCCAGGACGCACACGAAATACGGCGGCAGTGGGCTAGGTCTGTATATATCGAGAATGCTTACAGCGAGGCTTGGCGGAGACATGTTGGTACAATCTATAGAAGGGAAAGGATCTACCTTTACATTTTATATCACTGCCGAAGTAGGGTCAAAAGATCAACACAATCTAGGCGACCCAGCTCTATTGATTGATGATTCAGCAGCAGTCAGACACGAGCTCAACGCCGTGCCAGAAGTCAGGCTTGAATTACCACTCGCGACAGCCCCCTCAAAATCTACGTTACCAGCACCTACATTACCGTTGGTCGAAGCACAAAAGTTCGTGTTGATCGTCGAAGACAATCGCACAAATCAAAAATTGATGTAAGACATTTCAATTTCCACGCAAGTCATTTAAATGATCATACTGTTTATACATAATGCTTACCAACCCTTGTCTTTCCCCTCTCTTCCTTAGGTGCAAGCAACTTACCAACATGGGCTGGAACGTTGCAACAGCTGATAACGGCCAAGAAGCTATCGACTACATTCTTAAGACCAATTTGGCTCAGAAAGAAAGTTCTTTGAGACTTGATCTTTGTCTAATGGATTGCGAAATGCCAATAATGGATGGATATACAGCTACGCGGCTTATTCGTGGATACGAGAGCGATGGCGTGTTGTTTTCAAGAGTGCCGGTTATTGCGATCACAGCTAATGCTCGAGATGAGCAACGGAAATTGGTGAGTCTTTCTCTTCCTTCGTTGCATCTTTGATTCCCCCCCCCCTTTTTTTTTTCCTTTCTTCTTATTCCTTCTCTCTTTTTCAAAAATCAAAGAAAAACAAAGAAAGAAGTCTTCATGCAACCTGTGTGGAAATGATTGCTAATATAGTGACAAGATTATGAGTTGTGGAGTAGATACTGTAGTCACAAAGCCTTTTACCATCAAAGGTCTCTCATCAACGATTGAAGCGGTCATGGCACAACCAGGCAATTCGCCTGGGTAACGAAGAAATGTTCCAAATCTTTCATCGTACCCCCTTCCCTTGCTTTCTCAAAAATTATTTTGCATACCTGGGTATATATGATATGAGCGTTTGACTTTGTTTTAGGCGTGTTGGATTTTCTCCTTGGCTTGTTTGCATTCTCAGATGTAGACTTTTTTGCATATAAACTGGGCAGGGTTTGAGGAATTCAAGCAAGCAATTCAGCATTTGTGGTACAAGGTTTTGCAATATATTAACATCGTAGGATTTAATTTGAAACTTTGCTTGTTTTTTCCTTCATCTCTTTCTTTTCTGCTTTCC
>Ga0160427_10000944_pt1 | contig 17799 bp, 18 predicted proteins | sample SolpanmetagenomL_FD_108194 | JGI IMG/M metagenome (GOLD analysis project Ga0160427, IMG submission 108194) | Solar panel surface microbial communities from Lawrence Berkeley National Laboratory, California, USA - L | ecosystem: Engineered > Built environment > Solar panel > Unclassified ...
CCGCGCCAGTGCCCACCGCAATGAGCGTATCCATGTTGGCCGCCCGGTGCTTGAAGCCGTTCCAGGCCGATTCGTAGAACTCCCGACCGCTGTAGAGCAGTACGGGCAGCGTGAGGAAGAGCAGGCCGTAGTTGAGCCACTGCATGTTCACGCGCTGCATCATGGCCGGCCAGAGCATGAGCATGCTCAAGGGCATGATGATGACGGCCAGCCCCACGGCTACCCCGAAGCGACGCTTGAGCTTCTGGTAAGCCAGCGCTTTCTGCCGGTCAATTTCGGCGCTGCGCTCGGCCGCGCTGGTGTCGGGGGCGCGCTCCACAACGCCGTAGCCGGCGTTGATAACGGCTTCTTTCAAGGTCGCCGGGGAGGCCTGCGTGGGCACGTAGTCCACGGTGGCCTTTTCGGTGGCAAAGTTGACCATCGCCCGCTGCACGCCCGGCGTGCGGCTGAGCGACTTCTCGACGAAGGACGCGCACGAGGCGCAGGTCATGCCTTCGATGTCGAGGGTTTCGGTTTTGGTGGCAGGTTCCATAACTAGCAACGTAAAAGGTGGTTTTTGAGCCGTTTAGCCAGTTGGCGAAAGCCCATAATCACGCTACAAAGGAACGGCTACCCAACAGCGAAGTTGGTACTAAATACCGCTTCAGAATTGCATAATTTGACGGCCTATTCCGCCGTACTGCCAGCCTCCTTGTCAGCCTGTTTTGCCTGCCAGTCAGCGTAGCGCCACCGGGCAGACCCTAGGTTGACTTTGACAGTCGTGGAAACGGGGATTTGCAAGCCGAAGCTCTGGCGTAAAAACTCCAGCAGCACAGTAGTTCGGGTCACGAGCAGGTACTTCTTTCGGTTGAGCGTCAACTCTTCGGTTACAATGCCAACCAGCTTCTTTTCCAAGCTAGGGTCGTGCAACAGATAATTGCCCGTATCCCAGAGGCCGCTGCCGCTGATACCTTCCATTTTGGGGCGCTTATGTGGCTGGGAATTGCTGGCTGAAAGCACGTCGCCTGTAAAATCAAGTACGAGGTGAGTGGCTGTGTGGAGCCCAGAACGGGCGTAATCAAATTCGCCCGTCAATTGGGTCTGCAGCGGGTACGGTGCTGTTTTCACTTGGCCATCAAAAGACCTTGTCTTCGCGGCCGGAAAGCCGACGGACAGGTATACGTCCGTCAGGTGTCCGGGACTCGTGGAAAGTTCTGAAAGGGTCAGGAAGTGGTAAGCTTCCTGCAGGCGGGCAAGTTGCGATTCGTCAGTCAGCTCTAAAACGGCCAAGTCAATCTTGTCGTCCTTCCGATTACCTGAGGCAGGCAGCGAGGTAATGCGTAACTCACCAGCGAGAGTGACTTCATGCGGGGGCAGAATCACGAACGTCTCGTAATATTTGCCGGCAATGACGTGCGCCGCCGTTACCACAAAGAATCGGCCATCCAAAGTCAGTAACACCCCGCTGCCACAGGCGGCTATGCGGCCCTTGTGCGTATAGAAGAACTGAATTGTCGACTTGAGGATTGCCGCACTGGCAATGCTGAGGGGTTGAGCTTTTACTTCTTGCAAAAGCGAAAGGGGAGTAGGCGTAGAAGCCATGATTAAAGGGTTAAAAAAATAAGTTATCGATTGGGGCACCAAGAACTAAGCTTAATAACCCCTCTCACAGATAAATACGAAATCCACCCTACCACTTGGAAAACCGACCCGAATTATTTTCGATGCCCCAAAGCATTATCAAGCAGTTACCAGCGACTAGCTTATAAAATCTCGCAGCTCACTTACATAATTTTGCTCTTTGGCCCAAAACGACACGTATCTAGGATGGAAGCAGATGGCGCTGGAACGCTCAGTAGCGCCGTTTTACCATCCTATCACCACTACGCGCAAATCACCCTCGGAACCCTTTCGGGGCTTTGCGGGTAAAGAGGCAGCCTAAATCCTTACGAGAGATAAGCCTAATTTTGCGGCTGCTTAGTGCCCGTTATGTTCCGTAGCCTGTTCCCTTTCCGCCGTTTGCTGGCGACGAGCTTCCTGCTCGTCTTCGTCAACGTGTTCGTGGGGCAGTGCTGGTGCGCTACGCTGAATCCAGTGCCGTCGGCTCCTCGCCTAGTAGCGGCGGCCCATGACAAGGCCGAGAAGCCGGCTCACCCCGGCTGCCATGGCCACGGGGCGATGGCCGAGCACCACGCCAAGCAGAAGGGGCATTCACCCAAGTCAAGCCGTACCCACGATTGCTGCAAGGACAAGTCCGCTTCGCTGCTCTCGTCGCTGACGACCCCTGCCCAGAAGCATTTGCTTATTCCGGCCCCGGCTGTTCTGCCGACGGCGATTGAGTTTCATTTCCGGCCCCTGGCTGGCAAGTGGGACCGCACGGCTACCGTTGTCCTGGTTTCGCCCCGGCAGCTGAAGCCCAAGATACCCGATATCCGCATTTTCATCCAGTCGCTGACTGTCTGATTCTTCCGACGCGCTAAGGCTCGCGCCGGCATAGCTATGCTATGTCCGGGGCGGGCCTTTTCGTTTGCTCGCCCGCGTGGCCCGGCCGCGCCCCCTCCCTCCATTTTCCTGGTTTTTCCTCCCCAACAATGAAGAGTTGTTGCCAGGAGGCCGGTGCGCCGCCCCCGCTCGGGCCGGGCCGTCGCTGGCTGTCCTCCCTACTCTACGCCGGACTGGCTGCCGCCCTGGGCTTCGTGCTCTGGCAGCAGTGGCAGGCGTAGGCCCCAACGGCCTTTCAAGGCCAGATTTTCCATTCCACACCCGTTTTCATGAACCGCCTTTTTGTTCCGCTGCTGGCCGTTGCCAGTGCTTTCACCATTGCCAGCTGCTCCTCCGATTCGTCCAGCAGCAGCGCTACCAACACCGTTACCACGCCCACGGGCACCGCGCCCGACAGCACGGCCGAGCATGCCGGCGGCCACACTTACGCCTGCCCCATGCACCCGGAAGTGACCAGCACCAAGCCCGGCGAGAAGTGCCCTAAGTGCGGCATGGAGCTGGTCCACAACGACCAGGTCTCGAACGGCAAGAGCTACTCCATGCAATTCGAGCCCAAGCCCATGCAACTGGTGGTTAGCCAGCCGGTGACGCTTACCTACACCCCGCAGGAAGTCGGCAATGAGAAGGTGCCCGTGCCGCTGGCCCTGGTGCACGAGAAGAAAATCCACCTCATCATCGTGCGCAAAGACCTGTCGGCCTTCTACCACGAGCACCCCGAGTATACCGCTGAGGGCAATTACCGGGTACCCTTCACCTTCCCCAAGGGTGGCGACTACGTGCTGTTTCAGGACTACACGCCCGCCGGCAGCGGCCACCAGCTCGGCCGCCAGGTAGTGAGCGTGCAGGGCGCCAAGTACACGCCCGTCAAGTTCAGCAAAGACCAGATGCAGTGGAGCCAGGAGGGCTACCAAGCTACCCTGGCTTTTAATAAGGACCTGAAAGTGGGCCAGCTGCTGGGCATGAAAATCAAGCTCAGCAAAAACGGCCAGCCCGTGACCGACCTCGACAAATACCTCGGGGCGCTGGGCCACGTCGTGGTTATCAGCGAGGATACCGAGCGCTACCTGCACGTGCACCCCAACGACCAGGCCGACAAGGGCCCCGTCATCGGCTTCAATACCAGCTTCGAAAAGCCCGGCCTCTACCGCGTCTTCCTCCAATTCAACCACGCCGGGCAGATTCACACCGGCGACTTCACCATCAACGTGAAGGCCTGACCCTCATCTAAGCACCTCGTTTTTTCACTACTCAGCCTAACCCAAACTCCATGAAAAAGTCCGCATTCCTCCTCGCCGCCCTCTTTTCGGGCACCCTGCTGCTCGGCAGCTGCAACTCCGATAAGTCGGCCGACACCACGGCCACTGGAACGACCTCGGCCTCGGCCGCGGCCGACCCCGCGGCCGCGGCCGGCGACATGGCTGGGATGGACCACTCGAAAATGGCCGCCGGCACCTCGCCCCTGATAGCCTCGATGAACGAGATGATGGCCAAGATGAATGCCATGAAGATGAAGGGCAACACCGACCACGACTTTGCCCACATGATGATGGAGCACCATAGGGGGGCCATCGCCATGGCTGATATTGAGCTGCGCGACGGCAAGGACGCTACTATGCGCCAGCTAGCCGAGAAGATTAAGACCGACCAGCAAAAGGAAATCGGAGAGTTGGAGCCCATTGCCGAGCGCCTCGACACGGCCCCTACCAATTACAAGCCCCAGGACCCGGCCGACCCCTTCACTGCCCAGCTGAAGACGAGCATGGACCACATGATGAAAAACATGCCCGCCTTGGTAGCCGACCCAGACATGAATTTCAACATGCTGATGACCGTGCACCACCAAAGCGCGATGGACATGGCCGAAGCGGAACTGGCCCGCGGCAAAGACACCAAGCTCAAGGAGATGGCGCAGAAAATGGTAGACGCCCAGAAGAAAGAGATTGAGCAATTCAAAGCTTGGCACGCCCAGAATGCTGGCAAGATGAAGACTTCGGCCGCCGTGTACACGTGCCCGATGAACGACGGTGGGCAGGGTAACGCCCCCGGTAAATGCCCCAAATGTGGCATGGACCTAGTCAAAAAAGCCTAATCCTACGCCTCCACTCCAACTTTCGAACCTTATGAACGCTTTTCGCTCCCTCCTCGCCGCGCTGACGCTGCTTACCCTTGGCCCGCTCGCCGTGCAGGCGCAGCACGCGGAAAAGGCCGCCGGGGAAACGCACACCCACGTGTCCCCGCACGGCGGCGTGGTCCGCTCGGCCGGTGCCTATCACTTAGAACTCGTCGCGCAGCCTACCGAGCTGGCTTTTTACCTGCTGGGGGCCAACATGAGCGCCGTGCCTACCAAGGGCCTGAAAGGCTCCGTAATGGTGCAGCAAACCACCAATGCCACTGGTACGCTGCCGCTCGCGCTGGCCGGCAACGACCATCTCACGGCCAAGCTGCCCACTGGCGCGAAGGTGCGCACAGCCATTGTCACGCTCACCACGGCCGACGGCAAAACGCTGACCGTGCGCTTTGACAAGCTCGACGAAGCCCACGGCCACAAAGCCGTGGGGGCGGTATTCTCCTGCCCCATGAACCCCGAGGTTGCCGCCGCGCAGCCTGGCCCCTGCCCGAAGTGCGGCATGGCACTGGTTAAAAAATCCTAGAGTCGGGTGGTCCCGGCGACCGCCTTTCCTGCCACGAGTTCCTACCCGTCTGTCGGCTTTGCCCGGTGGGCGGGCCCAGGTCCAACCCACGCTCATGAATACTCTTTCGCTTCTTTTGCGGCTGCCAGGTGCCAGGCTGCTGCTAGTGCTCCTGCTGCTCGGCAGCTCCGTGCGGGCCCAGCAGGTGGTCGTGCGCCTGGATAGCGCCGAGCAGCAGGCCCTGCGCCGGCACCCGCGTCTGCGCCAGTCCACCCAGGAAATTGAGGAGCAGCGCGCCCTTAAGCGCGGCAGCTTCGCCCCTACGAACCCCGACTTTCTCTTTTCCGCGCCTACCGGGGAGCGGTGGGCCCCGGGCGTGGTGCAAACCATCGACCTGCCCACGGTGTACCGGCGGCAGGCCAAAGTCGCGCAGGCCGGCATCATCCTGGCTGAGCGGGGCCGGGAAGTAAACCGGGCCACCGTGCGCCGCGACGTGCGCCAGGCCTACCTGACCCTGCAATTCGCCGAGGCGCAGGTGCGCCAGCTCACGTATCAGGACAGCCTGTTTCAAGCGCTGCAGCAAGCCACCGAGCGGCTGTTCAAGGCGGGCGAAGTGACTGCCTTGCAGCGGGTCAGCACCGAGGCGGAAGCTCGGCAAGTACGCAACCAGCTTGACCAGGCCGTAGTGGACCAGCGCTCCGCGCAGCGCCGCCTGGGCCTGCTGCTCGGGCAGCCGGAAGCCAACCTGACGGCCGAAACCGACCTGCGGCAAACTGGCCCCGAGCTGGCCCGCACCGGGGCCGAGCTGCTGGGCACGCTACCCACCCAGGACAGCGCCGCCGTGGCCCTGAGTCCTACCCTGGCTTATTACAGCCAGAACGTGTCCCTGAGCCAGTCCGGCATCAGCCTGGTCCGGGCGCGGCGCAATCCGGCCCTCACACTGGGCTATCAGAATCAGGCCTATGGCGACTCGCCTTACCGCTACCGCTTTCAGTTCGGCGTGTCGGTACCCGTCTGGTTCTGGACCTACCGCTCGCAACTGCAAGCGGCTACGGCGCGCAGCAAGGCCGCGCAGGCGCAGCTGCAGGTGCAGCGCCTCGACCTGGGCACCCAATACCAGCAGGCGGTGGCCGATACGCGCAAGTTCGCCGCCTCGCTCACCTACTACGAGCAAACCGGCCTGCCCCAGTCGCGGGCCATTATCAGCCAGTCGCAGCGCCTGTTCAAAGCCGGCGAAATCAGCTACATCGTGCTGATTCAAAGCTTGAACCAGGCCTTTACCATTCAGAATACCTACCTGACTACCATCCGCGACTACCGTCAGGCCATCGTTGAACTTAATTACCTGCGGGGACAATAATGAAAAACCTTCTCCTGCTGCTGCTGGCCCTGCTGCTGGCCACCGGGGCGCGGGCCCACGGCGGCGAAGACCACGGCGACGCGGCCAAGCCTTCGGCCGGGCCGGTGGCTACCACCTTCTCGGTGGCCGCGCTGTCCGAAACCTTCGAGCTACTGCTGCGCTTCGAGCCCCTGAAAAAGGGCGAAGATGCCGACCTGCGCCTGTTCGTGTCGGACTACGCCACCAACGCGCCCATTAAGGGGGCCAAGCTGACCGTGACCTGCCCGGAAGCGGCCGAGCTGAAGTTTGCCGTGACTGAGAAATCACCGGGCGTCTACCTGGTCGAGGGCGTCTTTCCGGCCAATAAGAAATACAGCCTGGCCGTCAACCTCGTGGCCGGCGACAAGGCGGATTTGATGCTGCTCTCCGGCATCGAGGTGGGCAAGCTGCTCCCGGTAGCTGCCGCGCCGGCCGCGCCCGCGCCCGCCCTCATCGGCTCCTGGAAAACGGTGCTGCTGCTCTTCGGCGCATTCGCGCTGGGCATTGCCGCTACTGCCCTGGTCATGCGTCGCCGCTCGGCTACCACCGTTCCCACCTCAACGCCTGCCGTCTATGAAAACCACGCATAAGTTTCTCGCGGCCACAGCGGCGCTCGGCCTGGCCTTTTCCGTGCTGCTACCCCCTCCTGCCGCGCTGTGGGCCCACGGGGGCGAAGACCACGGCGATACCGCCCACGCCTCGACCGGCGTGGCCATGACCGATGCCGTGGCCCTGCCCAAAGAAAGCCAGTTCCTGTTCGGGGTGCGCACAGCCCTGGCCAGCTACTCCGCTACGTATAATCGCCTCACCCTCTACGGTACCGTGGCCTCGGCCGCCGGGGGCGAAGGGCGGGTAGTAGTGCCGCAGACCGGGCGCATTGTCAGCCTGTCGGCCAAAGTGGGGCAGCCGGTTCGCGCCGGGCAGGCCCTGGCCGTCATCGACCAAACGCTCGACGCCACCCAGCAAATCGGCCTCAGCACCGAGCGCGCCAACGCCCAGGCCGAGCTGCGCGCCGCCCAGCAGGACTACGCCCGGCTGCAAACCATCGCCGACATCGCGGCCCGCAAGGACGTGGTGGCCGCCGAGCTGCGCCTGCGCCAGGCCCGGCAGAACGCCGGCATTTTCAACGGGCAGGCCCGCACCCGCCGCGTCACCATCACCTCGCCCATCAGCGGCACGGTGGACGTGTTCACCCTGGCCGTGGGCCAGCAGGTAACCCAGGGCGACGAGCTGTTTCGGGTACTCAACCCCGGCAAGCTGCGGGTGGAAGCGCAGGTATTCGCCCAGGATTTAAATAAGATTCCCGCCGGGGCCCAGTTCCAGGTGGAAGGCCTGCAAGGGCAAACCGGCAGCGCGCCGGCCCGGCTGGTGGTATTCAGCAACGTGGTGAACCCGGTAAACCAGGCGCGCCAGCTAGTGCTCGAACTCGACAACACCGGCAGCAATCTGTTCCGCGCTGGCCAGGCCGTGAACGTGCAGGTGCTGGGGCGCAGCGACGGCGGCAAAAAACAGCTGGTCGTGCCCACCTCGGCACTCACCGACCTGAATGGCAAGCCGGTGGTCTTCGTGCACTCCGACCCGGAAACCTTTAAAATCCGCTACGTGCAGCCCGGTGCGGCCAACGGCGCGCAAACCGTGCTGCTGGCCGGTGACGTGAACGAAAACGACCGGGTGGTGAGCGTGGGCACTTACCAGCTCAAATCCATCTACCTCAATCAATAGAGGATGCTCGATAAAATCATCCGTTTTGCGCTGCAAAACCGCCTGCTCATGCTGGCCTTTGCCGTGGGTCTGCTCATCGCCGGTACGTACACGGCGCGCCAGCTGCCCGTGGACGTGCTGCCCGACCTGGACCGGCCCCGCGTCACCGTGTTCCTGGAAGCGGCCGGCATGGCCCCCGAAGAAGTGGAAGCCCTGGTGACGCTGCCCGTGGAAACGGCCCTGAACGGGGCCACCGGGGTAGCGGCCGTGCGCTCCAACTCGGCCATCGGCCTGGGCATGGTGTTCGTGGAGTTCGACTACGGCACCGACATTTTTACCGCCCGCCAGATTGTGGCCGAAAAGCTGCAAACCGTCAGCGGGCAGCTGCCCACCGGCATCACGCCGGTACTAGGCCCGATTTCCTCGGTGATGGGGCAGATTATGCTGGTGGGGCTGTCGGGAAAAACCACCTCGGCCGCCGACCTGCGCACGCTGGCCAACTACACCGTGCGCCAGCGCCTGCTCAGCATTCCCGGCGTGGCCCAGGTCATTCCCATCGGCGGCGACAATCTGCAATACCAGGTGCTGTTGGACATGCCCCGCCTGAACGCCACGGGACTGACCGTAACGCAGGTAGAGGATGCCCTGCGCCGCTCCAACCTAAACACCACCGGCAACTTCTTCGACCGCAACGGCTCGGAAGTGCTGATTCGCAACCTAGGGCGGCTGCGCTCGGTGGCCGACATCGAGAACATCATCGTCGGCTACCGCGCGGGCTCGCCCATCAGCGTCAAGCAGGTAGCCACCGTGGCTTTCGGGGCCCGCTTCAAGCGCGGCGACGGCAGCGTAAACGGCAAGCCCGCCGTCATTCTGAGCATTGAGAAGCAGCCGGGTACCGCCACGGTGGGGTTGACCGAAGCCGTGGAAAAGGCGCTGGTCGAGCTAAAGCCCTCGCTGCCCAAGGACGTGCAGGTGAATACGCGCCTATTTAAACAGGCCGACTTTATCGAGTCGTCGATTACCAACGTCGAGGAGGCGCTGCGCGACGGGGCCATTCTGGTCGTCATCGTGCTGTTCGCCTTTCTGCTGAACGTGCGCACCACCTTTATCTCGCTGGTGGCCATTCCCTTGTCGCTACTGGTCACGGCGCTGGTGTTCCGCGTTGCCGGCATCAGCATCAACACCATGACGCTGGGCGGCCTGGCCATCGCCATCGGCGAGCTGGTGGATGACGCCATCGTGGACGTGGAAAACGTGTTCCGGCGGCTGCGTGAAAATCAGCACTTACCCAATCCCCGACCGGCCTTGCAGGTGATTTACGCGGCCTCCTCGGAAGTGCGCAACTCCATCGTGTACGCCACCATCATCGTGGTGCTGGTGTTTCTGCCGCTCTTCGCGCTCGAAGGCATGGAAGGGCGCATTTTCGCGCCGCTGGGCATTGCCTACATCACCAGCATCGTAGCCTCGCTGTTCGTGTCGCTGACCGTGACGCCGGTGCTCTGCTACTACCTGCTGCCCAAAATGAAGCAGATTCGGGCGGCTGAGCAGGAAGGCGGGCTGGTGCGCTGGCTCAAGCGCAAGGATACCAGCCTGCTCAACTGGGGCCTGACCCATCCCAAAGTGGTGCTCACGGTGACTGGCCTGCTGTTTGCGCTGGCCGCCTCGCTGGTGCCCTTCTTCGGCACCGAGTTCCTACCCCCCTTTAACGAGGGTTCGCTCACGGTTAACTTCTCGGCCCCGGCCGGCACTTCGCTTACCGAGTCCAACAAGCTGGGCACGCTGGGGGAGGAGCAGATTCTGCAGCTGCCCGAAGTGGCTTACACCGCCCGCCGCACCGGCCGCGCCGAGCTGGACGAGCACGCCGAGTCGGTCAACAACTCCGAAATCGAAGTGGCCTTCAAAACGCCCGACGAATTGAAAAAGGAGGGTAAGACGATGCGCAGCCGGGAAGCGATTCTGACTGACCTGCGGGGGCGTCTGGCCCTGATAACGGGCGTGAACGTCAACATCGGCCAGCCCATCAGCCACCGCCTCGACCACCTGCTGAGCGGGGTGCGGGCGCAGGTAGCCATCAAGGTATTCGGCAACGACTTATTGGAGCTGCGCCGCTACGCCAACGAAATCCGCACGGCGGCCGGCACGGTGCCCGGAGTAGTTGACTTGCAAGTTGAAAAGCAGGTGCAGATTCCGCAATTGCTGGTGCGCCCCCGCGACGCGGCCTTGCGGGCCTACGGCCTAGAGCGGGGCCAGGTGGTTTCGACGCTGGAAACGCTCTTCCAAGGCGATGTGGTCTCGCAGATGCTGGATGGGCAGAAGCGCTTTGACCTTATCGTGAAGCTGCCCGAAGACCAGCGCAACGACGTGGCTACCATTGCCCAGACCCGCATTGAAACACCCTCGGGGGCGCTGATTCCCGTGAGCCAGGTAGCCGATGTGAGCTACGAGCCGGGGCCTAACACCGTCAACCACGAAAACACCCAGCGCCGCATCACCATCTCGATGAACGTGGCCGGCCGCGACTTGGGCAGCACCGTCAAGGAGGTGCAGGCCCAAATCAACCAGCGGGTGAAGCTGCCGGCGGGCTACTACCTGACCTACGGCGGGCAGTTCGAAAGCCAGCAGTCGGCCTCGCAGAAAATCCTTTGGCTGAGCTTGTTTTCGCTGGCCGGTATTTTCCTGGTGCTGTTCTCGCACTTCAAGTCCAGCTACATGGTGGGCCAGATTATGCTCAACATCCCGCTGGCCCTCATCGGCTCGGTGGTGGCGGTGCTGCTCACGGGCGGCACGTTCAGCATTGCCTCGCTGGTGGGCTTCATTACCCTCACGGGCATTGCCTCGCGCAACGGCATCATGATGATTTCCCACTACATCCACCTGGTGGAGCACGAAGGGGAGAAGTTCGGCAAGGAGATGATTATTCGCGGCTCGCTCGAACGCCTGGTGCCGGTGCTGATGACGGCCCTGGTGGCCGCGTTGGCCCTGGTGCCGCTCACCCTGGCCAAGGACGCGCCGGGTAAGGAAATTCTCTACCCGGTGGCCACCGTCATCCTCGGCGGCCTGCTCTCGTCCACCTTCCTCGACATCGTGGTAACGCCGGTCGTGTTCTGGCTTTTCGGGGAGCGCGCCCTGGCCCAGTACCAGCGCGGCCACCACGAAGTCAGCCTCGATGCCCACCCGAAGGAACTCGACGCCCAGCCCCTCACGCCACCCGCTGACCTGAACCCGGTGCAGCCAGTTGTCTAAGCTTTTAACGATGTCTACCCCACTACCCACTACGCCCGGCGAAGCATATTGTGTGCTGTACATCAAGCACATCGTATGCTCGCGGGGTATGCGGGTGGTGCGGCGGGAGTTGGAAAGCCTAGGGCTGCACGTGCGGGAGGTGCGGCTGGGCGCGGCAACGGTAGCAGGGCCAGCCAGCCAATTAGATTGGGCGCTCATCCGCACCACGCTGGCCACCGCTGGCTTTGCCCTGCTGGAAAGCCCCGAACACGCTTTAGTCGACCAGGTGAAGCAGGCCGTCAGCGCGCTGCTGCACCGCGCCGATATAGTACGTCACCGTGACTTTATTCCTACCCTGGCCCAGGAAATTGGATTGGAAAGCCGCCGCCTGCACGCCAGCTTTGCCCGCCTGGCCGGGCACGAAAGCTTACTCAGCTACATCACTGGGCAGCGCCTGCGCTACGCGCAGGAATTGCTATTAACCTCCCGGCTCGACGTCGGGCGCATCGCCCGGCAGTTGGGCTACGGCAGCTTGGCGCATTTTTCCGGCCAGTTCCGACGCTTCGCGCAGTGCTCGCCCTCGGCTTACCGGCAACAGCGCGGTTCAGCTAGCCAGCTGCCCGCAGCGCCAAATGATGCAAGTCAGCGGGGCATTGATGTAAAACCAGGGTAAAAATGAGGGGTATAAGGAGGATAAGAAGGTCATCTAGACAGTATTCTCTCTTTTAATTCCCCCTCCCCATGCATACCCAAAATCAAGCCCTGCTCGACGCCCTCAATGCTTGCATCGCCTCGTGCGAACACTGCGCCACGGCCTGTCTGCAGGAAGAAGACGTTAAAATGATGGTTCGCTGTATCAGTCTCGACCGAGACTGCGCTGATATCTGCGCGTTGACTGCTCGCTACGTAGCCCGCGGCTCCGAGCACGCCCAGCACATTCTGAGCGAGTGCGCCGAAATCTGCAAGGCCTGCGGCGACGAGTGCGCGAAGCATACCCACATGCAGCACTGCCAGGAGTGCGCCGCGGCGTGCCGCCGCTGCGAGGAAGCCTGCCGCGCCGGCATGAGCGTAGCCGCCTAAGCCCAATTTGCTGCTCCTAAGCGGGGGGCAGGAAATCATGCAAGTCCCCTGCGCAATTCTATACCCCTGGCGTGCCACGCTGGCCGCAGCTTTGCGTGTTGTATTTGCAAGGGCCCAGGTAGGGCGCTCAACTTCCAATTGTCATGAAAACGCTTCAATTCAAAACCAATATCAACTGCGGCGGCTGCATCAAGGCCGTTACGCCCACCCTCAACGAGCAGGCCGGGGCCGGCAACTGGCAGGTGGATACGGCTACCCCCGATAAGATTCTGACTGTGACTTCGGATAAGCTCACGCCGGCACAAGTCGTGCAGGCCGTCGAGCAGGCCGGCTTCCAGATTGCAGCTGCCTAAGCGGCGGCTGTTGCTTAAAAAAAGCCCGGCTAAGCCGGGCTTTTTTATTACGTACTACCAGCATGACGACAACCCAGGTACGGCAAGCAACGAGGGTTAGGTAGCATCCGGTACTAGGCGCGCTTGCTCCTGGCAGTTGCTCGAAATTATGCAATTGCTAATATCAATTATGACTAATCCAGGGATAGGGTAGGCCGTAAAACTCATCCAATACCGTAAACTACACCTGTACTCGTCTCTGAGTCACGCTTTTCCATGCAATTCAATTCTACTATTATCAGCCTCGGGCTGGCGCTGGGGCTGGCGGCGTGCTCGGCCAGCCACACCACCGAGCCCCGAAAGGAAGTCAGCTACATCCGCGGCCCCTACAACGCGGCGTTTTTCCGTCGACACGGGGAATCGGAAGCGTTGTCAGCGGGCTTTCACTTCCATCACGGGCGGGAGCACGACGTGCTGCTGCAAACCAAGCTGGCCGACCGCGAAAAGGTGGACGCCGATTTTGACGCGCAGGTGTTTGACTTCGTGAAGAACAAAAAGTCCCGCGTCGGCCCCACCATGGAGCTATTTGGCCCCTACACGGCGCGGGTAGCCTGGAAGCTGTTTCGCACCATCGACTGGACCCACCAGCACCACGAGCAGACCTACGACATCATGGCCAGCCAGCGCGTGGCCTGGGATAAGAAGAAGGAGTGGACCGACCGCGCCGTAAAGCTTTACCTGGCCCGCAACAAGGACGTGGCCCGCTCGGTGGCCCCACTCGACATCACCATGCGGCGGGCGGCTTGCATGATGAAGCCGTACTTCACCTACTACCGCAACTTCTACCCCAAGTCGAATTCCCAGGCCTGGGTGGCGCACTGGTGGCACCCCGCCATCTACGAGGCCCAGATGCTGAGTGGCAACGCGGCAGGCGGGCAGGAAGCGGCTTTAAAGGCGGTGAACGACCTCATGTTCAACGAGGTCTACAAAAACCGGCCGCAGCGCATGATTCTCAGCCGCGAGCTGATGCCCCGCTACGCCCGCATGTCGCCCGAGTCGGCCAACATCTTCGACAACCTGCACATGCTCCACGGCCTGGCCTACGACATTCTGAGCTACGAGGGCTGGACCGAGCAGCAGCAGCGCGACGAATTGTACCGCGTTATCGACGCCATGAGCTATCAGCCCGGCGACGAAAAATACGTGCGTAAGTTCGACTTACCCTATCCCGACGTGGACCCGCGTCAGTACCCGGCCTGGATGGCCAGCCCGGAAGGCAGCATGTCGAAAATCATGATGGAGATGATGATGGAGATGATGCCGCTGATGATGCCCCAGGGCATGAGCCCCGAGATGCAGGAGAAGATGATGGCCCAGTTTCAGATGAAGATGCGCCCCGGCATGGAGCCCGGCGAAATCGAGGGCTCGCTGCACGACGCCATGATGAAAATGATGCCTGACATGAAGATGATGCCCGGCGCCCTGGAGCCCGGCAAAACGCCCGAGATGATGCGCGACGCCATGCTCAAGGGCTGGCAGGAAAAGCACGGCTCGATGCCCGACGTGCCCCCGCTTGACATGAGCCGCGAGCCCACCCTGGCCGCATTCGGCCGCTAAGCATCCTGCTCTCCTCTTCTCACGCTCTTGCCTGATTTTACGATGTTTTCAACTCCTATTCCCCGTCATGCCCTGCTGCTGGCACTCTGCCTGCTGGGTTTCGCGCCGCTGGCCCGCGCCCAGTCCGACCAGATTAACTTAGACGCCGGCCTGCCCACCCGCCTTGAAGACGCCTACCCCACGGCGTACGGCAACCGCGAGCTACAGCTGCCGGTGCGCTATCAGCGCAGCCGGCAGGGCGACAACCTGGTGCAGTACACGCCCACCTTAGAATTTGGGCCCTTTCGCAATACCCAGCTGGCCGTGGCCGTGCCCCTCTACTCGGGCAACGGCGACCGGTCTGGCAGCGGCAACGTGCAGGTGTCCGGCCTCTACAACTTCAATACCGAGGGCAAATACCTGCCTGCCGTAGCCCTGGCCGGCTCTCTGACGGTGCCCACCGGCTTGCGCAGCGAAGGCACCGACTACAACGGCCGCTTTATTTTAACCAAAAGCTTTCTGGGTACGCTCAACCGCCTGCACCTGAACCTAGTATACTTCCACAACAGCCAGCCCGGCGTAGTAGCGGAAGGCAGCCAGCTTAAAACTGAGCGGCTGGACCGCTTCGCCCTGTTGGTGGGCTACTCCACGCGCATCAGCCCGCAGTCGTCGCTGGTGCTGGATTTCGTGCGCGAGCAGCGTCGCTTCCGGGGTGAGCTGGGCTCCTCGCTGGAAGCGGGCCTCCGCCGCCAGATGAACCCGCGCTTGGTGCTGAGCGCGGGGGCCTCGGCCGGCCTGGGCACCGACGCCGACAAGTTCACGGCTACCCTAGGCCTGCAACACGCTTTCTAGCACAGCCTGACCAGCAAAGTGATTTTTATATAACAAATTGATTATCAATAAACATTCTCTCATGGAGCATAAAAAGCCTTATTCCCGTTTTTTCCTGATGCTGGGGACCTCCCTGGTGGCCATGTATGCGGTGATGTACCTGAACGTATACGAGTGGGACCATGTGTATTTCAGCCTCACCCGCGTGTACATGGCCCTGCTCATGCTGGTGCCCATGACCCTGATTATGATGGGCTTTATGTGGAGCATGTACCCCAACAAGCAGCGCAACGCCCTGATTATGGGCGGCAGCCTGGTGGCCTTCGTGGTGGTCCTGACTATGGTGCGCTCTCAAACCTTTGTGGGCGACACGCTCTGGATGAAGGCCATGATTCCGCACCATTCCATCGCCATCATGGTTAGCAAGCGGGCTGACCTTAAAGACCCGGAAGTGCGCCAGCTTGCTGACAGCATCATCAGCGCCCAGGAACGCGAGATTGGCCAGATGAAGCGGATGCTGGCCCGGCTGGAACAAGAGCGGGCGGCAAAGTAGCCGGCCGGCTTTGGTTTGCCGCGCTTGTGGTACCGGGGGCTGGGACCCGGAAATTATGCCAGACTTGCGCAGTAATTGTGTAAATCTGGGCTTAGCCCACCGTCGTACTTTTGTAAGTGGCTATTTATAAAGCCCATTCCTTGCGCGTGAAACGCTTCCTCAGCCTGCTTTTGCTTTTGAGCTACCTGTTATCCAGCCCTGGGCTGGTGTACAGCATGCACTTCTGCGGGCAAAAGCTAACGGAAGTTTCGGTGGCGAAGGAAGCGGCCTGCTGCTGCCCCGTGCCCAAAAAGCCCACCGGCTGCTGCCACGACCAGAAGGTGACCAGCACCCTGAAGGACGTGAAGCTGAACAGCGCGCAGCTCAAGCTGCCCGTGCCGGTGGCCGTGCCCGCACCGGCCCCGCTGCGCCTGGCCTACCGGCTGCCTACCCCCACCTACCCGGCCGAAGCGGTGGCCGCGCCGCGGGCGGCCACCGCTGCCCCGCCGCCCGAGTGCCCCGCCTACGTGCGGGGCCATGCCTTTCTGATTTAGCTTCTGGGTACTGCCTTGTTCCCCCGGCCGGTTGGTCGCGGGGCTTTTGTGCGTGCGCTTAGTGGTAAACATCAGATGATTGAGCAACTTATTTCCCTGTCCCTGCGCAACCGGGGCATCGTGCTGCTGCTGGCGGCCGGGCTACTGGTCTGGGGCATTTTCTCCATCCGGGCCAGCAAGATTGACGCCATTCCGGACCTGTCCGAGAACCAGGTGATTGTCTTCACCGAGTGGGCCGGGCGGGGACCCCAGATTATCGAGGACCAGGTGACCTACCCCCTCGTAACCAACCTGCAAGGGCTGGCCCAGGTGCGGGCCGTGCGCGCCGCCTCCATGTTCGGCATGAGCTTCGTGTACGTCATCTTCAACGACAACACCGACATCTACTGGGCGCGGGAGCGGGTGCTGGAGCGCCTCAATTATGCCCAGCGGCTGCTACCGGCCGGCCTAACGCCCACGCTGGGCCCCGATGGTACGGGCGTGGGCCACGTCCTCTGGTACACCCTGAACGCCCCCAAGCTGGACCTGGGCGAGCAGCGCGCCCTGCAAGACTGGTACGTGAAATTTGGCCTGCAAACCGTGCCCGGCGTGAGCGAGGTGGCCAGCTTCGGCGGCTTTCAGCCCGAGTACCAGGTGACCGTGGACCCCACCAAGCTCACCTATTATAACGTGAGTTTGCCGCAGGTACTGGCCGCCGTGCGCCAGAACAACAACGAGGCCGGTGGGCGCAAGTTTGAGCAGGCGGGCGTGGGCTACATCATCAAAACCAGCGGCTATATCCAAGACGTGGCCACCCTGGAAAACGTGCCGGTGCTCACCCGCCCCGGCGGGGTGCCGCTGCGCCTGCGCGACCTCGGCACGGTACAGATGACCGGCGAAAGCCGCCTCGGCATCTTTGACCACAACGGCCAGGGCGAGGCTGTGGGCGGCATCGTGGTGATGCGCTACGGCGAAAACGCCGACGAGGTCATCACCCGCGTGAAGGCCAAAATGACCGAAGTAGCCAAGGGCCTGCCCGCCGGCGTGTCGTTCGACATTGTGTACGACCGCAGCGGGCTGATTGAGGAATCGGTGGCCAACATCAAGCACACGCTGCTGGAGGAAATGGCCGTGGTGTCGCTGGTAGTGCTGGTGTTTCTCTTCCACTGGCGCAGCGCCCTGAGCATTCTGCTGCAAATCCCCATCACCATCGCCGCCAGCTTCATCCTGCTTAATGCCTTCGGTATCTCCTCCAACATCATGTCGCTGACGGGCATCGCCCTGGCCATCGGCGTGATTGTGGACAACGGCATCGTGATGGCCGAAAATGCCTACCGTAACCTGGCCCTGCACCAAGCGTCGGAGGAAGCGGCGGCCGGGCCGCCCGGTGCGCCGCCACCCGTACCTGCTGCTGCCCTTTCCACGCCTGAACCCATTCACCATGACTAACGACGAGCGCCTCGCCATCATCGAGAAATCCAGC
>Ga0160427_10000945_pt1 | contig 17791 bp, 6 predicted proteins | sample SolpanmetagenomL_FD_108194 | JGI IMG/M metagenome (GOLD analysis project Ga0160427, IMG submission 108194) | Solar panel surface microbial communities from Lawrence Berkeley National Laboratory, California, USA - L | ecosystem: Engineered > Built environment > Solar panel > Unclassified ...
AAGAGAAGTACCAAAAATTGAGGGCGATAAAACGTCAGAAGGATTAGAGGTTATTGTAGAGAGGGAAGTAATGGTCATTCTCGACGCTACTCTGTATGCAGAATTAGAAAAAGAAGGTCTAGCCAGAGAATTGGTGAATCGTGTCCAAAGATTACGCAAAAGTTGTGGTCTGGTCCCGACTGATGATGTAAGATTACTTTGGCAAGTTGTTTCCAATGTCGATGATGTAGATGGGAAGCAGCAAGCGAACGGGACTAATCTAAACGCTAATGCGGAAGACGAGGTGGAGAGTATATTACAAGAGTTCCCTCATATGTTTGCCAAGACGGCGAAGGAAATCGTCAAAGATGGTATCGGTTCTGATAATCTGGATGAAAAGGAAATCATGGCTCAAGAAGACGCTGATATCAAGGGCAAGAGCCTAGTTATGAGACTGAAATTGATCAAACTTAGTTAGATGTACGATAGGGTTGATTGCTGTGTTGAGCATATGTACATTTCGTTGAACGTAGTCAAGACATGAAGAATTTTCACAATCATGCTGACATGCAATACCTCTGAAAAGGTGTCGGTCTGGAGGTATATTGTTAGCCTCTTCTCAAGACACACCATGAGCCTCTCTACCGATTTCCATGATTTGATGATATCTGCTTGATGAAACGCCGTTGGATTGACTTTAACAATACCAGTTGAAATCCTTTATCTTGGAAACGTTGACATTCACGTCCATCACTCTGATCATCTTTGGTCGTTGTGTCTTTTCCAGTCTGTGAGACGTCATGCGACGAGTTTGCTTCCACTCTTCAACGCGACGCAATGCTGGCTCCGTGACCCACTCTTGACGATAGCGATGTCCCGAACATGATCTACAAATTCAGAACTGGACCGTCTTCCAACCCAAACGCGATGAGATCTACAAGTCCTGCCAGTAGGTGTGATATAGGTTTCGCTTCGTGCTTACCTGTGGGCTCGACATCATCACAAGCCACTACAATCGTAATATTTTGAAACCCCTCCATCACAACCTCTAGCGCTCATAAACAACTTATATATCTTCCGAGTTCATAATTAATGAGTCAGCTTGATGCAGGACCTGAATAGTTGTGTATATCTCCATTCGAGACTGGCGGTTTATCGCTGGAATTGCAGTTTTGTTGAGACTCGTTCAATGCTGTGAGATTTTGTCGTTTGTTAGTGGAAGACATTCCTTGTGCTTTGCCAGAGGTGAGGATGACATTACCCAAAGTATTTATAGCTTCGAGCCTGACGGGTGAATGTATTTACAATCGATTAATTGTATTTGGGTACAACAACGCCAAAAGCTGTGCAACATCGTATTGATCGAAGCCGAGGATACGTATGTATATAAATGTTCAACGATTTACCATAATGACGAATCCGTCCCGGGTCACCTTTCATATCACTGCAAAGGCGTATATTGTCATATAGAAGAGTGATTTATATTAGTAATAATCATTGCCATTTTTGTACTTTAGCAGATATACTATATCAGAGAGCACGATTCGTGAGTTCAGAGATCCTTTTCTTGAGTGAGCATCTTCAGAGAAAGAGTATACAAGTATATGGAGCAACCAGTCCTTTAGCCACTATACCCTCTTGTAATAGGGATGACAGAGAACTTGGGCACACTAAATGAGAATAATACGATTGTCGTACCGCAATATTACACAGCATCGGTAAACGACAGGAACTGTTCAGGGTTTTGTAGAGATTAAAAGACACATAAAACTGGTAGTGAGATAAGAATAATATTTATTTATTAATTTCAATAATTTAGTATAATAATGATTGTACGAAATTTCCAAACTTGCCAATATAAAAACAATATGCTAATTTAAACAAATGCAAACTTGGTCATAAATCATTATAACTTTCACCTTTTGCTGCGATATCACCCTTCTATTTCCAATATCCTCTTTATAACATCCATATCAGCATGTCCCCTCATATTCTTCATCCTATGACCCCAAACCACCTGACCATCTTGAAACAAAAATTCTCCACCAATTTGTAAAACATTTCCACCCATGAAAAGTTTCTTTCCTTTTGCGGGCGTCATTTCTTTCATTTGTCCACCTATCCATTTTCCTACATTTATATCTTTCATATAATCTGGACGAGAAGAACCAAACATGTTGGCAGAAATGCCCATTCCAAGTGCTTTGAAGATCTGTCTGGAAGGATCTGCAAAGATGGGGAACGGACAAGATGTGAATGCTTTGTAATACCTTATCAATTCAGGTTTACCACATCCTATGACTATTATCGAAGTGGGATTAGGAAGGGAAAAGTATTCTTGGGCGGTTATAGCTTGTGTTAGAGCTCTTATATATGCTTGACATGCCTATTGTATTCATGATTAATATCGAAACATTATGGTTGTTGATAATAAAAGGGAAAGAACTTACACCGCAGTAAAAATGTCTGATAAAAACAAACAGCTGTCTCGTACCAACTACTTCTCCAGGAGCATATAATGATTTAAACGGTCTACTTTTACCAGCAGCATCGTATAGAGGAAACTCGCCTATCCTTTTCATATCACTTATCGAAGGAACATCATCCGATATATCCAAATCTCCGTCAAATTGTGCAAACCAGTCATCGTCCGCGAACGAACATACGCCAGAATCACACGTCATTATACTTTCTGCTCCTCCTTTTGACGGACTTTTTGCTGTTCCTAATAATGATGCCCCTCCAAACATACTCGTCGTTCTTGCACTTTTTCCATCGTCAAACCATGAAACTCCATGCGCCGAATCGTTATAATTTGCAACAGACGAAGTGACGTAATCTGTCGAATGTAGATCATTATAATCTGTGGCTGATGATCGAGTAGAGACGGAAGTCGTCACAGAAGGTGTTTGATCATCTCTTGCTTGTAAGATTAACGATTCTCCAAGTGTTGACGATGAATGCCGAGTATCGTCTTTGAGTGTTGTAATATCTTTTTGAGGCGCTATTATCGTTATTTCTGTTTTTAAAGGATATCCCACCTTTGGAGTGATTTCTCCTAATGGGTGTTTCTCAAATTGGTCCGGAGGAAGCTGTTCTCGAAGCGCATTTCTAGTAGATTCCGTTTGAGGCGATTTGATATATTTCGAGTCTTTTGTGGTGGGAAATAATGAGTATACCATGTTTATTCTATGCGCGATCTCCAATATGTTATTACGACTCTTGGTATCTTTACAATATTCGATATTCTTCGATCCAGGTACTACCAATAAATGAAACGAAATGGAAGTTGCAAAACGACAACAATAATAACAATGATGAGAAAGCAAGAATCAAATATTTCAAAATCCCTTCTTCTGAATAACAGAATGCGACAATAAAGGTTGAAACCGTACCAGAAAAAAAAGTTCTGGCCCCTCAGGAACCAAAAACAATAATGATCTTAGAATTAAGACCGGCGCGTTCGATATGTAAGCACTTTAAATCAACCAAACCCCAATAAAATCCGGCTCTTTTAGCACTCGACAAAGACAAAGATCCAAGCCAAGAACGTCAAAAAGAGTGAGAATCGAATGGTTCCGGCAACCCCGGCGCTTTTTGGAAGCAAAAAAGATATTGGTAGAGATGATAAAATCTGGTACGATATGACGTATTGATCCGATAGCTTGTCCCCTTTTGTTTCTTTCCACAGACGGCCTGTCTGTGTTTTCAAAGAATGACAGTTGATACTATATATATAAATAGAGATAAGAAATAAGAGGGAAGTGGAAGAGATTATACGATGAGGAATGAATAAGAGAAGAAAACCGAGATGAAGTGTGCAAGTAGAGATGACCGGAGAATATCGAAAAAATCAATCGTAAATTCATATCAAAGTATAACTTTAATTTATCTCATCTACGTACCAGGCACATAACGAGTCTAGTTCTGAATAGACTTGTGGTTGTATTGGCAGGTGAAAAGTTATAGTCTTTTGCGAAATACTATAGTAAAGATTCATGCTACGATCTCGAATGATGTTTCACCTTATTCTAGTTCACGGGAAGAAACCACCAAGAACCGTAAAACGGAACAGAATTATTGGACGAACAGTTCTTTTCATAAACGAAGATTGATGTTATAACGATAAAGACCTTTTCCAACGGCGTGTACAAGATTATACATGTTGAAATACAAGGTATAGTTGTCTTTTTCGATGTCATAGTTTTAATATGTGGTTTTGTATATTGATGCCTTTTACGTTGCTGGAATGTCAGCTGGGACATTATTGTGGGACTCTATTGTAGGAAAAGAAAGGATAACGGATCGCAGACCATCGATCTTCAGAGCACAAGAAAGGAAATGTGGGGTTAGAGATCTATCGCACGACTACCAACGGTCCCAACCAATGACAAGAGAAGTTCTTTATCGATTTTCTGCAACTCTATTCAGATACTCAACCTTATTACGTGACTCTCACGTGATCTTTGAAGGCCAAGCAGCCGAGGCTTGATTGTGGTTTGTAATAGGTTTCGGCAAAGAGAATAAAAAGGGAATGACATAAAAAGCCGTGACCAAATCATGACAAATAACATTGATGATATAAACGGTTCATTGACTTTTTATCGAAACTGACCTAACCTATCACACGACTGGCTGTTCATATTACTGTACTAGAAATCTACGACTTGACGGCATTAAATCATTCTTCAGCTAGTACCGACGATAAGCCGAGGTAGCGTTGCTGAAATGCATCGATCCGTACGTTTTTGTGATAATATATCATTTCAATATAGAGTAGGGGCAGGGGTAGAGGGACGGCAGGTGTAGCGGGACATAGGGAAATAAGCTTATTTTTGAGTATTAGTCTAAAATCGGTCACGTGTAGTCACATGACGTGGTCTTGGCTTCAACTTTTTGAACGAATAACATTATTTAGCCTATCTATTTATAGTCAAAATTGATATTTTCTTCGAAATTAACAGTGTATAGACTACTACAACCACTCAAAAGTGCTTCCGCTATATTGTCGTAGGTATCTAACCCTTCTATAACATCGGCAGGTGTATCGATAACCTTTAATGTAGCTTTCTTAGCATTAATCCGCTCTTTTGTCTTATTAAATGCTGTAGACGCAGTTTTATGTACAATATAGCGTTCTACGAGTACTACGAGGGTTGTAGTACGTACTATAGCTAGTACTAATTGCTCTAATGCATTAATAGTAGCTTACGTAGCACGCTTCTAAAGTAATGCTTCTTTTTTAGCTAGTTTAGCTACGCTTAATTGCTCCTTCTGATTCTAGATTTTCTATACTATCTCTATAGTAAGAATCACAGCCTCTTTTACACGGCCAGAATGTCGTTTATAACTACTTCTTCTTATAGTAATAGCTACTATATTAGCTAGCCTTTCTTCTATAATATCTCTACGTATTTTTTCTATTTAATAAGCCTTAAAAATCTATGTAGTAAGTTATTAAGCTTTTTGTTATGATCTTAACTTTGAAATAGCGTATAATTAACGTTTAACTTAATGCAGTTTCTATAGAGTAGCTAGCAGAGGTTATGATGAATTTAGTAGCGTATCAGAATCTATGCTTAATAGTGGAGGTGATCTTATAGTAGTAGGTGTGGTAGTAGGTAATCGTGCTAACACGCGTGCTCAATCTAATAGATAGATACTAGTAATTATAAAGGACTTTAATTAATTTTCTAACGTAAAGACTATATCTCTTATAACAGAATACGTATGTATAAAATCGTAGTTATTAACGTAAACAAATCCGTAATAATTTAGCTTATTAATCTCTTATAAGTAAGCTCTTTTAAGACTGCTAAATAGTGCTACATCTAGTAGCTATAGGAGGTGTGTCGTATAAGGTAGTAGCTATATAATAAGGATATTATGCTCGCTAGCATATATTATAAAATCTAAACTCTTATAAGAATAATAGCTGTTAAGTACAAGGATTTGTTAATTTTCTAGTAACATTAGCTATACTAGATTAGTAATTATAGCTCTAGAGTTATCTAGAGGTTGTGTGTACTTTTTAAAGTGCTTAATCTAATGAATTACGTACGTAGTTAATAACTAGCTATTCTCTAAAACTCCTATTACTATATGCTATACTAAATTAGTCTCTAGTAAACTACTTAATTATGTAATATACTATAGATCCACCCCTCTAAGCTCTCTTATAATTAAATAAGGTAGTATAAGTGTTGTAGGACTAAGACTATATATAGATACCTCTATAGTAGATCGATTAGAGATCGATTACTGTCCGTACTTTTACTATTTAGTATTAGTAGCCGTGTGGCCTAGTAGGATATTAGAGGTGCTATTAATAGTAATCGATCTCTAGCCGTGAGTTTGAATCCCGCTCGTGTCGTATTGTCGATAGTTACTCTAAGACGAGGTTTCCTTCTTAGGCTTAAGCCTAAGACGTACGGTGCTTCTACGTACGAGAGATCCAAAAATATAGGACCTATTAGTAACGATTATAATTAGATAACGTTAAGGACTATACGACTCTATCTTGCTCGAAGTAATTCTATATTCTAGTTCTATAGACTTTATCTACCTATAGCTTTCGAGGCGAAAGGCCTTAGAGAGAGGAGATAGTTATTATAGGACTAAGACTATATATAGATACCTCTATAGTAGATCGATTAGAGATCGATTACTGTCCGTACTTTTACTATTTAGTATTAGTAGCTGTGTGGCCTAGTAGGATATTAGAGGTGCTATCAATAAGCCTACTAGCTACGCCGAGAGTTTCAATACTTATTGCTTATATCCTATTACTAGATCTAGCTCTTATAGCCTTATTTCTATTAACATATCGTACTACTATATATTGCGGTTATGTTATTCTAATTATAAAGCTAGTTTTATCTATATTATAGATATTACGTAATTAAATAGGCCAAGAATATACTCGTTCTTTAAGGAAGTTAAACTAGTTATTAATTACTTCTAGATCTGAATTAAATAACTACTAAGCTTCAAGTGCTATTACACGCCGTAGAAATAACGAAGGATAGCGTTTATAGAACATTTTGTACTATCTATTACTTATTATTCGATCTCTTAATAATGTCCCACGTTTATTTAATATTTGATTTGCTAACGATATAACTTATATATTACCTAGTGGAAATCGACTGTTAATAAGGTAATAAATGTGCTTTATAAGGGCTTCTTCTTTAGTAGGAGTGAGCTTCTATTGTCCTTTGTGTCATTTATAGTAGTAGCTAGTTATTTTAGTATTATGAATTCGACGCTATAAAGTTGTGCATTTAATAGTTAGAAATTGCTCCAAAAGTCGTCGAATTAATACTAGGGTTTCTGAGGTGTTATAGACACGTACTACTTTATTTACAAGGTCCCACGAGGTCTGTAGCTAGATCGACATCGATAATACTTTAATTATACTATCAAATTCAGACGCGTGAACATAAGAAATCAGTAACTTAGAATACAAATAGAGTTACGGCTATTTAGAATAATATGAGGTAATTACTTAAATAAGTAACTAGCTGGCCGGACCGACTTAGTTCCGCCTTAGTCCGTGAGCTTATTTCCCTATGTCTCGCTACACCTGCCGTCCCTCTACCCCTGCCCCTACTCTAGGATTTTACATCTACATTATATCTAGACTAAGTTAATGCTAAAAATCAAAGCTATCAAGTATGCTATTAGCTTCTAGTTCTATAAAACTCTTTGTTATGAATGGAAGTGGTTTTATAGGTTCAGTTGCGACTGTGACTTTATTCTCGTCATCCGTTACCACAACTGCCGTGTTATTTTGAGATGTTTCTGGTGTTAAAAAGTCCCAATTCTTGATCAAATTAAGTGCAGTAATGTAACAACCCATACGTCGTAATATAATAGCGTTCCTTTTTATAAAAGAGTATTCTTCTCTTGCGGTAATTACATGATTTATATTAATCTTTGATGCCGGTGACGTCATCTCGTCCCTCAAATGTTTGTATAATTCTGAAATTATAGGATCTTGATTTGATAAATATGACGATTTATGACCATTTACCATGTCAGTAGACTGTATAACACGGTGTAATGGCTTAATCAGTACTTGGATTGCTTTTGAATCTTCACCAAGAAAAGAATACGCCCAAGATGCCATGTATCTGTCATCCTCCACCTGAGCATTGGTTAATACCTTATTCATGATGAGATCCTTGAGTTCAACACAATCATCACCTCCGTATACCCTAGCTATGGCAATTGCCAATTCTAAATCGTTCATTTGATTAGATATTATACCGATTGCAGATTTCAAATCACCCGCTAAAAGAAAAAATGACGCTGCATATTCGAATCTTCTTTTACCCATCAAAGCGTAAGCATTTTTCGCAGCGGCAGACTTCCATCTTTGTTCTGAAAAATTGTTACGCAATAATCTCATGGTGGCAGGTTGTTCTCTCGACCATGTTGCCATTCGCCACAGATTCACAAGGACGGATTTCTTACCAAGAGCTAGATAATATAGAGAAGATGACGTTGGATCTTTTGGATCTGTCGATGCATAAACGTTGCGAGCTATAGCTTCAAGCTGCGTCAATAATGTTTCACGGGATTTGATCCAGGAAAAGATTCTGGTCTGCCTAGCAATTGGCCAAGTCATCTGCGTACTTGACTGTGTTTGGATATGATCCACAAGTATATCCTGAAACTTGGAATGATAAGCGAATACTGTGCTTTTGTATGAACGATCTTGATGATTAGTATATAATAACAGATACTTTTGTGCATGGCTATCGATGAAATCTGCTTTGGCCATGATTATCTCGATTGTATCAAGTAAAGATAACAAATAGTGTTGTTTTGCGGTAGACAGACGTGGCAGCCTTTTATGGCCAAGATGTGTCTTCAATTTGGATGTCACATTTCCGATATCAATGCCATCTTGTCCATTTGAAGTATCTAAACATTGACTTTCAAGCAGACATTCAATGTCAAATCCAAGGTCCCAGTCAAGTTTATCACCTTCTGTCCAAAAGATCAAGACTTGTTCTAATCTCAATAAGATATCCTTTACGAGACGCATCTTACCATTTGACAAGCAAAGATGGATGAAATTAGGATGATAGATAGGCAGGTTTTCAAATATATTTGTAGAAGTGAAAGGATGACTGATCTTGTGAGTAACGAATAATTGTTGTCCGGCACTAAATACCATTCTACCGTCTTTCAAGAATTTTATCTTCTTGATGGGATATGGACAATAAGACGGCAATGAAATGGTCATTTGCACACTCCAGACTGGCCCCTTTTCGATAACATCAATATTTTCCTGCGTGAGAATAACAATCTTATCGTCGAACCCCACGGCGATTAAATGTTGGTCCTCGGAGATAGAGAACCATTGCAAAACATTGATTTTTGCTTCGAACGCGCGTTTGAATTCAACAAGATCCAGTTTCATATCATATATTGATAGATTATGACCGGTGCAATCACATAGCGCGGCTTTGCCAGAGCTTGTAGCTCTTGCCAAGGTAGGACGAGCGACGTTTGTTTGCAGTTCAGTTTCCATATGAAAATCACACGGCTTTTCATCCAAGACAGTAATGGTATGTATACGAAGTAAACCGTCAGCAGAGCAAGTCAGGAGCTTTGTTCTTGACTTGTTGACAGAGGAATGATGATCATCACAAACATCAATAAATGTCATATCCTCTACATTTATAATCTTGGCTGATACCTCGTTTTGAGCTCGTTTGGAAAATCTCCCAGTATGCGTATTGACATTACATATTCGAATTGAACCTGTGGAATCGATGGCTGCACAGATTTTCACCTTTTCAGTATCATGACCAGGATCAGCTATTATGAAGAGTTCCGAAACTTTGGCCGTACTTGTAAACTCGAATTGGTCAATCTGATATGCAAGAGGCTCATTTGTATTCCATGAAGAAATGCTGTTCTCGGTAAGAAATACTGTAAACTTGGACGCAGGTATTATCGATGCGATTAATATGTTTTGATCACAACGCATGACGCTCTGTCTTTGTATGAACCTATGATTGTTAATGTTCCAAGCTATACATTCTTGCTTACTACCATGATTAGTTGTTGCTAAAGTGACGATGCTGTCATCATCTGCTATCTGAATATCGTCTATTATTCCTGTATGACCTGACCATTCTATAGATTCTTCCAATCGTGGGGAATTACTAATTGACGGATTTAATAAATCATGTAATTGACCTTTGTGCCAGATGATCCTTCCATCAAAATGGTGTGTCAATACAACCATTTCTATTCTTGTATCTTTTCCAGCGGCATAAAGTCGGGGAATAAATCCAAGGCGAGCATTGAACAAGTTTTTATCAGGCCTGAAGTCAAAGCCGAGTTGGAAATTATTGATATGCATGATATGAAAAGGTTCTACATGAGGAGTTGTGGATGAATAATTAGAAGTTGTACTATTTTTTCGAGAAGAATTGTGCAAATAATCGTGAGAACTATGGTGATTTTGATTGTTATTGTGATTAAGCTCATGCTGAATCAAACCATGACCCAACAGAGGATTATTTGTTAATGATTGAGAACGAGATGGCAAAGTTATCTGGGAATGTGACCGCTTTTTGCAACCTACGTTTTCAATTCCCCAAGCAGACATTTGACCTTTTTCGTCGACGATGATCAATACATCTGCTTTACGATTGGATAATGTTAAGAGATGTTCTCTTGCATGTTTATCCGTTTGTCGTTTATTCATGTCATTGTGGCTTCTTTTTCCAGTAGCACTAGATCTGCTTTCACTGTTCTTATCGTCCAGTTCTCGTGTAGAAGAGGCAATATAACTCGCTGGTATAACGAATCCCCATCTTTTTTCTTGTAATTGTAGTTTCCTATTACTTGGACTAGAAAATGACATTTTTGGACTGGTAAGCAGAGCTCCAAACATGTTTATGACGGACCATAATCCTAATATCCCAGATTCGTCAATCCCAGTCTTGTACACTCTAAAATCACCATTTGCACATGTCGTAAATAAAACATCGTCATCTTCTTGATTGTGGACTTGTTTCTCATCATTTATATCGTTTCCTGTCCATGCTTCTTGATCTATTCTCCGCCATTCTACATGTGTAATGATGGAATCATGTGGAAGATATGAATAATCAAAGTCTGGTGTTTCAAATGATAATCTTCGCCATATTTTGATCAAATTTGAATAAAGACTGACTGTTGCAACTAAAGTTGTACTCGGTGATACTTCGAGAATATGAAGAGATAGAGGTAGAGAGGAAGTCCATATAGGTGTATGTTGGTCATCCCGACTATTCCAGGTCGAGTCTGTTGATAATGTGGAAGGAGAATCGGTTTGTATGTTGTATAATTTTAAACTCTGATTTGTACTGACGAATAGCTCATTTTCTGATCCCCAAGCTATATCAATGATTTCTTCTTTATTCTCTTCCCGTTCTTCAATGCTTAATGATAGAACATGGTCTTGTTTCCATTGTAAATGCCCCTTTATTTCTTCATGAATATTAAAGATATAAACTTTTGATCTTGAACTTGTGGCAATTCTGCTGGTCTTTGAATGACAACATCTTACAGAGATGAGATCCTGGGATGATAGTCGAGTAGGTTCAATGATCTGTACAAGAGAACGAGGCCCGGTTGCTACAATAAGTCTTGATCCAGAACAATAGACGACGATCAATTGTCCTTCGTAATATCCGTAATCTAATGCGGTTTTCGTGTAATTGGGTTGGCCAGGTAGTATATGCTGCATTTGAATCTTTGGAGAGATGATGATGATATATCACTATTCATAATGTGATCAAGAAGGGGCATAGTCTAATATCATTCATTGCTATCTAGTCTGATAAATGTTTATTTTGAGATTGTTGATTGTTGACAGTCATCACGTGGTTATTATTACAGCAATAAATTATCACTAATCAACTAGTCTAGACTATACTACATGGTTACCGCATCTTTTATATAACAAAATAGCATAAACAAACATAAAAATGTTTCAATGTCATTCAGCCATATCATTGCTTGGTGTAAATGTGTTGATATAACCTCCAATTTTCAATTTTCTATCAAATGGGGTAACTTGATCCGACAGTGGTTCAAATCCTTGAATAGGCCTAGTAGAAAAAGGAAATGGTGTAGTACTAGTTAGTACACCAGTCCCAAAATCAAGTCTATCTCTATGTATTGTGTTAGGGGTTTGGACGTGATCAATTGCAGACGCTACATTTCTCAAACGAGAAGATCTATAACGAGACTGTTGTTTCTTCGAGGGTGAACGAAGATATCCGGGAACCTTTGTTGAAGAAGATGATTGATATGGTATCAGATCATTTATAAAGGGTTTAGTCGTTGATGAATGGAGTTTATCAAATTGAGTCAAGTCAATTCCATTTATAGACACATCTGTTTGCAAATTAGGCTTGAAAGACGAATTAGTTACCTTTTTCAAGGTAGACATTGATCGGCGTGATAGGGATTGTCTAGTTGGACTTTCAGGATCATCAATATCGGCAATGATTGGCTTTGTCAACATCTTTTGCCGCCAATAACGTAACATATCCTTTCGATGTTGAATGAATTTACGGTTTCTCCAGGCTATTGCAGTTTGTGATTGACGATACAGATGAAAAGCAGCTGTATTCACTCTTTTTAACAACTTGGATCCCGATTGTTCAATCCCTTCTCGAACAAATTCTTCAGCATCAGCCTGAAGTTTTCTGAGGTTGAATATATAAGATAAAAACTTTCTGATAACCAGGTCAATATGACGTGTGTTTGATATTGTTCTCGCTTGATCTGTCATTTGCGTCAATGTTAGACTTCGATCATGCCAAGCATTGAATAAATATTGGCTTTTGTTCAGGATTTTCGTTTGATTCAATGCGACTGCTGATTTATTCAATTCGACATATAATGAGCCTGTCATCTGCAATTTAGCAAGACAATGTCGTAACAAATTAGATTTACATTGATCCTTTATAATGGTAAATGCTACACGTCGCTTCTTTTTCCTTGATTCGATAGTCGCTGCTCGCCACTTTTCAATCGAAGAAGATGTCAAATGATAGATTCTCGCTTGAATTGACCATCGAATTAATTGCCGTCCATTTGACGAGGATTCTTTCCATTTATCAAATATCATTGGCATGTCTCGAGAGTTACGAAATTCTATAGCAGATTGTTGTACTTGTTCGATCTGACGGACTTTTTGGTTGATACAGGTTATACAATTGATCATGAGTCTTCGATCAGCATTTGTGATGACTATAAATGATGCCTCGTCTAATTTTGATTGACGTAAAGCGGCAGCTGCCTTTACTTTATTCATACATACCGACTTTTGTCGAAATTGGCCAACTCTTGTAAACAATACAAGCCTCGATTCCAAAACCCATTGATAAAGAATTTGAAGAAGGATACGATCATTTATATGTCGTTGTAGTATTTTAATTCTCACTTTATCCCGCCAAATGGACCAAGTTGATACTATGAGATGTTTTCTGTGGAATTGACGAGCTTTGTCAGACGTTTGCGATATATATTTCATAGAAGAAAATGTCAATTTTAGATGACGTCGATCATCATTATAAATCCATGTTTTACCGTGTACTTGGAACTTGTATGCACGACATAGACGGTCTAAATGTTTACGTTTGAGATGGATTTGTTCAAAGAGACATGCATTTGTATCCATTTTCCTCATTTTTGCGGCTCTTTGAATAATCAATCTCGATACCTTCCTTCTACTCCAGTTATAATTGATAATATCTGCACTTTTTGACATATCCTCTAGATTTCTACATGTTTCGGCCAAGCGACTGAATGCATGTCTTTGTAATTTTCCGTCTTTCCAAGTCGGAGCCTTTTTCTCACAAAACTTCCAAAACCACAACCAATATACATTTTTCAAAAGTCGACTTTGCATGAACGATGCTGCTTGGATGTTATTATGTGTTCGTATGTTCGTCACGAGCCGCCATTTCTCAAAAACTCTTTCCAATCCAAATCTTCTGCATTTATTTTCATTTATCAAAGTATGATTCCGCCAAGCATGGAAATATCTCGCTCTTGTCAATTGCTGCCTTGCAAAGCTTGTCTTTTGTACTTGATCAGATGTTGCTTGAGCCCAATGAGTAAATGCTTTTGTTATCAAAAATAAATTCCTGGCTCTTCCAGCCCTTCTTTCTTGTTGTTTCCAGAAGCGATTGTCCAATATACTTTCTCGTAATTGTGTATAGGATTGTCGAAGAAGTGTTTGTCGGTCATGTGATGTAGCAATCTGTGATAAGTCTGCTTGTCGTCGCAATAGAAATAATGTTTTGTTGTGCCATTTTCCAACGAGTTTTCCCAAAGTATTGAATCGATTATAGAGAACTGCAGTCGATTTCATTTGTTGACGATCATACCTCCGATGAAGCACATCATTTCCTTGTTGATCAGCTTGATGCTGTCGATCCTGATCTTGTTGTTGATAATGATGTTTCGAAGCAGAAACAGATCTTGCTCGAGGTACTGATTTTGATGATCTTATTCGTTTGTCATGCAACATAGGGATATTATCTGTCAGTCTACCTCCGCTTATCCATGTTTCATCGAGATTCGTATCGTTGAATGATGCGCGACGTCCTCTTGGTCTCTTTCCATCATGTCCTTTATCTTCTTGATTATTTGGACTTGAATCATCACCTTCGAGCACTAATTGTATTCCATTACGTGATAATAATGATCGAAACCGTTCTACAAGTCCTTCAGTACCATCTTTTGTAAGCTCCGTAGCTGATTGTGATAAAAATCGAAAGTATTTGCTGTAAGAGTTGAAGAGTGCTTTTGTCGGTTTTGATGAGGACTCTTGCGCTTGTCGAACGATTTCGTATAATATTTCAACATCTTTAGAATCGTCAGTAGTGATCTGACTCTGTGCAATATTCCAAAACAAAGTCTAACCTTTATTATCGAGTTGTGCAAGCGACTCATTTGAAATTAATGCTGATGAAGCTTGCATTCGATGTTAATTTTCGTCGCGTTCTTTTATTGTACGGCATTACTCTTGGATCAGGATTCTGTTATATCCGATATTTGATGCGCCTGTAAACATATAATATTGATTATACTAATATGTTTGAGAATGGGAAAAAATGTGTTTGTTATCATTTATTCACGAAGATTTTTACAAAATATTCGTTCATCACATTGTATTGATCGTGAGATTTATCAAAGTCTAATTTGTCGCGTCATTTACGTGGACAGCGCGTGAAATAACCGGCACGCGCTAGTTAGCAAACTCACGGAATGGACGTACGAGAGCACTCCAGCATGTCTCCTGGTGGATTCCAGTTGCGTTGGCTGTCGCCGCCAATAATTTTTAATACAGCATGTACCGTATGACGAAATGGAGCGCTCCTCTCTAATGTTGACGCATATTCTGAAACAACATCCAAAACGTTTCATAACATAACTCATGCAGTTGATAAAATTTTCTATTTCATCCCACTACTTCTCTTACCTTTCATACCTTTCATCCCCAATCAACCTTACGCCATGTCAAATAACAAAAGCCTCTCATCACACAACACATTCCTCGAACGCGTTATTCAGAATCTGCATTCCTTTTGCGTTCCTCATCGTTTCCCCAAGAATAAACTAGCCACAACGGTAAAAATGCTCTAAAAACGGCGTGGCGCCTTGCCAACTAAAAGCTCTCATCGAACAATTCCATCTGCCAAGATGCGTTTCTTATCAGCTGCAGGGTCTTTTTCCTTTTCTACTTCCTCTAGTTCCATCTCAAGGCGCAACCGCCGTCGTCGTCTTACACCTGTAAACTGCCCCGCCGTGGAATTTACCCTTGACGCGGCTCGCGTGTTTTGATTAACGTGAGTTCTCTATATATCACGATAAGTTCGCTCCTTTAAATCGAATCCCTTTTTTTTTTCTTACCCTTGCTCTTCCATTTGCAACTGAAGATTGTGTTTCGTGCAAGTTGATCAATCATTCTTTGTAACCGATTTATTTCTGTTATGATAATGGTGCATCTTCTATCTACGACCTTCTTTTCTTGCATTACCCTTACATCTCTATTCATCACGTCGAGCTCAGCTGGCTGGGTTCTACAAGATGATTATAATCCATCCAACTTTTTCAACTCTTTCAGTTTTTGGACAGACAGTGATCCCACTCACGGTACTGTCAGTTATGTCGATCAATCTACGGCTTCAAGTATGGGATTGATCAACACCAACAACAATGCCATATATATGGGTGTTGATTCTACAAATCAAGCACCAAATGGCCGATCATCTGTTAGAGTTACAAGCAAAAAACAATATAATTCTGGAACATTAATAATACTGGACTTACAGCATATGCCGGTTGGATGTGCAACTTGGCCAGCGTTTTGGACATATGGTCCAAACTGGCCATCTTCGGGAGAAATTGATATCCTAGAAGGAGTCAATAATCAAGGGACAAATCAAATGACATTACATACAACATCGGGTTGTACGATCAAGAATAACGGGTTATTCTCTGGTTCGATATCAACTTCGAATTGTGATGTAAATGCACAGGGACAATACACAAATGCGGGATGCAGTATTGCAGCTACGAATGAAAATACTTACGGTTCAGGATTGAATGCCATTGGCGGTGGAGTCTATGCAATGTCTTGGACTGATGAAGCAATTACTATGTGGTTCTTTCCAAGAAATGACATACCTGCTGATATTGTTAATGGAGCTCCTACACTTGTAGATTGGGGAAGACCTCTATCCGAGTTTTCTTCTGCCAGTTGTGATATCCCACAATTCTTTCAAAATAATAACATTGTTTTTGACACAACATTTTGTGGCGATTGGGCTGGTCAAGTATGGTCAACTTCGGGTTGTGCATCAACACAGTATCCTACATGTGAATCATTTGTGGAAAACAATCCTTCTGCATTTCAAAATGCTTATTGGCAGATTAATTCGTTAAGAGTATATTCATCTTCATCATCAGCAAGCGATGAAACACCATCTAGTCCAATAATGGCTAGCAGTATAGTTTCTCATGTGCCGGTCACAACAGAAACATCATCGAACAACAATGACCAAAAGGAGAGCGATGACGACAAGTCGAGTATTCAGCAAGAATCTTCGGTCAGTGTAAATTCCTCGCCAACATCCCATAGCAATCACTCTCCTACTATCCTCACTGGCATCATCAACGACTCTGATGTCTCTCCAAACACTTCCGACAATGTCAACACTGTCTCAGTAAATCCAGTCACGAGCGACATCAACTCTTCGACAGCAACTACCCAATCTGCCCCACCAGTCATCACCGGTATCATCGGGAATTCCGTTGTCAGTGGCAATAACAATAACAATAACGATGACAATGGCTATCAAGTCAACAATTCGAAACATGCTGCATCATCATCAGGTGATTCATCCCAATCGAATGCAGATTCATCAAAATCATCTTCGCCATCATCAAATGTGAACAATTCTAGTGGAAGTAATGATGAAGATACATGGGATGTCATCGTCTCTGAAGGAGGTAAACTTGTTCTTACCCCTGATCTCGATCGAAGAGATGAAACCGTGTCAGAAAAGCTGGGTCTCGCCGTGAAAGAGGTCAAGACAGTTTTTGGTAGTTGGTTTACAAAAAGGGAGAGAGCACAAAGTATGAGGTTCAGACATTATAGGAAATATGTCAAGTCATGATATAGAATTGCCACTAGTGACTTTGTAGACAATTAATGGTATGAAAATGTCATTGTGTGGACGATCTGATGAGGAAATAAATTTATAATGAAACGAAACAA
>Ga0160427_10000946_pt1 | contig 17777 bp, 14 predicted proteins | sample SolpanmetagenomL_FD_108194 | JGI IMG/M metagenome (GOLD analysis project Ga0160427, IMG submission 108194) | Solar panel surface microbial communities from Lawrence Berkeley National Laboratory, California, USA - L | ecosystem: Engineered > Built environment > Solar panel > Unclassified ...
ATCATCACACGACCCCAGTCTACCGCGACATCTCACTCATCTGTACTATCTCAAGCTGGCTCATCGACGCGGTCACGAAAGCCTCGGAACTCTGTTGACGTCGGGCTAGAAAGCGCTACGGAACAGCCAATGCGGACCCAGGACTTCAACGCAATGCCACTGATGACTGCCTTCTCGAAACAATTCAACATGGGTCAATTCTACCAGGAAAACAGTCCGCAAATGGACTCTGCTGGAGCGTCTAATCAAACATTGTCGCAAGATATTGTGCCGGTAGAAACTCAGTATGAATACCAGCAGTACCAGATGCAACCTCCGCCGTTTGATTCCTATAGTGGTGTACCAACACAGTATCCTGGTTCGCATGTAGCACAGCAATCAGTACCGGACTATGGTGCTTCCCAAATGCCTATCCAATATGGTCATGGTCCGGAGATGATGACTGCTGATGACTGGAATCTTCTGATCCAGCAGAACATGCCGAGGAAGAGGAAGACCAGAGGCTCGAATGAACATGAGCCAAACAAGAATCAGAGGCTCGAGTGAGCTGTTTCTCAGCGTCTCTTGTTATTTTGAGGCACTTCCATTGACAAAAGCATCTCTGCTTGATTGCATTCGAGTTCAGCTCAACTAGCGTCTTGACAGAACAATCGTCGTCCCTTTCCAGCATCCTCATCAAAGCACATCAAGAAACCACCATATCATGTTCGCTTCAGAAGCTCAACTACCGCTTGTATTTGCGCATTTTCATAATCACCAGCCGTCAGCCCTAAAGAAGCAGACACTACACAATATACCATACAGCATACATATCTTCTTGGGTATGCCTGATCACCATCATTACTTTACGAAACGACACGACGATAACGACATCCAGGACTTTGGTTAATTCATTCAGATGGGGGATCTGTTTCAATGTTCTGTTTATTCTGACGAGCTTTTGGACATGGTGCATTGGAAGTGGAATGGCAACTAGACATCATTGTAATTTCTAATCCAAATCGAGTTTCAATCAAAATGGCAATACGCTCGTAGTAGAAAGTACAGACGGGAGACTATCGGAAAGCATTGTGAGAACAAAATCGTCTGATATTCACAGATCCCACAGGACATATTAAGTGATACACTAATGAGTGATAGTTTGCATTCAAGCAAAATCCCCTCACTCCTGTTCTGAGATTGATACTACCTAACCAAGGCTATGATTTGACGATCATCAATGTTGTTCAAAGTCAGATCAGGCTCCGGCGAGGGACCGGTGGCGTAGTGTTTCGTCGATTGAAGCACACTTGTACTCGGCAGAGCCGGTTTTAGGAAGATATTATTCTTTTAACTATTTTCGAAGACGTTTACTATAGGCACACATTTACCGGGATACATAACGGAGGATACCTCTTACCTCATCGTTAGAGGTTGCTATGCGTATAGTATTAGGCGTACTTAAAGCACCTTCTTTTTACGTAGGTGAGGTCTATAAGACGGGAGGTGTCGTAGTCTAATAACTTATTACCTCGCTTGCGCTTTATGCTTATAATTTGCTGTTATACTTTAATGTTCGCTTCTATTTCCCGGCGCTTTGCCTTATTTAGGCGTTGATTACTACCTTAAGCTTAGCACGTCTTGCTTCTTTGTTAGATATGCTTATTAAGTTCGACACTCTAAAGCTTTATCCTTTACTTGCCTTTCTTAAAGCGTGACTCAAAGTGACTTAATCTTAATATAGTATATTGTTTTAAGTACTCTTCGTCCCACGTAAGTGGTCATAATGCTTTAGCACAAATAGAGGTTATCTCGGACTTGAACTTGGAAGTGACTCGAGATGCTATACGTGCTTTGTTTTGAGTGCTGTGGTGAGCGAGCTTGTTCATCCCGTAAGCAAAACGGACTCGTTCGTATAGTTCTGGGGGTGTTGCTGGTCTACAAAAACTCAAATTAGCTAATATTCTTAATCAAAGAATCCCAAGCAAGTGTCGCTGAGATCTGGCACTGAAGGACGTCTGGTGGCATTACAAAAGTGGTAGTGCGAAGGCTGCTGAACTGCTTCCAGGTCGACCGAAGTCGGAATCGAGGTGACTCATCTTAGATCGAGTGCGGCATCGAAAGTAAGGAAGCAGGTGAGGTTTGATTAGAGTCAAGTTTCAAGGGCGAAATCTCCTGCGTGGTCTCTAAAGGTATTAGCGTGTGGACTCTTGCAGGTTCGCTAATAGTGAGTTAAGATAGGCCGAGATCATCTTCGTGTGAAGACATGTTCGTTGTGTAGGTGTGTGTGTATGTACGTGCGTGTGTGTATGTAGTACGTATAGTGTGTGTGTGTCTGTGTGCGCTGGTAGTAGTAGATGTTAATGTTGTTGTCAAGTTGAAAAGGACAGAATTGGCGGTGCAAGATATTTGTTAAGGTGAAAGGCGAGAAGTGTGGTGTGTAGTGTGATGGCTGCCCAACTGATACTACTCGATATCTAGGCAACGACCAGCATCCTAGAAAGAAGCCAACGAGGCCCTAGATGCTCGCGCAAAACAGGCAGCCAGAAATGATGTGTGTAGGGTACTGATAGAAGAGTTAGCCAGGTCAAGCTCAAAAGCAGTAAACACATCCGGAACTCGATGTGATTAGGAATCAACCCCAAACACTAGACTGTGAGGTGGGTGTGAAGATTGCTGATGAGAAGAGCAAGGTGATAGCTCCTGTTAGCGATGAATATATCTCAATCTCGATGACAAGGACAAATGCGCTACAACGCTTCTTTTGTTAGTTATGCTCTACGTGACCCGTTCATTTCTCGCACTCGCTTGGTTGGGATGAGACCTGGAGTGTGTATGTCTTCTCATGCTCTAAAGGTCATGGGTAAACGCCACAGTGACGATCCAGCTACCTTAGCTAATGAGATTATGCAACTTCCCGTCGTCACTCGGTTGGGATGAGGATTGAGAATGTGTGGATTATCCGGCGAGCTTTTGGAGATTTCTCTTATTGTCACGGTGCATTGGAAAGGCAGATTCGGTTGTCACTGAGTAATTCTTAGTCTGTAGAGTCCTCTTGCTGTTGTCATACAATGACTGGGCTCAGTTTGCACTATTTTAATGTTTAATCATTGAGTTGATACACAGTACAGCAATTGTCGAGTGAAAACGAATCTAGTGCTTGAGGTCTATTTTTGATAATTCGTGACTGCCAATATATCTTCCAGATCATGCTATATAGACACGTCAGAACCAAACTGACACTTCAAATAAAAGACCATCTAGTTAGACGAACCAGAAATGAAGAACCACTTGTCAATGCTGGAGTCAATCGGCGCCGGCTCCAAGTTCTCTCCGTTGGGGATGCCCAACTCACTCGGGTCCTCAACCTTTTCCGCACTATGGGTGACCGTCGTGTTCTTAAGCGAAATCTCACCCGGCTTAGTCTTTCCCGTAATCAGTCTCTCCCACGCCTCAGCACACTCCTTGACGACATCCATCGCATACTTCCTGTTCTTACACTCGCCACTGAACGCAAACTGGTTTTCGGGCTTTCCGTCAGGGATCTTGTAGATGCGGAACCATTCGTTGGACGCGCGGATCAGACCCGGCAAGTGGCGCTCGACGTCCTCGACGTCGTTGAGTTTGGGGGCCAAAGGGTCGTTGACGTCGATGACGATGATCTTCCAGTCGGTTTCGCCTTCGTCGAGGAGGGCCATCACGCCGAGAACTTTTACTTGCTTGATTTGGCCGGGGTAAGCGACTGCTTCACCGATTTCACAGACATCGAGCGGGTCGTTGTCGCCGGCGGCTTTGGTGTCGGGGTGTGTGCTGTTGGGGTCTTCCCAGGTCTGTAAAGAGGAGAGATATGTTTAGCGTAGTGAAGGTGTGTAGACGTGGACTCTGAGAGGGCCTGTCTTACCTGGGGAAAGGCACCGTAGTTCCAGATGTAACCTTTGTGAGGGAAGCAGTTGCGGACGAAGCGGAGCTTGCCTTTCTTGATGTCCTGCTTAATGGGGTTGAGCTTCTCCTCCTTGGAGATCTAGAACCAGAAAATCATCAGCACTTTATTCTCCTCATACATTCAAAACAATGCTAGCTTCAACATTGATCATATAACATACCTCCATCTTAGCATTGGTCCACCTTGGCACCTCAACAATCATGTTAAGGACAGTCTGCTGCTCATTGGCATAGAGGGGGATATCGTGGAAGGGAGAGCAAGGAACACCATCCTTCTCGACGTAAATGCGGTGCTCGAGAGTATTGGCGGCACCGACCTTGCGGGCGGTGTAGACGGAGGCAGCCTTGCTGCTGTAGCCCTTCTCGGAGATGGGAAGGGAAGTCATGGTGGATGTTTGGGTAGTAAAAGTAGGCTTTGTCGACAAGTGATTGAGCAATTGTTTGGAACGATCAATGGCAGGAGAAAAACGAGGGTCCGTGGAGGGGCGATGAAAAGGGGCGGATGACGAAAGAGTCTTCTTTGTTGAGCTCGCCAGCTTGACAGATGTGATGGTGTGATGATCAATGGTCTTCTTTGTGCTACACAAGCTCTGTAGACGTTGCGTGCTATGGCGAGATACTTGCAGCAGACTCATTCGCGTATTTCAAAACGCTCTTAACTTGCTGGCCGCGGTTTTTAACGAGTATGGCAAAGTGCTTGAAAGTCTCGCATTGGATTCGGCGATTTGGCCGAGGTCGTCGAAGGAAAAGGGGGTATGTGAAAGTAATCTCTAAGGTAAGATTGATAGAGCTATGCTACGATAACTTGTGTGCTTCAGTGTGCTAGTATCGATGGCGAGGTCGCCAGAAGCTGCTCGGCAGCACACTAGACTCGCATTCGTCTTGATCCATAACCATCTCAGGCTGAGAAACTTGTCCGTACAGTTCATAATCCAACTCTTCTTCTATGCCTGTTCCTTCGTCGTGCTGGGGGTACCTGTAGTGCTCATAGCCGATCCCGTTAGCTACGAAGTGCTGCTCTGTCCCGCCCACCATGTGTCCGAGAACGCCTGCGCCAGCGCTATCTCTGTATGCATTGTTTGGTAAAATCATATAATCTCCGCCTGGATAATCTTTATTCTGGATATCCTGGATGTTGTTTGGATTGTGATACCGATCCTGTGAGTGAGCTTGATTCTGATAGTATGGCTCATTGCTTTGCGGCAAGACCTGGTCTTGAGCGTGATTGACAAGAGCATAGCTCTGTTGCTCGATAGGCTGATGAATATCCTCCATCCGAGTTTGTAGGCTCATAGTATTTTCTGGCTCAAACTGTGAGCAGTATTGGTCAGCATGTGCTCTGGGCAGAGCTTGCTGTTGAGTATAACCATGTTGCTGCTCGTGTTCGTTATACATATGACGACCTGGATCATACTCCTGTGTGGCGTATATGTGAGCAGGGAAGTTGTGCTGTAGCGGACCAATATCGGACTGTGGTAAAAGGTAAGTGTGCTCCTTCGTGACGCGGTCCACATTCTCAGGATATGAGTATTGTGTGTTTGGAACTATTGTACTCGACATCTGTCCCATGCTTTGAGTTGTATTTGGCAGTACACCCCGTCTTGTGTCTGACTGTAATTGTTCAAACACGGCCGCAGGATACTGAGCATCACGTCCGTCATCTGGTCGCGGTTTTCGTTGTTGCTCCATCGCCTTGTCACATGCTCTCAAAAGCATTGTCATCGAAGATGACAACGGCCTTTTGGCCAGTGGCGATCTTGATGTGCTCATGTTTTGTTCGGTATTGTTGTCGCCCGGATGCCGTGCTTCGAATATGAGGTTCCGATCCTGGTTGCATTCATCATATTGAGCTGGGTTGGCAGTGACTCCAACAGTCTTCGTAGCTTCGATTTGTCTGTCATGTCGAAAGTCTTGTTGCTGGATCCTTGAGCTGATTTCGACGGGCTCGCTCATCTCAATCAGCTTACTTTGCCTGGGTGAATAAGCCGAAGACTGCTCATATTGACCAGCAAGCATAACCTTTGAGCCTGAGAACACACGTAAGAGATTGAGTCCCACATTCGTGATGGAGTCCTCAGGCACCACGGGCCTTGCACTGTAAGAATGAGCTTCAGAGTGGTGTCGGTCTCGGTTGTCGCTTTTGGGGTTCCCAATTGATAGCACAAGGCCAGTATGTGAGCGTGGCTTCAAAGAATGTGTCACAACTGTATTCGCCGTGCTTTCACGATTCTCATCCTCTCTAGCAAGTGGTGGTCTTCTTTCGGAAAAGAATGCCGAAATCTCTGCATTCTCGATATCTTGACGCTTGTTACGCTTTTTCCGTTCTTTGCCAGAGTCCTGTTGTAGAGAGGTATCAGGCTGCTGTCGTGGCTTCTGCAGGAATCTCATCTCCGAGAAAACCAAATCAGGCACTATTATGCTATGTGAGAACGCCGCAAGAGACTTCCAAACTTTGTAACCTACGTCCTCGTTGCTTCGTTGGTGACGATGCGCGCCCTTTCTTGAACAAGCCTATTGATGCACCAGGTTGTAGCTAGAAGACGATCGCATCAGCTCGTACCATGCAACCTCACCGGGCAGTGACAACCTACTGTGAGCCTATCATGATGAACCCTGTCTGCACTGAAGTTGTTGATGAGGTTTTGTCCAGGTTTCTTTGCATCCTTTCTCTTCTTCTCGGTGCGTCGATGCTTTTTCTTGCGTTTTCCTTCCTTGACCTCGTCCTTGTCCTTCTGTTTCGACCTTCTCTTGAGCGCACCAGAGTGTGGCTCATACAGATTCTCCCTGGTCTTGTGTCGCTTCCGCCGCTCAAAGTTCCCGCTCGGCGCTGATGAGGAGGAAGACGAAGGGCATTCTAATCCGGAGTCCGAGTTTGTTGATGCGCTACCAGATGATTTAGAGTAAGCTGAGGAGCTCGCTTTGCGCTTGTGTATGCGCGTTCTCTGTTTGGCTTTGCCGGTTCTGACTTCAGCGATCCTGGGAGGAGCAGGAGACAAAGCGCGTTGTGTTTCGTGGTTTGTCGATCGCGGTCGAATTCTCGTAGGAGCCTCTTCTTCTTGTAACTCAAGCGCATCTTCGTCGCGTGCTGTGACTGTTCTCTGCAGCCATTGATTTATGTCCATCGCGCAATCTCGCGCTGATCTCGAAGCACGACTACATGGGCTATGCTGTGGGTGAAGATAAAGGATGATCAATTGCAGAAGAGTCAATGTTTACTTCGATTTCTTGACAAAACGTGCCTTCCACATACAGCACAGAGCACTTTCCTGCTTTTCGAGTTCGAGCACACAACACGAGATCAATCCTAGGATTCACGCACAAGCACAGGCACAAAACAAGAGCTCAGGTTACTCGAAAGGCAAAAAAGATAACTCCACATCCACAGGGGCATGTTTATTGAGGTTTATCTTGAACTCATACATGACAGTCGACAGAGCAGTTGCTGTCACAACTGTGAGAGCAACTCCGGACTCGTCAATCCATTGCCGCTCGACTCTAGCGCATCACAAGGCAATGTATTGAGCAAAGTCGAGACAGAGGCAAGACACCAAGACGTTGTCGTCGTTGGTTGGTCGACCCGCTTTTTGTGAATGGCGTCAGAGGCCAAACAGTCATCAGAAACAGACCAACTCGATCACGACATCAATGATGTGAAAACGAATATTTACCAGCAGCATTGAGCTGCAGCAGATCCATAGTACCACTGTCATCATAGCAACATGTCCACCACGCTTCACAACAAGGTACGCGCACAACACATCAAAACCGATTCATTCAAGCACAACCTAATACATATGTGACAGGTCATTCTCGTCACAGGCTCGAGCTCAGGTACAGCAGACATACTGATATAGCGACTATCCCACACCTCTAATTACGCTCCATTTCAGGCATCGGCCTTGCCACAGTCTCCCTCCTTCTCAACGCCGGCGCAAAAGTCTTCGGCATCGACATCTCTCCCACCCCAGCAGTCCTAGTCCAGTCTCCCAACTACCACCACTACAAAGCCGACCTCCTCGATCGCTCCATTCCCGACATCGCCGTTGTCGCCTGCCTCGCACACTTCGGTCCCCGAATAGACGTCCTCCTAAATGTAGCTGGTGTAGGCGATGGCTGGGGCAGCGTGGACAGCTTACGAGATGAAGATTGGGACAGGATATTAGGCATCAACGTCACAGCACCAACACTATTGATGCGCGCAGTGATACCAACGATGAGAGCACAAGGCGGTGGCAGTATCGTCAATGTGGGTAGTACAGCTTCGTTCAACGGCGGTGTGGCTGGTGTGGCATATACGGCATCGAAACATGCATTACTCGGTGTGACGAAACAGACGGCGTGGCGGTATAGAGCAGAGAATATCAGAGTGAATCTGGTGGCTCCAGGACCGACTGCGACGAATATTGCAGATTCGATAGCGCAGGGGTCGATCGATTTGCAAGGCATGCAGACGATTAAGCCTGTGTTGACTGCGCAGCGTGTTAGTATGGAGACAGGCGAGGGTGTCATGTCGGCTGCCAAGGTATGCTTGATAGTTCTCGTAGGCATGCAGATATACTAATATACTGGCGCAGGTAGCGAATTTGCTGGTATGGCTATCGACTGATGCAAGCTCTGGCATTACTGGTGCACTGTTGCCCATAGACGGTGGCAATTGTGCCTTAGGAGCCTGATGCGAGACATTTTACTCCAACATTGCATCTCACATCCCAGAAGCTTGGCAATCCAAGTTTTCAGGTGTTAGATAGTTAACTCAAGGTTCAAAAATTTTGAAGTGTGCCGGAGGAACTTTTTCGTCCTACCGCGCCCTCTGATTGACCATACATATCGAAGGCTTGATAGTGAGATATCTTGAGATTTGAAATTGACGGCGCGCGGTCGCAAGCCGACATGTCTCTTTTTGGAAATCGTTCTCATCATACACCTTTGCAGCCTAAACCATAATTTCAGCTGGCTGCAGATTCACGCCAGTGGCTATACAACAACAGTATTCGCGTCCTTTTCGTGGCGACCACACTCTCACAACTAAGAAAGACTTATTAGATAATCGCATTGGTGTATCAACAACTAGTAGTCCGACTACCATTATAGCCATCTTCGATAACAGAGAGATTGGTCAACATCAATAAGGTCCTACAATATACACAACCTCCACCCTCAATCTCCAAGCACACTCGCAACCTCATCTTCACCATTAGCATCCTGCATCTCCTCATCCGCTGTACCATTCTGCTCGACCACCTCCTCCTCCTCTGGCTCTTGCTCTTCCTGCTCTTCCTCGACTTCCTCCTCCTCTTCCTCTTCTTCACTCTCGCTCACGACGTCCTTACTCTTCTTTCCCTTTCTCCTACTCGCAGCACTCGTCTTGCCCTTGGCACCAGTAGCAGCCGGCTTCTTCCCTTTACGTGCCTTCACCGCCTTCGTCTTCGCATTTCGGGACAAGGGTCTCTCAGTCAGACTATCCGCATCCAGTACCGCCATAATCTCCTTATAGTTGTGTCCCAGCCTGTTTCTATTCCTCGTCACACGCTTATACATCGGGCCTTGCTTCTTCTCATTCCCATCAAGCTCCATAGCATCGTCCATCTGCTGCTCGGCATCCAACACACCCGCTCTCAACGCAATGACAATACGGCCCGCGAGTCGACACAATCGCTCTTCTGCTCGAAGGGCAGCATGTTGCTTTCGTGTGTCCCTTGCTTGTCGAGCCAAAGCGCGTCTTTCCACCTCGTCTTCATCGACTTCTGCGCCGTTCGCGGGTGCTGAAGTATCAAGTTCATCGTCGTCGTCATCGTCTTCCTCATCTTCTGGCTCATCGCTGTAATATTCATCTAAGTCGTCTTGGCCTCCAACAACTGCTTCGAGCGGATGATTGCCCTTTTTCGAGAAGTCGCGCTCTGTAGCGGCAAAGACGCGTGAAAGCTCTTTTTGGCGAGATCGGGGGATGGGAACGGCTAGCTGGGAAAGTAATCTCGTGAATGAGACTGATGATGGTTCTTCGATGTCTTCGGCCTCCTCGGCATTTGGGTTATCAGGGTTTGATGGGATGATGTTGCGAAGTGTAATGAAAAGGTTATGTACGTCGAGAAAGGTGCCTACGGCAGTGAGACGCAAGCTATCGATTCCGTGACGGGATGTGAGAATGCTGTCCAGGTTGGTGGTAAAGTCTTGTAGGTATTTAGTTAGAGCTGTAAGTTGCTCAACCTCCGCCCTAGTAATCACGCCATTACTGTTTGTCGTGGAAGTACTAGAGTGTTTGGAGTGCAGACTACTGACGCTCCACATGAAATAGAACAAGACACTTTGCATCGCGTTCTCGACGACAGCATCCTCTGTCAAATCGAGATCTCGATTGCGTTGTGATTGTGATTGCGATGACGAAGTGTTTGATAGGCGACCACGAGCAATGAGGTCGATGAGGAGGCTGAGAGGTATAACGCCTTGGTCGCTCTGCTGTTTCCGACGCTGCTGCTTACTCGATCCACTTGTCTTGGGCGTTGCGAGAATGTCGGAGCAGTCTGATATCCTGGCAAGATTGGCAATCCGCAATATTGTGCTCTCGATTTTCTTGAGCACACTGGAATCGATGCTGCCTCTGACATCAACGTCTTCACCCTTGCATAGACCAACAAGAGCATGTGTAGTGTCCTCCCAGAGAGCCTGCAACTTTCCTTCTGCAATCTCGCCCAGCTCTTCGAAAGACTTGGCATGCCGTAAAGCATCGCTAGCTTCGAACAGGACTTGTCTGTTCTCATGGGTAAGGAACTGCTTGTTGATATCATCGAGCAGTGCACTGAAAGTTGTGCTATCTTGGCGAAGATCCTGGAAGACATCAAGGTTGAGGACGTGCTCAAGTCGCAAGACAGCTGATGCTGCATCCACCGATGGGCCGAACTTTTTCAGAAGTCTCGGTATCAGCTGAGCAAGCTTCTGTGCTGCAGCCTCCCGTTCTTCCTGGATCTCTCCCTGTTGTGCCTTGTTGAGTTTCTTGGCTGCTTTCTTAGCAGTGGTGGTGTTTTCGCTTGTCGATCCGGACATATCGATTAGGGCATTTTTGACAGAAGTGTTTAGCACATCAAGCAGGATCACTTCCTCCTTGTCTGTCAGTTGACACTGTTGATTGAATTGGGTCACGACATCATCGGTGGTCTCAGCGGATTGTGAATGATCGAAGAGCAGAAAGCCTGCTATACACTCCCACTTTTCCATATCTGTCATGGTCGGCATTATAGCTTGGGTAGCCAGCGTAACTCGCGAGTCTGTACCAGCCGCAATGAGGAAATCCTTCTCCCCACCTGCGCCACGCTCGATCATCGTCAACACATCTTCTTCCGGATCGAGTGAGTGCATATGTTCTGCCAAAGATTTGAGTTTCAACCAGAGCAACCTAGGACTTTCGTAGTCATCCCCATCATCACCTGGTAGCGCCTCTTCAAGTGCTTCTTGTCCTCCCAACTCATCGATCTTTGCATCGCAGATATCAGTCACACTTGCAACGAAGAAAGGTACTACGGCTTTCCGTATCCTTGGGTCTGTGTCGTAGATGAGCTTGCTGATAGTGTCAATGTCGTCTGGCTCGAGCAGTCCAGCACTGCGCAGTACTTCTAGGAGTCCAAGAGCGTCAACACGAACTCCAGTCTCAGCATCTCGGGCTGCCATTTCTACCATTCTCGGTCTGAAGCGTTCGGTAAACATTCGTAGTCCTGGTATTCTAGCCTCATCTTTGTAGATCGATTGTAGTTGCTTCGTCACCTCGTGTCTTGTCGGTGCTGCCATATCTGACAATACCCAACCAAGGTAACGCAGGTGCGAGCCGTCGAAGAAGTAATCTGGATATATCTTGATCCATTCACCAAGATGCGTAACACAATCCAGACGGATCTTGGGATCAACATCACGATAACGATGCACAAAGACGGAGTCGAAAGATTCTGCAATGATGCCTTTTAGCTGAACCTCGAGATCTGCAAACTTCTGGGCTGTAGCCTGTAGGTCCTTGATTCTGGCTTGATTTTTCTTTTGCTTCTTTTGCTCGCCTTCCACCTGCCGTAGAGTATTCGCACGACCCTCGACAAGTCCTTTGCCCACTTCTGCAAGGCCACTCATTATAGCAAGCGCAACAACTGTGCCCGTATGTCTGAAAGGTCGCGAACTAGCAGATGTCATAGAGCTGACCCACATGAATATGTTCTCCATAAGCTCTGGTTCTGTGAAGAGGTAAGACTTGGCGGCGATACTGCGGATAAGCGAGTTGAAGAACGAGATCAATGTGCGCTTGAAGACTCCTCCTGTCTTGTTTTTCGCGACGATCGGGTAGTCAACCACTTTCGCCTATAGGTATTTAGTTTCAAGTTCATGTCGAGGTTCGACCACCACTCACTGCTTGAAGCGCTTCTTGTATCTCTTCCAACTTGTTCGGTATGTTGTCTGGATCCTCAACATCAAATACTTCAACCTCTGTTGCGCTGCCGGTTGCATGCAAAATCAGATTGACGATTTCGGTGAGGGCATTCGATTGATGCTCGTCGAAGCGCGTCAACCACTGTGCCGTAACATCATCCAGGTTCTTACCCTCGCCAAAAGCTTCGGCTATCCCACTTGTCAGCATCGTTTGTAGCGCGTCGAAACTTGCGCGACTCACCATATAGACCTCCAATATCCTCAGCGGCGTCAAGCTTTGCGCCCTTTTTTACAGTCTTCGCTCTGGCTTTTGGCCTGCTTGCCAATTTTGTGGTTATGTTCTTGGTCGCAGTTGACTTTGTCGTCTTGGCCCTCTTCGGGGCTGTCGCCTTAGCAGCACCTGCGCGTTTAGCCTTGCGCTTCTTATCCCTCACCTCCTCGGCATCAGGCTCGTCATCCTCTGCTTCTTCCTGTTCTTCTTCGTCCTCCTCCGCGTTGTCCACGTCCTGCTCTTCCTCGTCGTCATCTCCATCTTCGGTGTCATCGCGCTTTCTTTTCGGCGCACTAGACGTGACAAGTCGCTCTGGGGCATTCCTTGTTCGCCCGGATTGTCGTCTCGATGCTCGAGTACTTGTCTCAGCATCTGGATTTGAGGTTGGGGAGAGTTCCATGCTAGAGAGGCGAGCCGGCATGGACGAGTTCCGGATCGCAAAGTGGTTGAGATGGGGTGTAGGATATGTCGCGAGCTGGCGCAATGACTGAAGACAGCTGGCGCCGAGCAGCTTCTGTGAAACTCGTCACAGACACACAAGCGACAGTTGAGCAAGACCAAGTAGAAAAATGGTGATGTCAAGACGCGAATGCTCTTCTGAACACGCGATGGACGTGACGGTGGAGCACGGACGGACTTCAAACTCTAGAACTATCTTATCGTTCTCCATTGACCTTCACTTCTTGTTCAATTCTACTAGATAAATACACTCTACAGGATGCCATGAACATTTCTCCCTTCGCATCTTCCTCCTCTCTGCCCGGCCATGGTTCCATCATCCTCTCGGTCTTGCCACCCTCCAAACCCGTCCTCGAGACCCTATCCTTTCAATATCCTCTGAAGCTCATTGCGCCCCAAGCAATAACATTACCTGGATATGAAGAGGCCAATCTTTCATCACTTATACATACAGTCTACCTTCTCACCTACGGCGGCGGATTAGTAGCAGGAGACTCCATCAACCTCCGCGTAGTTCTTGCAAGCGCATGTCGCTTGATTCTGCTTACACAAGGAAGCACAAAAATATTTAAAAGTCCAAGTCGCAATGTCTTGACAACACAGTTGTCCAGCTTTGATATTGGAAATGGCGCTGCATTGTGCTATCTACCAGATCCTGTACAACCCTTCGGCGATAGCGCATTTGAACAGAAGCAGATGTACAATATAACTGGTGCGAAAGCGAATTTGTGTGTATGTGATTGGGTATCTGAGGGACGGACGGCAAGGGGAGAGAAGTGGTCCTTTCATACGTATACGTCGCGAAATGAGATCTTCCTCGTGTCGTCTGAGGAAAAGCGCAAACTCATGTTGCGAGATAACATGATTTTGGACAACCATGATGGAATCAACGAATCTGTGGTAGGCCGTATGAAGGACATGGGTGTATTCGGCACCCTGATCCTCTGTGGCAATATGTTTCGCAAGCTTGGACAATACTTCATGGCTGAATTCAAGGCTCTGCCGCAGATCGGGTCGAGGCAGTGGGATGTTCCAGAAGCCCTGACTGCTCAGCAGGCTGAACGAGCGGAGAGAGTTGAGCAGGAGAAGAAGGACGGCCTCCTTTGGACAGCAGCGTCCTTGCGAGGATTTGTGGTAGTGAAATTTGGTGCGAAGGAAGTCGAGGGAGCCAAGCGTTGGTTAAAACACATGCTCAAGATCGAAGGAACAGTGGAGCAAGAGTTTGGTGAACGAGCTCTGCTTTGTCTCCGATGACAAATGTCTACAGGCCGAACACAATGATGGGTTCGTCAGGCTAGCGAGCGCGAGATCTCGTGGTAGCCATGCGCGCACAGGCCCTCCATCGGCGCAGCATACCCCTCACCCCATCCACAGCCTCATCCAGGCGGCATAGATTCCATTGCCTGCAAACTAATGGTGCAGATTGTGCTGACAGTCAATAAAGGTATTCAAGTATCCTCTACTTTGCCGCGGCCGCTCTCTTCTCTTCCATCATGCGCCTGTACCTTTCGATCGTCTCTTTACGAGCACTGCCCAGCTCTTCTCTTCGTCTTAAACTACCCACAGCCTTCGGCACATTTCCTGTCTCAGCATAAGCACCGTCCTTCACCTTGAACGTCTCTTTTGGCACAGTCTTGAACGTTGGTGGTGCCTGCGCAACATCAAATAACCCCTTCGGCTTTTCTCTTAGCAATTTCAGCTTCGCCCAAGGGTCTGCGTCGTCTTGGTCATCTTTAGTGCCGCCTCCCTTCTTTCCCTTCTGCTTCTTCTTACGCTTGCCGTCATCGCCGAGATCATCATCGTAAGCTGCGGCTCCATCCGCGCCGGTGCCATGTTCTGCATCCTCCAAGTCTTGCAAGTCACGCTCCTCTTCCTCCTTTTCTTTGATCTTCTCTTCATCCTTGCGCCAGTCCGCTATTCGTCGCTGAATTTTCTTCTCTATCCTCGTCTGGCGCTCCTTGACACCATCGACCTTTTTCCCTTTTCGACTGAGGCCTGTCATTGGAAGAGCTTGATTGACACGAGCAGAGAAGTCTGACATGCGCTCGCCGGGCATGATTTTGAGGATTGCGAGCTTGGCTGGCTCTGGGGCCTTCAGTGTCGGTGTCTTCGCATCTGCCTCAGTTGCTAACTTCCGCTTCTTGCTTCTGGGTTCACCATTGTCTAGAGTTTGTGGACGTTTCCCAGCTTGTGTGTATTGCATGAGACGTGCAAAAGCTTTTGGTGTATCGTCTGTCGTGTTCTTTGGCTTGCGTTTCGGCTTTGTGGTAGTAGAGGTGGATGGTGCTGGTTTCTTGACAGGAAGAGATTGCGCAACAGAGGTTGGAGGGAGATCATAGCTACGTGCCGATGTCAGTTCATTACGAAGTCGCAGGCGCACTGAAAGACTTACGTCGACGCATTGTCAGCTTTTCGCTTATGCTTGTGAGGCATCCTGAATATCTTTCGATGCTTGTGTTGTGTGTATAGTGATGTCAATACTGCCAGGCATAGGCACCTTGCTGGCCGTGCTATTAATTTTTGAGTACGGACCCCGTCACGGCGACAAGTCCGGTGCTGATCATAACTTCGGTTTTTTTCTGAAAGATGCAACAAAATAACCACATCGTCCTTACGACACCAATCGCCTCAAACACAATGACCAAACCCTCAACACTGAAGGCAGCTCTCGAGAGACACCAAGGTCGCGATCGTCCACGCGAATACAAACTTGAAAAGCAGAGAAAGTCAGAGAAAGCGGCCGAGGAGAAGCGGAAGAAGAAGAGTCCACAGGAAGTGAAGGGAGCACTTACCGATGCTGCGCTAGAGGCAGGTGTAGCTGCAATTCTGGGGGGTCAGGCTATTGAAGGCGAGGACGACCTGGACGAGGATCTGGAAGGATGGGAGGATGCCACTTCGGAAGAGGACAGCGACGATGAGGATGAAGGGGAGCCTCAGTACGACTTAGATGGGCTTGATGAGAGCGACAGTGATTCGGAGCTAGACAATGACGAGGAAAAGGCAGAAGCGCCCACACAAACGAAAGCACCAAAGTCGATTTTGAAACAGCCATCCGCAAGCACGAAGTCAACGAGCGCGAAAACAAAAGCAGATTCTGGTGATGATGACGACGATGATGAAGAAGAAGACATTCCTCTCTCCGACATCGACGAGGACGCCGATGGAGCAGAAGACATCATTCCCTACCAACGCCTAACAATCAACAACACTGCCGCCCTAACCAAAGCACTGACCTCGATCGCATTACCCACTGCCAGCATGCCATTCTCTGAACATCTTACACTCTCCACACCTACAGCCGTCGATATTCCAGACATCAACGATGATCTCAACCGCGAACTCGCACTCTACTCCCAATCAATGTCCGCAGTGCAAGAAGCGCGACGCCTGTTAAAGAAGGAAGACAAAGACTTTCCCTTTTCCCGACCATCAGACTATTTCGCCGAGATGGTGAAAGACGACGAGCAAATGGCAAAAGTAAAGAGTCGCCTGATTGAATCGGCAGCCAGCAAGCAGGCATCAGCAGATGCAAAGAAGCAGCGAGGACTCAAGAAGTTCGGTAAAGCTGTGCAGCAGCAACGTGAGCAAGAGCGAGCACAAGACAAGCGAAAGATGATGGACACAGTCAAGAATTTGAAGAGGAAACGTCAAGGCGAGGTTGGAGGTGGAGAGCACACCACTGAGGCGGATATATTTGATGTATCGGCTGATGCCCCTACAACTGATGACAGGCAGAACAAGCGTCGTAAGGGCGACAGAGGTGCGCGGGATGGTAGAGAGCCGAATGGGAAGAGGGCGGCGAAGAATGAAAAGTTTGGTAGGGGAGGCAAGAAGAAGCACTCAAAGGAGAATGATGCGAAGTCGAGTGGCTTCGAGGCATTTGGTGCGAAGAAGAAGACTGGCGCGTCTAGACCTGGAAAGGGCAGACGAGCAGCAGGAGCGGCACGGAGATGAGCTGGGTCTTTGGTCATGACGAGCAGGTGGATGGCTAATTATGCTTCGATTGTAATGGAAATTCTGTTACATTGTATCAACATCAACCGTCAGTGGAGACATGTTGAAGCTTACTGTCCCTGACCGCGTTCTACTATCTTTCAGATCTGACTGATTCCATTCATGTGGCCAAGGCTTCGTCCTAACAAAAGCTGTCTTTCGTCTGCCAGCTTCCTCTCCCTTCACCGCTCCTTTCTTGCCCATAGCTCATGCTGACCATATCTCTTGATCCTGTCAAAGTGCTCTAAGCAATTGTACACAGAAAAAAACAACTGCCCTACAACGCTTCGTGCGTGCGAGGCAATTCTCTCCTCGTCTCGTCATTACAGTCGAGCTGCCTCAATTCTGCTGTCTCATCCTCTCATTCCCTCGCAGGCCACCCAAAAGACATCTTCGCAATACTCTGAACTTCCACGTCCTCCAAAACCATCAACTTGACCCAGGCGTAGTACTTTGGCACAAGTGGCGGATATCCTTGCTTGCAGAGCTTGTTGAGATCAACACCAAACAGCTTATTGTACAGCTTGATTCTCTTCGCGTCGAAATGTCCCTATGGCACCACTTGTCAGCTGTAGAACCTGGCGTGATTACCAGCGGTTGACGCCCGGACAAGACATTGTAGGCGGTGTGAGGGATGCCGGGGGTTACGAAGGGCCTGATAGGAGGCCCAGCTCGTCGAGGTCCCTATATCTCCTCGTCTGAGATACTCAACATACCTTTCTGCCATCGGTCA
>Ga0160427_10000947_pt1 | contig 17771 bp, 14 predicted proteins | sample SolpanmetagenomL_FD_108194 | JGI IMG/M metagenome (GOLD analysis project Ga0160427, IMG submission 108194) | Solar panel surface microbial communities from Lawrence Berkeley National Laboratory, California, USA - L | ecosystem: Engineered > Built environment > Solar panel > Unclassified ...
CGCGTCGCTGGTCATGCAGTTCTTCCGGTCCAAACCCGAGCTGTTCGCCGCGGTCATGGAGTTGCCAGCGAGCGTCCTGTCCCGACTTGATCAGGCCTTCCAGGGCGCCGAGGAGGAGCGGGGTGCGAACCTCGTCCGGACCTTCCTGGACCTCTGGGAAGGTGCGCCGTCCGACTCGGAGCCGCTGCTGTCGATGCTGCGCGGCGCGGTCGTCAATGACCTGGCGCGCGAACAACTGCGTGAGTTCATCGAGGCCCGGCTGGTCGAGGGGCTTCGTTCCCAGACCGAGGCTCTGACCGATGCGCGGCTGCGAGCCGGCGTGGCGGCCTCAATGCTCGTGGGGCTCGTGCTCAGCCGCTGCCTGCTCAAAGTCCCTACCCTGGCGGAAGCTGAGCGGGAGCAGCTTGTCCGGATCGTGGCGCCCGCCATTCAGGCTGTTGTCAGCTCCGGCGACAGTCACGCTGCAGAGGCCTTGACTCATCCCAGCTGAAAAGTTCAGTTCCAGAGACGTGAAGCCACCGTGTTTATCGCTCGTCTCGAATCAGCAATAAATCAGGACGGCTGCTTCAGCTCATCCCTGAATGTCTTCTGTCAGGGTAGCTCGAAAACGCGTGTGAGACAGCACATTCCAGTTGACAGCGTATCCCCACCGCGCGGACGGACACGACTGTCAAGCTCGGGTATACCCTACCCGGACAATTTTGATGCTTGCACTCAAAGAGATATGAAACCTCAAGCCAGTTCGCGCTCGACTTCTGACAAGCCTCCGGGTTCCCTGCGTTTGGTAATCGGTGGTCCCGTACCAGCGCGATTCACGAGGTCGAATCATTTTTCCTTTCGGATTCCCCTTTGCTGGCTAAGATCGACGTGTCCGATAGAATCGGGGCCAAGTCAATGTATGTCCTGGCACTCCCAGTGTGTCACCCCTCACGCCTCTCGAAGCATCTTCTCAAGACCGAACGCTGCCGGACGTTCTACTCTTTCACTCCTCCTGCAACCGTGCCTCCCACGAAGTAGCGCTGGAAACCGTAGAAGAGTGCGATGATCGGCAGCGCGCCAAGTGTGGCGGCGGCAGCGAAGATGCCCCACTTGGTCGAGAACTGTCCGGCGGTGAAGGAGCGCAGCATCACGCCCACCGTCCATTTCTCCACGCCGGTCAGGATGACGTTGGCCAGGATGAACTCGGCGTAGGTGCCAATGAACTGGTTTAGGAAGATGAACACCAGCATTGACCCGGAGAGCGGCAGCACCACACGGGTGAACGCGCCCCATCGCGACGCCCCGTCGATCATCGCCGCTTCCTCCAGGCTCTCCGGCAACGACTCGACGTAGCCCTTGTAGATCCAGGTGTTGAAGGCGATGGCCCCGCCCGAGTACGCCAGGATCAGCCCCGTGAAGCTGTTGACGAGGCCAAGCGTGAACAGCAGGGCATAGATGGCAACCAAGGCCAGGAACACCGGGAACATCTGCACGAAGATGAAGAACAGCAGCGTCTGGAAGCGGCCCGGAAAGCGCAGCCGCGCCATCGCGTACCCGGCCGTCGTCGAGAGCAGGATCGCGAGCGCACCGGTGAGGCCCGACACCAGCAGTGTGTTGCGCACCGACAGCAGAAACTTGCTCTCGTTGCCCTGCCCCTGGAACTGGGCGGGGGTCATGAACACCACCAGTAGCACCAGGGCCACGACCAGCACCTGAATCGCCATGCCACGGTGACGACGCAGCCCCTTCGTGTCACTGCGGACGCGCTCGATCAGGGTAATGACGAGAAGGGCGCCCAGCGACGCGCCTGCCAGGAGACCTAGTCCCACCTGCCAGAGCGGAATGGTGACGCCATCGAACAGCTTGCCGAAGTTTTCGAAGGTCAGGCCGCCAAGCTTCGGCAGCAGCCCCGACTTGTACAGGATGTTGGGATTGGAGAAGTCGGGGAAGGCGAACAGGCTGTTCTTGGGGTCGAAGGCGGCCAGCAGCACGTAGAGCAGCGGGTAGACAGCGACCAGCACCACCAGGATCAGAAGCAGGTGCGTCAGCTGATCGCCCAACACCGCGAGGTAACGCACCTGGCGTCCGGTGGAGCGCATGCCAAGCCGCTGCCCGATCAGGCTGGTCAATGCCAGTACGCCGCAGGCGGTCAGCAGCACCAGCAGGAAGGAGATCCAGCCACCCTTGACGGTGTAGATGGTGAGGCTGGGGGCACGTCCCACCAGACTCTGGACCAGCGTGAAGATCAGATATCCGATGCCCAGCAGTACCGCAGCCAGCACCAGCCACGGCAAGGCTTTTCGCAGGGTGGACGGTTCACGGTGAACGTACGTCGGAGGGCTGTCCTGGGTGTTCTGTGCGGTCATCGACGGGCCTCTTCGAAGACGCCGGCAGCCTTGAAGTTCACCAGGCTGATCAGCAGGGTCAGGAAGAACACGATCATGGCGATGGCACTCGCCACCGAGTAGTTCTGCCCGCCGCTCGAGGTGAAGGCGGTGTTGTACCCCCAGCTCAGCAGGATGTCAGTGGCCCCGGCGGTGCTGCTGCGTCCTGGTACCGACGGCCCGCCGGCCGTGAGCAGGTAGATCACGCCGAAGTTGTTGAAATTGAACGCGAAGCCGGACAGCAGGATCGGCGTGAACGAGGTTCTGAGGAGCGGCAGGGTGATGTTCACGATCTGCTGCCAGCGGCTCGCGCCGTCGATGCCAGCGGCCTCATAGAGGTCGTCGCTGATGGTGCTGAGCGCCGAGATGGTGGCCGTCATCATGTAAGGAAAACTCAGCCACAGGTTCACCAGCAGCACCGTGACCTTGGCCCAGAGCGGGTCGGTCAGCCACGGTACCGCCGGGACCCCCAGCAGGCCCAGGGTCTTGTTGACCACCCCGAACTGCTGGTTGAACAGCGCCACCCACATCTGGATGGTGATGACACTGGGAATCGCCCAGGGCAGGAACAGCAGCGTGCGGTAGATGTTGCGGCCCTTCAACCGCTTGTTGTAGAGCAGCACGCCCAGAATCAGCCCGGCCAGCGCATTCAGCACCATGGTGCTGAACGCGAACACCACCGTCCAGAGGAAGACCGGGATCAGCTCGGTGCTGGCCCGGCCGAAGATTTCGCGGAAGTTGGCGAGCCCCACCGCCCGGATGGCGTTCAGGCGCGTGCCGTCGGTGGCCTTGAAGCTGTCGGCCACCGTGGTCGTCAGGTGCAGGGTGCGGCCCTCGAGACTCTCGATCCGGGCGTTGACCGGTACGGCCCCCTCGGCGTCGTACAACACCACCGTCTCGTTCCGACAGGTGGGGAGCACGCAGCCGAGGAAGCTCTGAAGGCTGGTGAAGCCGTCCGGCTGCCTGGAGAAGGTGACGCTCAGGCGATCCGCTGAAACGGTCACGGGGGTCTTGACGCTGGTGTCGCCATAACCGCTGTTGGTGCCGGAATAATTGGTGAAGGCGTAGCTGACGGTCAGGACAATCGGCAGGATGGTGAACGCGATCAGGAATACCAGGGCCGGCACGAGGTAGTACCAGCTCTGCATCCAGGGAAACAGCCGCAGTGCCAGCAGCAGCAGCAGGACCAGGACCGGTGCCATGCAGATCAGGACCACCGAGGAGGGCGCGCCAGGAAAGGCGGTGGAGATCAGACCACTGATCAGCCAACCGATGAGGACGCTCAGGGCCAGAACCGCGGCCAGAATAGCGATGGCGGCCAGGACGCCCAGCGGTCCCTGCGGCGCGGTCAGTGACCGGGCACGGCGCAGCGACGTCAGGGCCACAGCCATGCGGCCTCCGCTGGGTAAAATTTAGGAAGAAAAGCTCCGTCATTCATGGGAAACCTCGGAGAAGACATACCGTCAGCCGGACGCCCGTCCTCAGGTCCGATTGGCTGGATTGGTGGAGAAGGTCAGCTGGAGTCGGTCATGAGAATCAGCCTTCGCGCCGACCTGGGTCACAAACGCAGCGGTGTGGCCTGGGGACCGTCCCGAAGAACAGAGGAAGAGCTGGGCGGCCCTTCCTCTGCTCTTCGGCCGCGCTCCAGCGCTCACTTGATGTTGCTGTTGATCTCCTTCAAAGCACTGTCCAGGATGGAGGTGTAGTTGGGGTTGGGTCTCTGCACGCTCTGGGCCACGGCGTTGCCCCAGGGCCCCCACACCGAGCCCATCTGTGGGATGTTGGGCATCGGCGTTCCGGCGGAGATGGCCCGACCGAAGCCCACCACTACCGGATCGGCCTTCAGCTGTACGCGGGCGGACAGGCTGACCGGGATCCGGCCGCCGGCCTTGTTGAAGCTGGTCTGTGCCGCGCTGCTGACGAGCGACTTGGCGAACACCGAGGCCGCCACCTTGTTCTTGCTGTAGGCATTCATCATCACGCCGTGCACGCCCACGAACGGGCTCCATTTGCCGGTCGCGCCGGGAGGGGTCGGCAGGTTGGCGATGCCGTAGGAGATGCCGGCCTTCTTGATGTCCCCCATGTCCCAGGGGCCGGTAACGACCATCGCCAGTCGCCCGTCGGTGAACGCACTCTTGGCCACGTCGGCGGTCACCCCCTCCGGCACCAGGTTGTCCTTATAGCGCAGGTCGTTCATGAGTGCCACCGCCTTGTCGGCCCCGGCATTCGCCAGCCCCACGTCCTTAGGATTGAGCGTCCCACCGGTGTTCTTGAAGACGTAGCTGCCGTAGGCGCTGAAGAGGCCGTAGTTGGCGTAGGCATTCGTCAGGTCCACCAGAAAGCCGAACTTGCCGTTGCCGGTATTGGCCTGAGCGGCCTTAATGAAAGCGTCCCAGGTGTTCGGCACGCCGCCCGGAAGCAGTTTCTTGTTGTAGACCACCGCGACCGACTCGGCGAACATCGGCAGGCCGAACAGTTTGCCGTTGTAGGTCATGGCCGAGAGTGCCGTCTTGTCGAGGTCGGTGCGGGTGGTGAGGTACTTGTCCATCGGCTCGATCACGCCGGACGCCGCCAGTTGCCCCAGCCGGTCCTGAGGCAGGGTCACCACCAGGTCCGGTCCCTGGCCCTTGGGGGCCGACTGGATCAGCTTGTCGGGAATCTGGTCGAGCGAGACTGAGACGATGTTTACCGGGTTGCCGCTGGCCTTGGTGTAGGCGGCGGCCTGGGTCTTGAGCCAGGTGACCTCGGCGGCGTCGGTGAAGTGGCTCCAGACCGTCAGGGTGGCGGCGGAGGCTTGGCCCATCAGGGCGAGGGTCAGAACGAGCATGGTCTTTTTCATGGCAACTCCTGGAAGACAGACGCGGTCTGGTGACCGGTCCGGAAAAGGTCGAATCAGTTGAGGCCGTCGATGGCCGCTGTAGCCTGGGCGTTGTCATCGAACAGCGAGCGGCGCGAGGCGTCGTCGTCGTTCCAGCCGGGCGCATCCAGCCAGTGGCTGCTCTGCGACCAGAACGCACCCCAGTAGAAGATGCCGCTGCCCCCGGCGCCCTGAACCACAGGCGTCAAGGCCTTCAGGTAGTTCAGCTGGCCCTGCGGCGTCTGTGGATAGGGCAGGTTCGTGTAGCCTTTGACATTCGGTGACCAGTAGGAAGCTGTCTCGGCCAGGTAGACATTGGCCCAAGAAAAATTCGAGCGCAGGGCCTTGATGGTGCTGCTGAGCTCAGTGAAGTCGCCGTGCCACATCGGGTAGTACGACAGGCCGATGGTGTCCACCCAGCCGCCGGCCGCAACGAAGGCCTTGTACCAGGCCACCGTGTCGGCCGCGTTGCCGGTCTTGGCGATGTGCACCATGATCGGTGGCATGCTGGCCTGACCGCCACTGGCGTCACGTACGGCGGTCGCGCCGGCATTGGTGAGCTTCACGAAGTTCGCCATGTTGCTGCTGCGTCCCACCTCCCAGAGCAGGCCGCCGTTGATTTCATTGCCGATCTGTACCATGTCGGGTGGCGTGCCCTGGGCGCGCAGCTGGGTGATGACGTCCTTGGTATAGGTGTACACCGAGGAGCTGAGGGTGTTGACATCCTGTTTGGCCCACCGGGCCGGCGTCCACTGGTTGCCCGGGTCCGTCCACCAGTGAGAGTAGTGCAGATCGAGGAGCACTTTCAGGCCGCGCGTATGCGCGTCTTTCATCACCGCCTCGACGTAGGGAAGGTCCTGGAAGAGCCCGTACTGTCCGTTCGGGTCGACCATCAGCCTCACCCGGATCCAGGTGTACTGGTGATCCTGCACGAGCTGCATCGCCGGCTTCACGGTGCCGTCCCGGTCTTTGAAGGCGACTCCGCCCGCTTCTGCGCCGCGCGCCTCGGAAACGTCGATGCCCTTGATCCAGGCCGAAGGAGCGGTCGCCTGGGCGTGGAGCGCGCCAGCACCGGGAACGGTGGAAGTCGTCGGCGACGCGCCCTGCTGGCAGCTGCTCAGGCCCAGCAGCAGGATTCCGCTGAAGTACGCCATTCTTTTCATACCAGCACCTCCGTTTTATGCAGCACACGGCTGCTGACTGCGGCAAGGTCGATGCCCTGCCAGTGGACGGGAGATTCGGTCCAGTTCTGGACGAGGGTGGTCGTTCCGCGCCGGGAGAGACGAACACCTTCCGGAAGCTGCTGGACGGGCAGGCCCGACTCGGCCAGCAGCGCTCCCAGGACCTCTTCGATCAGCCCGTCACTGTGAGCGCCGATCACGGTGGTCTGCCCGTACCGGACCACGGCGGCCTGAGCGTCCAGGGGGCCGCCCTGATAGAAATGGGTGGCGTGAGAGCCATGCAGCGCGTAGCTCTCCGCCCAGGCACGGGCCGTATGCAGTGGCCCTCCGTTCCCGATCCGCTGTTCGAGACCGACGGGCAGGCTGTCGAAGTTCAGGAGCGAGGCGCCGAACAGCCCGGTGAGGTCGCCTGGCTGGCCGTCGTCTGGCGTGCGGCCCGACACCGTGCGGAAGGCCGTGCGTGGCCCGAAGACCAACCGGGCATGTGCCGAGGCCTCCATGAGCCGCGCGGCCCGCTCCGGCGTCATCAGGGTCAACGCGGGCGCCACGATCAGGGCGTAGCCGCTCAGGTCGCTGTCCGGATGCACGATATCCACGTCCTGCCCCAGGCTGCGCAGCGCCCGGTAATACGCGAACGTCTGGGCCCAGTAGTTGAGGCGCTGCGCGTGCGGCTGCAGGTTGTAGATCCACAGGCTCTCGTAGTCGTGCAGCAGCGCCACCCGGGCGGACATCGGAGCCAACGGCATATTGGTGAGGTCGAGGCGCTCCACTTCGCTGTAGCCCCGGTCCGGCGTGCTGTTGTGGCGCAACAGGCCGGAGTGCAGCACTTCCTGGGCCATGTGCGCGGCCCGCCAGCGGAAATAGCAGACCGTGTCGGCCCCGTGCGCCCACGCCTGAGCCGTCCACAACTCCACGGCGCCGTCCGCCGGAAGCGGATTGGACGGCGCCCAGTTGACCTGGCCGCACTGCTGCTCCATCACCCAGAAGCCGGGCGCGCCACTGCCCGAACCCTTCATGCCCCGGTACAGGTCATGGTTGAACGCGGTCAGATCCGGGTGGCCCGTGCGGGCGTAGGTGAGGGCCAGATCGGCGTCCGCCAGCTTCCACTCGTGGAGGGCCTCCAGCGTACCGGTCGGATAGCTGTCCCAGCTCGCGAAATCGAGGGGGCGGCTGAGCCGGTAATGGTCGTAACCGCTGAAGAACCCCATGAAGTTGTGGGTCACGAAGCGCCCAGGTGAACACTCGCGCAGGATGCGCACCTGATCGTCCTGAAAGGCGGCCACCTGATCGCTGGAGAAGCGCAGGAAATCGAGCGCGTGTGAAGGATTGGCCTCCGAGACGGCCAGGTTCGGCAGTGGAATCTGCTCCCATCCGCTGTATTCCATGCTCCAGAAGACGTTGCCCCAGGCCTCGTTGAGCCGTTCGAGCGTCCCGTACCGCTGTTCGAGCCAGCCCTGGAACGCCGTCCGTGCGGACGGACTGAAGCTCTGCGCGGTGTCGCCCCAGCCGAACTCGTTGTCAGTCTGCCAGCCGACCACCGACGGGTGCTGACCGTAGCGCTCCGCCAGGGCGCGGGTGATGCGGCGCGAATGCTCCGCGAAGATCCGGGAAGAGAAGTCGTAGTGCCGCCGCGATCCGAAGGTCTTGACCTGCCCGTCCCGACCGACCGGAAGGATCTCCGGGTGCTGGGCCACCAGCCAGGCGGGTGGGGCCGCCGTCGGGGTACACAGCACCAGGTGCAGTCCGGCCGCCGCGTACGTCTTGATGGCCGTATCCAGCCAAGTCCACTGGTAGGTGCCCGGCTCAGGCTCAATGCGGCTCCAGGTGAATTCCGTCAGCCGGACGTAGCGCAGGCCCAGCTCCTGCTGCTGCCGGGCGTCCTCTGCCCAGAGGCGGCTCGGCACCTGCTCTGGATAATCGCAGACTCCCAACGTGAGCGCTTCTCGGGAATATGAAGGGTGGTGGATGATGAACTCCTTTTGAACACTTAGGCCGTAACCCAGCATGAAGGACGAACCGCACGGTTGGACCGTGAGGATGAACCGAGCGCGGCGGGACAGCAGCACCTTCGTCGTTGAGGCAGCGATACCGTAGAAGATGTTTGCCTTAACACTAGGAATCCAAATCACAATTTGCCATCTGCCGAATTGAGAACCGGACCGTATAGAGGCAAAGTACTGAAATAACTCGGGGAGTACGTAAGAGAGACGACTTTCAATCGATACTTTCCACTCTTTGCCGCCCGCCGCCCGCTCTCGGCATGCCCTGAATCATGCGATGGGCAGGCTAGAATGGCAGGGATGTTAGCCTTAACACCAAAAATTGCGTTGACTGGGAGACTGCCGTGAGCGAAGACCGCTCCGGACGTAAAGCACCCACGCTCGCCGACGTCGCGGCTTTGGCCGAAGTGTCGCAGCAGACGGTCTCACGGGTCGTCAACGGTCAAGAACGGGTGGCTCCGAGAACCCGAGAGCGCGTGAACATCGCCATAGGGCAGCTGAACTACGTCCCAAACCGGCTGGCCCAAGGCCTCGCCCGGCAGCGCACGCAGTCCATCGGCTTCGCCACCAACGATATCGCGCTGCACGCGCCCTCGCAGCTTGCCTCCGGTATCGAACGGGCCGCCAGAGAACGCGGGTACAGCGTCATCGTATCGATCGTCTACGATTACGGCTTGTCCCCGGTGACGCAGGCGGTCCGCACCCTGAAAGAGCGGCAGGTCGATGGCCTGTTGATTAACGCCTCACTGAGCAGTGAGGACGCAACTGAACTTCAATCACGGTTCCACGAAGTGCCCTGCGTCTTTCTGGCCGTCCCCAAAGACGCCGGGGTCTACGCGGCGCTCCTCGATCAGTACCGCGGCGCCCGGTTGGCGGCAGAACACCTCATCTCGCTGGGTCACACCCGGATCGCTTTCCTGCACGAACCTGACGGGGCCGTGGCAGAACACTCGCGTCTCCAGGGCTGGTCCGATGTGCTGGCCGACCACGGATTGAAAGCCGTGGCGTTGCAGGCCGGTGACTGGAGCCCGGCCAGCGGTTACTTGGCCCTGCAGCGCCTGCTGGCCTCGGGAATTCACTTCACTGGCCTGCTGGTGGCCAACGATCAGATGGCGGTGGGTGCCCTGCGGGCCCTCTGGGAACGGGGGCTCCGGGTACCCGCGGACGTTTCGGTGATCGGGTACGACGATACGGCGGAAAGTGCACTGCTGATTCCGCCTTTGACCACCGTCCGCCAGGATTTCCCGACGCTGGGTCGCCGGGCGTTCCATCACCTGCTCTCCAGGCTCGGTGATGAAGACATCCCGACCCGGATCATCCTGACGCAGCCGGAATTGATCGAACGTGCCAGCACCGCCTCGCCTGGAGAGCTGCAGGCGGACCGGATTCGTCAGGCTCTTCGACTGCTGGATCAAGAATGGTACTGGAAGAACGGGGCTCCAGGAAAGAGCTGAGGTTGCGACCTCTTGTCGGGTTGGGGCCGAGTTCCTCTCGAATGCCCTCAGATGATGGGCTGGACGAGCTCCTGTCTGTTTTGATCAGCCCTTTCCTGCACCAGGAGCAGCTTGAAAGCAAGGTGTCCGGTACAGAGGTGCTCGTCGACTGCTCTCCAGAGACAGTGACGGACGCCATCGACACTCGTACACACCTCGTCCAGGTACCATCAGGAACCCCGCCGGGGTTCCCGCTGGCACAGGTCGTGTGCGAAGAGAGGGCCGAAGTTAATGCATCACTCGCGGAGGGTCTCATGGCTGACCTGGATGCCGCACTGGCGCAGGAATTCCTGCACGTCTCGGTCACTCAGGGGAAAGCGGTGGTGCAGCCAGACGGCGTGCTGGATGATGCTCATGGGGAAACGGTGGTGGTGAGGCTCGGCGTCGGTCAAAGCGTCAGCCGACCCCAGCCCGATTAAGACAACACAACGCTTCGCAGAGATCAAACGAGGCTCGGCACAGCATTTCGATCCAGGAGGGGTCCGCGCGTTTCTGAGCCTCGAGAGTAAATCCGTTATCGACTATGTCGCGACCGATAAAACCCAGGAAGCAGCCGGGTGGCACGTACAAACGGTCACTGGCCTCTTTAGATCGAACTCGCCAACGGGCGATCAGCACGAGTGGGAGGGATGAGCGGTGCTTCTCACGGCTCAACACACAACCGTGCCAGAATACGCTTGAAGCGCCTGTGCGTTGCTTTTGACCCGTTCTGCTCGAAACCATTGTTTGAACATGACAATTCTGAAGATTCCTTCATGTCAGCTTGGAAGACCTCATGGCCTCCTTCTGGATCAGTACTGCTGAACAGTTCCGACCGTTCGATCTGCTCCCACAACCTGTCTGGTGTTGCGACGAAACGGGCGCCTGCATTTATGCGAACAGCGCTTGGCTCGCGTTCACCGGGCTGAGCCCCGACGAAGTCATTGGTCAGGGGTTCTTGCAGGCGATCGATCCGGCGGACCGTGCGCAGGTGCATACAACCTTCCAGGACCACTGGATCGAAACGGAACCGATCGAATACGAAATCCGCATGCGGACGGCGGGAGGCCCCCTGCACTGGATGTGCGTTCGCAGCCAGGCGGTCCGATCCGGTACTGGATTGATTCAGTGGGTATCGACTGCGCATGACATTCATGCGCTCAAGCTGGCCGAACATTCGCAGGCGCGGCGCACGGATCTTACCCGGCGACTGCTGACGTTCATCCGTACGCTGGCGCAGGCACCTGACCTTGATGCGGCCCTGGACATGGTGCTGGAGGGCAGCCATTCGCTCCTTAAAGCGCATGGGGTCATGATCTATCTGCTCAACCAGAATGCCAGTCAGCTGATGCTGACCGGGAGCCATGGCTATGGCCCCGATCTCCACCTGGACTGGTTGGCAATCGCTCTGGAGGCGGACTTGCCGGTCACCGAAGCGGCCCGCACCGGCCAGCCGGTCTGGTTCACCGAAGAGCAGACAGCCGCTTACCCCACGCTGAGGCCGCTCGTCGAAACCTACGGGATTGAGGCGATCGCCTGCCTGCCACTGCTCCGGGACCGGACGGTCATCGGGGTGTTGTTGCTCGACTTCACGGAGCCGCAACTGTTCGATGCCGAAGTGCGCACCCTACTGCTGTCGGCTGCCACCGAGATCAGCCAGGTGTTCATCCGGACCGAGCTGAGAACCATCCAAAAGCGCAGTCAAACATACTTGATGAAGCTGAATGCGGTGGCCGTTCAGCTGTCCAGCAGCCTGACGCTCTCCGAGATGCATCAGGTGATTCTGCAGGAGGGTGCAGAGGCCACCGAAGCGTTCGGGGGCTTCATCACGGTCCTGGGCGCGGATGGCGTGACACTCCTGCTCGAGGCCCAACGGGGCTACTCTCCAGACTTCACGTCTCGCTGGCGCCAGATTCCGGTCGACGCCCGGATTCCGGTTCAGGTGGCACGGCGGATGAACCGCTCCATCTTTCTTTCCACCCGCGAGGCTGTACTTGCGGAATTTCCGGACGTTGGCGTTACGCTCGCGCCTCACACTCAGGCACTGGCGGTGCTGCCCCTGCGGCTGGGCACCCAGGTGTTCGGCACCCTGACGTTCAGCTACGCGCAGCCGCATTCCTTCGACGTGATTGAGCGTCAGTTCCTGGAAGCGTTGGCCACTCCACTCGCGCGGATCCTCCAGCGCGGGCGGGTGTTCGAAGCCGAACAGCGGGCTCGACAACAAGCTGAGGAGGCCATTCGGCAGCAGCAGCTCAGTCATGAGTCGCTGCGCATACTGCTCGACAGCCTGCCGAATCTGGTCTGGATTCTGACGCCCGAGGGAGAAGTGCAGGAGTTTAACCAACAATGGCCCCGATTCAGCGGGATGCCGCGTGAGATGTCCGGCCTGGGCTGGATGGAGGTGATGCATCCAGAAGACCGGGAGCCGATCCGGCAGGCCCGTGATCAGGGCCTCAGATCGCAGCAGGCATATTCACAGGAAATGCGAATCCGTCGGCTGGACGGCGTGTACCGCTGGCACACCGCCCGGGTGGTGCCGGTCTGGCTGGAGGGTCAGCTGGTACGCTGGGTAGGCTCAGCCACGGACATCGACGACCAGAAACGCACGGAGGAACTGTTGACCAGTCGCGTGCTGGAGCGCACCCGGCGCTGGCAGGACCTGAACATGGAACTGAAGGCCATCTCGACTACGCTGGCCGGCAGTCTCGAAGAGCCGTTGCGGCGGATCGTCGGAATAGTGCAGTTGATCGGTCAACGCTGGACACGGCTGGACCAACAGCCTGACCCCCGGACGGATCGGTTGATGAAACTGCTGGGGGAAGAAGCCGAACGCCTGACCGGGGTAACCCAGGAGATCCGCAACTATGCCAACCTGGAGGCCCGGGAACTGCACATGGGCCGGGTCCCGCTGGATCTGCTGGTGATTCAGGTACGCAGCGATCTCGAGTCGTTCACGCGGAATGCTGGCGTACGGTGGCAGGTGGGCTGGCTGCCAGCCGTGCAGGGTGACGCCCTGCTGCTGCGTCAGGTTTTCGCAGAGTTGTTCCTGCTTCTGCTGAGCCGGGCGCGCGGCGGCCTCGAGGTGGCCGTGGACGGGACGGTCCGCGGTGCAGAGGTGGAGGTCCGGGTGGAGGCGAACAGCCGCTTTTCCGTGGATGAATTCGAGCACCTCCTGACCCCGCGAAGTCTGGACGGCGAGGATGGCGCAGCGACGGGCTTGGCGAACATGCGTCGGATCGTGATCCGGCATGGCGGTCTGGTCGTGGCGCATCCCAACGAGGGTGGAAGCGTAGTGGTGATCACCCTGCCGCTCTGGTTGGAGTCCGAACCTGAGCCAGGTGACGGAGCCTCACCGTGATCGGTGGTGTTCGTCGCTGGAAAAGATTCAGACGGCTTTTGCGGGACGTTGGCGAACGGCTCTGGTATGCGATCCTGCAGGCCCGTGCAGAGCACACCCTTCGCGAATCCGAACAGCGCCTGCGCACGCTGATCAGGTCCCTGCCGGGCAGCGCGGTCTTCGTGGTAGACCAACACTTGAAATACGTGATCGCGCAAGGCGAGGGACTCGCCGCGGCCGGGTACCGGCCGGAAGATCTGCTCGGGCGCAGGGTCGCGGAAGCCATAGGGCCAGTCCAGGGGACGAGCCACGAAGCGAAGTACCGCCGAGCGCTCGACGGCGAGGGATTTGAAGTCGAGCATGCCGAACACGGCCGGACCTTTCTCACCCGGGGTGTGCCGCTCAGCAATGCAGCAGGAGGGATCGATGGCGTACTTGCCCTCTCGTATGACATTACGGAGCGCAAACACACCGAAGAGGCGTTGCAGGCCTCCGAAAGGCGATTGCAGCTGTTCGTCAGTGCTTCCTCGGACATCGTGTACCGCATGAGTCCGGACTGGCACGAGATGTACTCGCTGGAAGGCAAAGGCATTCTGGCCGATACCCGCCACCCGAGCTCGATCTGGCTGGAAACGTACATCCCAGACAGCGAAACCGACGCGGTTCAGGCCACGGTTCGAGAAGCCGTGCGGACCAGACGGATGTTCGAGCTGGAACACCGGATCCGCCGTGCCGACGGCACGGTGGGCTGGGCCTTCTCTCGTGCCGTACCGCTGCTGGATGAACGCGGCGGGGTCGTCGAGTGGTTCGGGACGACCAGCGATATTACCGGGCGCAAGCGTGCCGAAGCCGCCCTCCAGGCTTCCGAGGAGCGCTTCCGGACGGTCGTGAATCTGGTCCCTGACCTGCTCTGGCAGAGCGAACCGGACGGGACCATCGTCTGGTACAACCAGCGCTGGCAGGAATTCACTGGCCAGACCCTCGAGCAAGCCCTGGGCTGGGGATGGACCGACGCGATTCATCTTGAAGACCGCGAGGGGTTGGTCCAGCGGTACCGGCAGGCAGCTGAGACAGGTGAGCCGCTGCAGCAGGAACACCGGATCCGCAGACACGACGGCGAGTACCGCTGGTTTCAGATCTACATGGTGCCGCTGAAAGATGCGCTGGGGCAGGTCATTCAGATCTATGGTGCAGCCAGTGACATTCATGCTCTCCGAACGGCCAATGCTCTCCTGGAGGCGCGCGTGGAGGACCGGACCCAACGGCTCACGGACCTCAACAGCGAGTTGCGGGCACTGGCGACGGTGTCATCCCAGCAGTTGAGTGAGCCGCTGCGGCGTCTCCGGGGCTTTCTTCAGCTGCTGGAGCGGCGGATCGCGAGTCATCTGGATGACAAGACCCGGCATTACTTCGACTTGATGCAGGCCGATGCGCAGCAGGCGGAGCGGCTGGCCGAGGATTTCAAGGGACTGGCGTATCTGGAACAGCGCGAGCTGAAGTCGACGTTAGTGCCGTTGTTGCCCCTCGTCATGCAGGTCCGCAGCGATCTGGCACCGAGGTTGAGTGGTCAGACGGTTCAGTGGAACATAGGTGACCTGCCGGCGGTGAGGGGAGACGCGATGCTGCTGCGGCAAGTTTTCACTGAGGTGTTCCACCACATCCTGAAACGGGTACCGGCATACCAGAAGGCGCAGGTTGAGGTCAAGCTCAGATCCGCAGTGGAGCCGGTGGTCATTGGGATCGCCGTCTCGCCCGTGCGCGCCGTGCTTATGGATCTGAGCGGTGACGGTGTGGCCACGGCCCGGAGATTGATGCAGCGGCAGGGTGGGCAGCTGACCGTTGACGTTCAGGATGACCAGGTCGACGTGCGGATTCACTGGGCAGTTCAACTCGATTGAAACAACACGTCACCCAGCGAGCATCGCGGGGCCGCAGTCGTGGTGAGGCGCCTATCCAGCATGCCCAAAGCAGCTCTACCACCGCTTTCCCTAAGCTACCGAGACGTGCAGGAATTGTTCTGCCAGAGGGGTTCTGGCAAGTTAAGCGCGGTAGGCTGAGCGTCCGTGACTGACCGCAAGCCCTACCACCATCGCTTCCCACTCAGCATCATCCAGTACGCTCTTTGGCTTTATCACCGCTTCTCCTTCAGCCAGCATGACGTCCAAGAACTCCTCCAGGAACGCGGCATTCAGGTCAGTCATGAGACGCTGCGCCAGTGGAACATCAAGTTCGCGCCCCTCCTCACCGAGGAACTGCGGCACCGGGAACCCCGGCGGGGTTCCCGGTGGTTTCTGGATGAGGTCTGCATCGAGATCCGTAGCAAGAAACGCTGGTTATGGCGCGCCGTCGATGACTCTGGCGCAGTCCTCGATCTGCTGTTACAAGCTCGGCGAGACACCCAGGCAGCGAAAACGTTCCTCGAAAGGCTGTTAGTGAATGATGACGTCCCAGATGTGATCCACACCGATAAACTTTGGAGCTATAGAGCGGCCATTCGAGCGCTTCCGGTGCTCCACGCTGTAGAGCACATCCAGGTCGTCTCAACGGCGCGCTGCAACAATCTGATTGAGCAATCCCACCGCCCTACCCGGCAACAGGAACGAAGCCAGATCGGCTTCAAGAATCCCCGCAGGGCATAGGAATTTCTCGCCTTACATGCCCGCATTACCAATCTTCACCAACACACCCGTACCACTGTCCCTGCCTACCTCCGAAGAACGAACCAAGAACGTGCCCATGTGGCATGGCAAAACGCAGTTGAACTGGCCGTCTGAATTTCAGACGGCCACTGACCTCATCACGCCCCTCCTCAATTAACTTGCCAGAACCGCTAAAACTGACGGCTTTTACTTATCACCCGGCTTAGAGACGCCCGTCTCTGGCAAACCGGCGTCACCTTCCGGTGCTATTTCAGCACGTGACGTGAGGTGACGACGGATCCGATAGTTCAGCAGAGGCCCGGTCGCCTCCCAATAGCCCAGAGGGGACTCCGTAAAGTGGAGAGCGGTCTCAGCGCTACTTTCCGCAAAGTGCTGTGCGAGCGCGAATGACGGCATCGCGCAGATCAGGCTCGCTTCACCGGCTCGCACAACCTCCAGCGAATAATAAGAAGCGACGGAAGAGGCAGGAGTCACACCTCACTAAACCAAATCACCTCTTCCAGTCATGAGACAGAGTTCATGACTTCGTAAGGGTGCTGTTCGCCTTCAGGTGGGGAGCTGTACGACCCCATGCCAATATCGGGTCAGGACCGACACCAACTCCCTGTACTCTTCAGGGTTCGACGGCTTGACCAGATACCCGTTTGCCCGAAGTTGGTACGCCTTCTTCATGTCCTCCGGATTGTCGGAGTTGGTCAAGATGATTACGGGAAGCAACTGAAAGACCGGGGCTGCTTTTAACTGCCCCAGCAGGACGTGGCCGTCTTGCCCATCGAGATTCAGATCAAGAAGGATCACCATTGGAGGCAGAACACGCCTATGCCGCTCAAGCCACGCAAGCGCGAAGGAAGCGTCAGGCGCGTGAACCAATTCGACATCGGCTGCTCTTTCAGCAAGTGCAAGGGTGAACAGCTCTGCCTCTCTCGAATCGTCCTCGATCAGAAAAAAAGTGAACGGGCCATGAGCCATAGCCGAAATCATACTGACTGCAGCTGCACTAGGGATGAACTTATGAAGCTGTCAGGTCGAAGAGGCAACTGGTCTACAATTTTGCTCGCTTTGTACCAGCGCCTAAGTTCTTTAATTGGTCGAGATGCCGCCGATGACCACAACATCCAGCCAGTCCCGGGCTCGGTCTCTTTGCGCTTTCGACCAGCCGGCGAGGATCAACCGGTCATCCCAGGCATCCCAGACCTGTTCGAGCACCTCAGGGCGGGTGTCTAACGCCCGCGCCAGGGCCTCCAGGGCGATCGGGTCTGGGCTAGGACCTTTCCTGCCTAGATCAACCAGATACGCCTCAACCAGCAGGTCGGCCGCCTTCTGAGTCGTCCAGTACATCCGGTTCATCAGCGGCCAATCACCCGGTACCAGCGCTCCAGTCCCTGGGCTTCCCACACCCTTTCTTCGGGTTGCGACCAGGACAGCACCCCACCCTCATATCTGGCGCAGACAGCGCGGGCCTCCGTGGCTGACTCGAACTCCCCCAGCTCGGCGTCGACGTCGGTGGCACCCAGCAGCACTTCACCGCGGTGGGTCATGCGCTCAGCATAAGACAGCAGCTGCCCCCAACCGGATCAAGGCCAGAGGCGAAAGGCATCCGCAGCAGGGGACGGGCAGCGTGAGGTCGTCACCTGCTTTCTCTCATACATCACATGAATGTAAGAGCACTGTGAGAATCCTTACTTTACGTTCATACGGCTGAACGCCAGGTCGATGCGGCTCCCCAGCCCGACCAAACTCCGAACATCCTCTGTTCACCACCCTTCCCGGAGCCCCATATGAAGCGCACCCTGATCACCGCCGTGTTCGCCCTCACCGCCGCCCTCGCCAGCCAGGCCTTCGCCGTCAGCACCCTGACCCCCGCGGGCACGGTCATCACCAACACCGGTGTGTTCGACTAC
>Ga0160427_10000948_pt1 | contig 17770 bp, 16 predicted proteins | sample SolpanmetagenomL_FD_108194 | JGI IMG/M metagenome (GOLD analysis project Ga0160427, IMG submission 108194) | Solar panel surface microbial communities from Lawrence Berkeley National Laboratory, California, USA - L | ecosystem: Engineered > Built environment > Solar panel > Unclassified ...
ACCGCATTCGGCTGCACTCCGCCTTGGGCTATGCCTGTCCCTGGGCTAAGCTGCTTGAGACGGCAAAGGCTCGCAACGCCGCTTGAAGGATTTCCTGGAGCACTACCATCACTCTCATCGTTTGTAGCAATTGTAAGCTGTCTGGGAGGCACTGCACACGACTTTACGTGAACTGCTGCGTCAACGAGAAGGCCGCGAGACGACACCCAGTGCCGGGATCATTGACAGTCAATCGGTGAAAACCACTGAAGCTGGCGGCCCTCGCGGTTATGACGGTGGGAAGAAGGTCAGTGGACGAAAGCGTCATCTGTTTGTTGATCCGTTGGGTCTGGTGATGGCGGTCAAGGTGCATGAGGCGGATATCCTTTCTGCGGGCGGGCGCGGTCCTCCTGCGCGACCTGCCGAACGTCTTTCCTCGCATGCAGTACCTGTGGGCCGATGCAGGGTATACCGGAAAGCTGGCTGGGGACATCAAAACGCATTTGGGCTGGGCGCTCGAGATCGTCAAGCATCCCTGGTCAGGACCTGGGCACCGAAAGAGGCACCTCCACGGGTCGTGGAGGTGCCCAAGGGTTTTGTCGTGTTGAAGCGCCGCTGGGTGGTGGAGCGAACCTTTGCCTAGCTCGGGAAGTCCAGACGTATGGCCAAAGACGATGAAGCGCTGGTGGGAACCGCAGAGAACCTGGTCTACGAAGTGATGATCCGCTTGATGGTGCGCCGCCTGGCCAAACACTCGGCCCCTCGCCGATTAAGTTGCCAGAACCCCTCCAGTTCAGGTGGCCGAGCGGTAGGGACGGTTGAGCCGGTGTTCCAGCACGGCGAAAATGCGTGAAGCTGCGTTGGAGAGCAGAAAGTAGATCAGGCCGGTCGCGGCGTACAGCGCGACCGGTTGGTAAGTCACCGACACCAGTCCGCGTGTACTGAGCAGGAGTTCAGTGACGGTGATCACTGAAGCCAAGCTGGAATCCTTAAGCAGCCCGATAAACTGGTTGCCCAGTGCCGGCAGGGCGATGCGGGTCGCCTGCGGCAACTGGACCTCGACGAGCACCTGAAGGGGTTTGAGTCCCAGCGCCGTCGCGGCCTCTCGTTGCCCAGCGGTCACCGCATTCAGGCTACCGCGCACGATCTCGGCGGTGTACGCGCCCGCGAATAGGCTCAAGCCAATGGCGGCGGTGGTGAAGGCAGGCAGCACCACACCGGTCAACTGCGGCAAGGCGAAATAAAAGAAGAAGAGCTGCACCAACAGAGGGGTGCCGCGAAACACCTCGATATATGTCACCGCCAGCAGCCTAAGCACAACCACCCGCGAGGATTTGGCAATCGCCGCCAGCAGGCCCAGCACCAAACCTCCCAAACTCGCCAGCAGCGTTAGCGCCAGTGTCATGCGGGTGCCCAGCCATAGGCTATTCAAGACGTCTGGATTGAGTAAGACGTCCACGACTTAACGCCATGCCCCGATCTGGAGCATTATTTGGCTGGTACGCTGAGGTCCAACCCCACCCACTTTTGCGAGATTTTTTTCAACGTGCCGTCGGCGCGCATGTCACTCAGGGCCTTGTTGAGTGCCCTCGCCAGCGTAGGCGAATTTTTGGCGAAGGTGACATACGTCTCATCGCTGAGCAGCACCGGACCGATTGGCTTCATCTTAATTCCTTTCTGGATGGCCACCGCGCCCACTGATTTCTCAGTCAGGAACGCTTGGACGCGCCCAGCGGACAGTGCCAGGAAGCCCTCCTGCTCACCGGAATAGCTGACGATCTTATCGTGCCCCTTATCCTTGAGGGCCTTTTCAAAGATCGTCCCTAGGGCAACGCCGACCGGCTGGCCCTTGAGAGACACCAGACCGGTGGCCTTGGAACCCACAGGCGCAAACAGCTGCACACCATCGTAGTAATACGGCTCAGTGCTGAAATCCACGGCCTTGGCGCGTTCGGGGGTCTTGCTCTGGGAGGCTACCGCCACATCAAAGATGCCCGCCTGAAGCCCGGCGATGATCGAGGGAAACTCGGTCTTGACCACGTTGACCTTGATGCCCAGGCGCTTGCCGAGTTCGTTGGCGACGTCTACATCAAAGCCTTCCAATCCGCCCTTGAGCGACGGCTGCGAGAAGGGCGGGTATTCACCGGACATCGCCACCGTTAGCGTGCCTTTTTGCTTAATCTGCGCCAGATCGGTGGCGTGCGCCAAGCTGGCGGTGAGCAGAAAGGCCATCGAAAGAGGTCCGAACGGCTTGAGCTTCGAAGTTGTGGACACGAAAGATTCCTCCTGAAAGAGGGTATAGAGAATGGTTTGGCTGTCTTAGTGCGCCTTTGTCCTGGTGACCAGAAAAAGTGGAGGTACCGGAGCTTGTTGTCTCAGAACGCGGCTTCCCCTGAGGAAAAATTGCTCCACTGGTGATGGAGCAACTCTGGGCCTATTACATGGCACTCCGCGGGAAAGGCCGTGAGCTTGACCTTGAGCGCCCCAGAAGCGGACCTTCAGGTGGCCTTCTGTTTATTCTCAGTTCTGCTGCTCTGGATCGACGCGCGCTTGATCAACCTGAGATGCTGCCCCTCGCAGTCATCTCAGCCTTGAGCTGTCTTTCCGCACCTTCATCACCTCCTCAACCTAGCCACGTCCCAGGACGTTTAAGCTCAGGAGGATGTTTCCTCTTAAGGGCTTTAACCCGGGACATTCAGGCCCAGTCTGTCGATCGCCGGTAAGCGCACTGGGACTTGACTTAGGTAACCAGCAGTGGGTTGGGTTCGGGGATGTGCGGTTGTGGACCGTTTTTCATTCTTTGCCGTTATGGGTGACGCTAACACCCAGGAGAGGACTGTGCTTGAAGATGACCGCGCTGCGCCACTCGTATTACCTTCCATGAATGCTCGCCTGATCCGACTGGGAGCGGTGGGACTGGCTGGAGCGCTGACGGTGACTCTCCTGAACGAAAGTGTGCGCCGGGTACTGCCCCACGCACCTCGGATTGAGGTCATCGGCGAGCGTGCCCTGGCTGGACCACTAGAAGCGCTAAATTTTGACCCGCCGCGAGGCGCTACTCTCTACCGCTGGACGCTGCTGGGCGATCTGGCATCCAATACGCTGTACTACGGTTTGGTTGGCCTTGGAGCACGGCAAGGTGTATGGAAACGCGGCGGCCTACTCGGTCTTGCGGCGGGCGTGGGTGCGGTGGTGCTGCCCCAGCCTCTGGGACTGGGTCGTCAGCCGGGAGCACGGTTCCCAATGACACCGCTGCTGACTGCGGGCTGGTATCTGGTTGGGGGCCTGGGTGCGGCCGCGGCCGCACAGTGGTGGTCAGACCAGGGTGAGCAGATCAGAACCACCGGCGCAGCCTGAGCCCAGAGACCAGACCTATAAGGTGCCGCCATTTGCACTGTCAGCGTTGATCCGCAGATGAGCGCTTTGATACGTTTAAGGGGGCTTGGGCGTTTCCTTCCGCTTGATGAATGGTTGTGTTGCCTTAACTTGCCCCACGGCAGATGGAGGGCAGGGGTGGCCTGAGGTTCAGACCATTCCTGCCGCGACGGTTAACCACGTCTGGAACGCGACCATCTGGTCATTGCTGGATCTGCCCGATCGAGGCCCTGCTCATCTGCGGCCTGCTTACGCAGAAGCGTACACTCTCCTTCGGACCGCCTGAATCGCCTGTTGCCTTCAGGCAGTTCGCTCCCGTCACCTTTTACCTGTTCTCATCTGGCCTGTGGTCCGCTTCTGGAGACGATCATGCTTCCTGAACGATGTGGTGTCATTGAAGGCTTTTACGGCCGGCCCTGGTCTTGGAGCGAACGGCACGCGATGCTGGATTTTATGCATGAGGTCGGCTTCAACGCCTACATCTACGCACCGAAGAATGATCCGATCCACCGCAACCGCTGGCAGGAGCCGTACACGGCGGCCGAGTGGGCCGCTTTCGGTAGGCTTGCCGCTCACGCTTGCGCGCAGGGTATGGCATTCATCTTTGGACTGAGCGCCCTGGCTTTGCGTTACAGCGACGCTGCCCACCTCGCACTGCTGCAGACTAAGTTGCGGGGAGCCCAGGCGCAGGGCATTCGCTCGTTTGCCCTGCTGCTGGATGACCTTCCCAGTCACTTTGAGAACAGCGGTGATCTGGCGCTCTTCCCGGATCTGGCCCGGGCGCAGGCGTGGCTGGCCAATACCCTGCTGCAGGACATTGGTCCGGGCGGCGAACTGTACTTCTGCCCGACCGAATACCATGGCGGCGGCAACTCCGCTTACCTGTGGGCGCTGGGATCGGTGCTGGATCTCCGGGTGCAGGTGTTGTGGACCGGACCCGAGGTGTGCAGCCGCACCCTCTGTGCCGCCGATCTGCGCGGCGTGACCGATGCGCTGCGCCGGGTGCCCGTGATCTGGGATAACTTTCCGGTCAACGATCTGGACATGCAACCGGACCTGCACATTGCGCCCCTGACTGGCCGCACGCCTGATCTGCTGACCGCAACCGGCGGTTATTTCGCCGCGCCCGGTCCCTTAGCCGCCGCTAGCCGGGTGGCCCTGCGAACCACCGCCGCCTACCTGCATGACCCCCAGGGCTACGATCCGGCGGAAGCGTTCCAGAACAGCGTCCGGGCCAGCACCACCACCCCTGAGGAAGCCGCGGCCCTGGCGTTTTTGGCAGATCTGGCGCGCCGCACACCGCTGATTGCTGCCGATCAGATCCTTCACCATGCGCTGTGGCCTGCCATCGATGCCTTCTGGGCCGCGCGCGGGGGGCCTCCGCATCAGGCCGGTCCGGAGCTGTCTGGACGGCCCCTGCCGCAGCCGGTCGCGCCCGATGAGGTGCCGCTGCGTGACCTGGTGCATGCGGTAGAACGCCATGCCGAAACGCTGGCCCACCTCAGCGACCTTGCTCTTCGCGCCGATCTGGCTCCGTGGACCGCCAAGCTCGCCGGCTGGGGACGCGTGCTGAAATATGCGCTTGAAGCCCTGGATCATCCGCAGGATGTCCGTGCCCGCGAAGCTGTGCTGGAGGAGCTGTTGGCGGTTCGGGCAAACTTCCACTGGGTGGGGGGCGACACCTTCGACGCTTTTGCGCGTCGCTGCATCTGGGCTGCTGATATTTTGGCCGCGGTAAAGCCCGCGTGAGCGCCCGGCAGCATGATCTGCTCGCTGAAGCTGTAACCGCTCAGCGCTCAGGTCAGTCGGCTTCCTTTGAATCAAAGACGACCCGGCCTCCAATCATGGTCCACAAAACCCGGTACTGGTCGTCCAGCAATACCAGATCCGCATCGGCTCCGACGGCGACGCGCCCTTTGTGGGGCAAGTGCAGCAAGTCGGCTGGCGTGGTGGAGGCCATCATCACGGCGTCCATCAGCGGAATGCCGAGCTCGACGGTATTACGTAGGGCCTCGTTCATGGTCACCGTGCTGGACGCCAGGGTCCCGTCTGCCAGCCGTGCCACACCTCCCTGAACCGTCACGTTGTGACCTCCAAACGCGTACTGGCCGTCGCCCAGGCCCATGGCCTGAAGAGCGTCGGTGATTAGCACCAGGCGTTCGGGCCCCTTGATGCGGTGCATTAACCGGACGATGGCTGGGTGCAAATGCACCTGATCCACGATGGCCTGAAGACTGACCTGCCGTTGTTCGAAGGCGGCGACGATCAGACCGGGGTCACGGTGATGGATGGGCCTCATACCATTGAAACAGTGGGTGACATGGCTGGCTCCCTCGCGAAAGGCCGCGAGTGCTTCTTCATAGGTGGCGTCAGAGTGAGCCACGGCCACGATCACGTCCTGCGCCTTCAGAAAGCGGATGAGTACCAATCCACCCGGCAGTTCCGGAGCCAGTGTGACCATCTTGAGCAGGGAACCGGCATGTTCACTCACTTCCAACATTTCCGGCAAGCTGGGATGGCGCAAAAAGGCTTCGTTCTGCATGCCTTTGCGTTTGACATTCAGGTACGGTCCCTCTGCGTGAAGGCCTGCCACCAGTGCGCCGGGCTCGTGTCCCACCACCTCCCGGACACGGTCGATCAGACGCAGCAGGGCCTCCAGAGTTGAGCTGACCGAGGTGACCAGAAAAGAGGTGCATCCTGTGGCGGCGCAGGCGCGCGAGACTTCTTCAATGCTCGTGCGGGTGCCGTCCATCATATCGTGGCCGTTGGCACCATGAATATGAACGTCGATCATGCCGGGGATCAGCAGATGCTGCTGACCATCCAGCACCTGGGCCGGGTCTGTGTGCGGGGAGGAACCTGCCATCACGCGGGCCAGCCGTCCATGCAAGACCTGGACGCACCCGTTCTCGATGAGGCCAGCTTCGGTGACGATCCGGACATTGTCGATCCACAGCTCTTCCACGGGTCCTCCTGCGCACTTCTCTGAGCGTGGGTCGGTTTCGCGCAGCACCGCTTAAGGAACTGGGCTGGAAGAGCAGAAGTCCGGCGACCATCCAGGCGAGCGTGCGCGTGGTAGATATCGTTCCATAAGTCACGCTGGATGTGGGTGAGGACAGCTTAGAGCATTTGCCACAATAGAACCTGGGGATGGGCGTGTTTAAAGCCAGTGTTCGATATCCAAGCGTTTCACAGCGTCCAAAGCGCTGCCAATGGCGTTGATCAGCTCGGGGACCACCCGCCGGTTCTGGCAAGTTGTTATTGGCAAGGGAAAGTGAGAAGCACTGCCAGCAGGTGGCCTGAAGTTCAGGCCACCTGCTGGACGACGGCTCTCCAATGTTGCAAGGCAAGGGTCAAATCGTGTCGGCGGTTATTGGTACTCTGTTGACTCCGATGTGGAATGCTGTGCAGCACGCCAGCGAAGGCAATCATCTATGTTAACGAGAACTGCGTCTAGCACGCGATCTCTTGAAAAGTCAACGGAGTACCATTATTGATAACGGCAAAGATTCAGGTTGCTTTTGATCAGAGTAGAAATAGAGAGGTGTGTCCAGCACGCGGCATGTTTAGAGTGACTGACTCAGATTTATCTGGTTATCAACAGGGCGTAGCGATGGTAGAGCCAGACGCCATGCACAATGATGGAAATCGGTACCCTGGGAGCTTCTGATCGGTCAACACGGCCTCACCATACACCTACAACTTGCCAGAACCCAGACAATTGCCTTAAGCTCAGAATCCGCTTAAGTGACTCCCTTAAGCCATCCACCATCGATGTAATACGTGGAGCCAACACAGTAGCTGGCCCGCGATGAGCACAAAAAGACCATGAAATCTGCAATCTCTTCAGGAGACGCAAAACGGCCAATGGGTGCGTTGTCCCGAGCGGTATTATCGAGGTACGTTTCCCAAGTCATCGCCTGATCTTCGGTCAGCCGCCTCGCCGCGTCTTGCCAGCTTTGCGTCATCACCAGTCCAGGATTGATGGCGTTCACCCGGATCCCGAAAGGGATGAGTTCGTTGGCCAGACACTTGGAGAACATGACCAGAGCGGCCTTGGTCACGTTATAAATGGGTTCATATCCCAGAGGCTGCGTCGCGCAGATTGAGGCGTTGTTCAAGATCACTCCGCCCCCACGCTCGCGCATCGTGGGTGCCAGCGCTCGCGAAAGTCGTACGGCAGCCATAACGTGCATCTCCCAATAATGCTGCCACCGCTCATCCGGGGCAGCGAGGATGGTTTCCTCGCTGCCCGCTCCCGCGTTGTTGATGAGGATGTCTGCTCCACCAAATTCCCGAGATGCAACCTCCACGAGGCGGTCAACATCACTTCGTATACTCACGTCAGCCGGAACGCTGATCACCCGCACGCCGTAGTCTTCGATCACCGCTTCGGCAACCTTTTCCAGACGCCGCGCGTCGCGAGCGCACAGCACCAAGTGGCTACCCTCCGCGGCCAATCCGCGGGCGACCGCCAGCCCGATACCGGCGCTTGCACCAGTGACGACAGCGACTTTGCCCTTCATACCCAGATCCATAGCCTCTGCTCCCTTATTCTTTGGTGGTTCAACGTGTTCCTACTCGTCGTGGGTCGTGCACCTTACAGTCCATAAACAGCGGTCTCGCACCTTACTATTGATAACGACGTAAATCTGAGTTGCCCGCTTTGAGCATGCCCCATGCTGGACGTACCCCTCCATTTCTGCTTTAGCTGAAAGCAACCTGAATCTTTGCCGGTATCAATAAGCAGGTCATCCTGCTCGTGACCGCATTCCCCTTCACTCCAGCGATCGCAAGGCTCCCAGGATGCCGGCTTGCTGTCCAAGTTGAGCCACCCGAATTTCGGGAACATGCCACTGACCCAGGGTGTCAACCAGGGCGCGGCGTAGGGCTTCCAGGTACAGTTCCCCGTAGCCAAGCACCACGCCGCCGCCCATCACGATGACCTGGGGGTCAAACAGCACGCAGGCATTGCCCAGAAAGGGGGCCAGGTCTTCAGCGGCCTGCCGCACGATCTGTCCTATGCCCGTATGACCCTGAGCCGCCAATTGAGCCAGGGTATCGACTGGCACAGCTGGATCGCCCAACAAGGCGCGGGCGGATCTGGTGATGGCCGTGCCAGACGCGCTCATATCGATGCAACCGATCCGGCCACAGGGACAGCGCTGCTGACCTGGTCCCCCAGCATGGCCCAATTCCACCGCCTGGCCCCGGTAGCCTTGATATAAGCGCTGCTGGCTGACCAGGCCCGAGCCGATCCCAGTGCTGACGGTCACGTACAGGCTGGTGTGGGTTCCGCGCGCCGCGCCGAACTGATGTTCGGCCAAGGCCGCCGCGTCCGCATCGTTGAGCAGGGTGACCCGCCGACCAGGCTTACTGAGCTGTTTTAACAGAGGCACGCCATGCAACTGTGGCAACTGGGCGGCAAAGGTGGAGCCGCTCTGCAGGTCAATGCGCCCAGCCACACAAATACCTATTCCCTGAGCGTCACCGGCAAGCTGCTCGATAGCGGCGACGATGTCATGGCTGGTCGCCGGAGTCGTGACGACCTGCAGCGATTCGGCAGTGCCCACCGCCAGTTTAGTGCCGCCCAGATCGACGCCAACGTTCACTTGAACCCTCCAGCCTGGCGGTGCAAAGAGTCCGGCGGCGTACTGGAAAGCGGTGTAACTGACTCAGCACCAGCACCAGCGACCATCCCCAGCGTCCTAAATTTCATGATCGGTTCCGTGGCCCGGTAGCAGCCAGCTCCGCTGATGATCGGTCGCCGAACTGAACAGCGCGTCCAGCACTTGAGCCTGAGCCAGCGACTGCGTCAAAGTCAATTTGAGAGGCTCCTCACCCCGCGCGGCGGCGGCAAAATGAGCCACCATGCGCTCATATGGATTGACAGGCGCAAAGTGCTCCTGGTGCTCTCCCACCGTCACTGTGGTCGGGCTGTTGATGCTCGAAAACGGACGGGTCATGACGAGATGTGCCGCGCTCCCGGTGATGCTGAGCTGCTGAAATACAGCGGCCTGCAAGCTGCAGGCGAGTGTCACGGCCAGGCCCCCCGGTAGCCCCAACAGGCCGGTCGTCGTCACATCCACCTCACCGAGAAATTCATGCTGGGCGTCGACCCAGACAACCGGCTGACCAAGCAGGAGCAGCAGGGCGCTGACAGCGTAACAACCCAAATCGAAGAGTGCTCCACCCCCGTGCTCACGGCTCCAGCGAAAATCATCAAGCTTGTTGAACCGCGACAGAAAGACGGCGTTGGCGGTTCTCAATTCACCCAGCTGTCCGGACGTCACGACCTCACGAACAAAATCGAACTGAGGATGAAATGGATGGATGAACGCCTCCATGACCTGACGTTGAGTGCGCTGCTGAACGGCCAGCAGTTGAGCAACCTCACGGGCATTCATCGCCAGCGGTTTCTCGCACAGCACATGTTTTCCCGCTTCCAGCGCTTTAATACTCCAAGGCACATGGGCGTCGGTGGTCAACCCGATATACACGGCGTCAATGTCGGGGGCCTCCAGAAGTGACTGGTAGTCCGCTTCAGCCCGTTCAAAGCCTTCCGCCTGCGCGTAGGCCGCAGCCCGTTGCTCGGAGCGGGCCGCCACGGCAACGAGCGTTTCCCCGGCGGCCCGCATGGCCGGGGCCAGGGTGCGGCCAATCTGCGAGGCCCCCAGAAAGCCCCACCTCACGCGCAGGTCCTTTTGGTCACAGTCGGCCCCGAAAACGTGGGTCCAGACGGTCACGCAGGCCGTCGCCCAGAAGGTTGAGGCCCAGGACCGTGAAGGTAATGGCCAAGCCTGGAAACAGGGACAGATGGGTCGCGATCCCCAGATAATTGCGCCCCTCACTCATCATCGCTCCCCACTCGGCGGCGGGCGGTTGAACCCCCAGGCCCAGAAAACTCAGTCCAGCAGCCGACAGAATCACCTCACCTGCCGTCAGCGTCGCCTGCACCAGGATCGGGGCCAGGGCGTTACGCAGAATATGTAAGAACATGATCCGGGGCACGCTGGCTCCCAGCGAAAGGGCAGCCTCGGTGTACTGCAATTCCTTCAACGCCAGTGTCAGGCTGCGCGTGAGCCGGATATACCCTGGAATGGAAAACACCGAAATGGCGATCAACATATTGATCAAGTTGGTGCCCAGGATACTGACGATCAGAATGGCCAGCACAATTCCCGGAAAGGCGTAGAGGATATCGGCGCACCAGGTAATCGTCTGATCCACGACGCCCCCGAAATAACCGGCCACGACGCCCAGCGGTAGCCCGATCGCCAGCGCCAGGCTGACGCTCAAGGTGACTTCCAGCAGCGAGATACGTGCGCCGTACAGCACCCGAGTCAGCAGATCGCGGCCAAACTCGTCGGTGCCGAACAAGTGAGCGGCAGAGGGCAGTTGCAAGGAGTCGCCCAGATTTTGCAGGTAAGGATCGTAGCTGGTCAGAAGTGGCGCGGCCAAGCCCATCAGCACGACCGCCAGTGTTATGACCGCTCCGATCACCAGATTTGGATAACGCAGCAGCTTCCTTCGGCGAGGCTGTTGCGACGGCTTGGTCGCGGCGCGTGTCATAGGGTTGCTCTCCTCCGGGCGTTATTCAAACCGAATCCTTGGATCGATCGCGCTGAGCAGCACGTCCACCAGCAAGTTGATGCTGACCACGATGACGACGGTCAACAGTGTTACACCCTGAATCACGGCGTAGTCGCGAAAGCGCACCGCGTCGACCAGGAGCCTCCCCAGACCCGGCCAGTTGAACACGGTCTCGGTGATGACGGCCCCACCCAGCAAACCGCCGAAGTTCAGCCCCACGATGGTGACGATGGGAATGAGGGCGTTGCGCAGGGTGTGGCGCAGGTACACCGCCCCGCTGCTCAGCCCCTTGGCACGGGCCGTGCGGACAAAATCCTGGTGCAGATTTTCCAGCATACTCGCGCGGGTCATCCGGGCGATCAGCGCGGCTGGCAATACGCCCAGCGTGACACTCGGCAGGATGTAACTTTTCCAGCTGTCAGCCCCCAGAAGGGGGAGCCACCCAAGCTGTACGGAAAAGAGGGTGAGGGCCATCAGCGCCAGCCAGAAGTTGGCCACCGAGGCCCCGAGAATGGCGATGATCATTGCCAAGTGATCAAACCAGGTGCCCCGGTAAATGGCCGCGAAAATGCCGGTGGACAGTCCCACCAGCATCGCGAAGAGGTAACTGGTCAAGGCCAGTCCCGCCGTGTAGGGCAGGCGCTCAGCGATGTCCTGGGTCACCGGCAATTTTGAATGCAGTGACTCACCCAGGTCGCCGCGCAGCGCACTGCTGAGAAACACCTGGTACTGCACGATAAACGGCCGACCGAGGCCCAGGCGCTCGTGCATATCGTTGACGGCTTCCTGGGTGGCCTGCGGCCCGGCCATGACGCGGGCCGGGTCGCCAGGGAGCAGCCGCACGGCACTGAAGATCAGCAGCGACACGGCCAGAAGCATGATGGGCAGCATCGCCACCTTGCGAAACAGATAGGTGAACATCAGCGCGGCACCTCTTGATCCAACCCCGTTGACTCAGCCCAGGCGGCTGAGCGTGACTTTACTTGCCCTTGGTCGCGTCTTCCAGCTGAATGCCGCCGCCGGGGAAGATCCAGACGCCCTTGACGTTTGCCTGCACGGCCGCGATGTCGCTCGGGTAGTAGAGCAGCACGTGGGCGGCGTCCTGCGAGATGATGCGCTGGGCCTGCGCGTAGATCGCCTTGCGCTTGGCACTGTCGGTCTCGGCGCTCCCCTGTGCGAGAAGTGCGTCCACCTTGGGATTGCTGTAAAACCCTAAGTTGGCTCCTGCGGGCGAGGCGCTGCTGGTGGCGTACAGGGGCGAGAGCTGCCCATCGGCGTCCAGCGTGCCTGCCGACCAGGACGCGAACGAACTGTTGATGCCCGCCTTGGCCTTTTCTGCTGGCGTGCCGAAAGCCGCCTGACTCCAGACGCCACTTTCCATCTGCATGATCTTGAGGGTGATGCCCGCTTTGGCCCACATGCCCTGCAGGGCCTGCACAATACTGGAATCAGGTTCCTGCGAGGCTACCGAGATGGTCACACCGTTGGGATAGCCCGCGTCGCTCAGCAGCTTCTTGGCCTTGGCCGCATCGTAGGGATAACCGGGTGCCGTCGGATCGTAGCCAAAGTCGGCGGGGGCCAGCGGCGAGTTGGCCGGTTCGCCGTAGCCGCGCAGCAAGGTCGTGACCAGCGCCTTCTGATCGGTGGCGTAATTGAGGGCCTGGCGCACCCGCACGTCTGTGAGCGGTTTGAGCTTGGTATTCAGCGAGAGCCAGAAGACCGAGGCCCCTTTGCCCTGAAGCAGCGTGACCTTGGGATTGTTCTTGAGGACCTGGGTAAAGATCGGGGGCAATGGATTGACCATATCGACCTGTCCCGATTGAATGGCCAGGTTCATTACCGACGGCTCGCTCGTCCAGGTCCACTTCAAGGTCTGGATGCTCGGCTTTTTCCCCCAGTACTTGGGATTGGCTTTTTCCAGCACGTACTCCCCGGATTTCCATTCCACAAAGCTGTAGGGTCCGGTGCCCACCGGCTGACGGCCCAGCGTGCCTTTCTTGTCCGCCGCCGGGCTGACAATAAACGCGGCGTCACCTGACATCAGCCGGGGAAAGGCCGGATAAGGCTTCTTGAGGGTAAAACGCACCGTGGTGGGGTTGACGGCCGTGACCTTGTCGATCACGCTGCGGAAGCGTCCGCTGGCAGCCAGACCGCGCTTTTCATCGAGCTGACGCTGGAAGGAAGCGACCACCGCCGCCGCGTTAAATGGCGTGCCGTCTTGAAACTGAACGCCGGAACGCAGGGTAAACGTCCACTCGGTCCCCGCTTTATTGACGCTCCACTTGGTGGCCAGCAACGCCTCGACCTCTAGCGCCTTATTGAAGTGCGTCAGGCCCTCGTACATCGGTGCCAGGACGTTTCCCGTAAATGTGGCGGTCTGATCGGCAGGATCCATGCTGCGGGGCGGCTCGGACTGCATGATGTTCAACTGATCGCTGCCGCTCTGGGCGGAAACGACACTCAGCAGACTCAGGCTGAGCAAGGCGGTGAGGACAGCAGATGAGCGGCGAAGCTGGGTCATGATTTCTCCTTGTGCCGAGAGAATTATGCGAGCAAGCGAACTTTATGAAAGCAGCCTAGGCGCACTAAAAATAACGTACCGGAGTGGGCTTGACGTATAGAGTTAACTTAGTGAATTATGTTAGATACATGGAGCCACAATGTCAACCCGTCTGAAGAACGCCCGTTCCGACGGAGAATGGTCGTCACCTGCAGCTCCGTTCACTGGAGCGCGCAGCACCGCTCAAGAGTTGCTCGGCCTGCTGATCTCTCAGGGGCCGCTGAGCCGCTCGGCACTGGCTGAAACCCTGCACGTCAGCCGCGCCCGCGTCACTGACCTCAGCCGTGAGTTGCTGGAAGCGGGACTCATTCTGGAAACCCAGGCTGCGTCCCAGCGCCGCCAGGGCAAAGGTCGCCCATTTGTTCATCTGGCCATCGATGCCAGCTACGGTTTTTGTCTAGGAATCAGTGTGACGGACAGCCGCATTCACTTGCTGCTGACTGATCTCAGCGGCACGGTGCAGGCGGAGCAGACGGTGCCAACCTCAGTGAAACCGCAGCAACTGGTTGAAATTGTGCAGCGCAGTTTGACCCAGTTGCTGGACAAAGCGGGGATTGCCCGCAAACGAATGCTGAGCATTGGGCTGGCGATTTCCGGCTTCGTCGACCGGGAACGCGGCGTTTGCTTGCACTCGGCCAACCTGGGTTGGCACGACGTTCCCATCGCGAGTCTCATTACGCAGGCAACCGGCCTGCCTACCGTTTTGGAAAACGACGCCAACGCGGCGGCCACCAGCGAAAAGCTTTTTGGGCTGGCCAGGGAGACGCAGAACTTCACGCTGATCACGCTGGGGGCCAGCATCGGCTGCGCCCATTACATTGGCGGTCAGCTGTACCGGGGTAGTCACGGCGGGGCCGGCGAGATCGCGCATAGCACTGTGGAGCTGGGAGGGCAGGTCTGTTTGTGCGGCAAGCGCGGCTGTTTGGATACCGTAGCGTCCAGGGCCGCGCTGCTGGAGGCCGCCGACCGAAGAGGCCTTCAGGCCGCTTCAGTCGGCGAGCTGGAACGGGCCGCCAGCAACGGCGACGCGCAGGCCAGGAACATCCTGCAGCGTGGCAGTCAGGTGCTCGGGTTGGTGATCGCCAATATCGTTCAGAGCAACGAGCCAGAGCTGGTATTGATCGCCGATCCCTCCGGCTTCGGGCAGGGCCTCTTCCTGACCAATCTGCGGCACACCATAGAGAACAACATCCTGCCGCGCTTCCTGAGAACCACCCGGATCGAAGTTCACGCGGTGCCCGACGAATTCTGGGCCAGAGGTGCGGCCAGTATCGCCACACATCAGTTTCTGAGCCACTACACGTCCGAGAGCACAAGACACGCCGAGGAGGGTAAATAGACATGCGAATTGCCGTTGGTGGAATTCATACCGAGTGCAGCACCTACAATCCAGTCCTGGCCGGAGCCGACCAGTTCAACGTGTACAGGGGGGGCGAGCTGCTGGAGCAGCCGAACTTTCAGTTTCTCAAAGCCTTCACCGGTGAAGTGCTGCCCACCCTGCACGCCCGCGCGATTCCTGGAGGCCCGGTTGCCCAGGCCACCTATGAGGCGTTCAAAGCCGAATATTTGGACCGGCTGCGCAGCGCCCTGCCGCTGGACGGCGTTTATCTGGCGATGCACGGAGCCATGTTCGTGGAAGGTCTGCACGACGCTGAAGGAGACTGGATTGCCGCGACGCGGTCCGTGGTGGGCGAGGACTGTCTGATCGCGGCAAGTTACGATCTGCACGGAAACGTCAGTCAACGGATCGTCGATCAACTCGATGTGTTCACGGCCTACCGCACCGCGCCGCATATCGACGTTCTGGACACGCAGCGGCGGGCTTTCGAGCTGTTGGTGAGCAGTCTGAAAGAAGGCCTGCGCCCCGGCCTGGTGTGGGTCCCGGTGCCGGTCCTGCTGCCCGGCGAGCGGACCAGCACCAAGGACCAGCCGGCCGCCGCCCTCTACGCCGATCTGGCGGATTTGAGTGCCCGGCCCGGTGTGCTGGACGTCTCCCTGCTGGTCGGGTATGTCTGGGCCGACGAGCCGCGAGCGACGGCCAGCGTCGTGGTGACCGGCACGGATCGCCGTGAGATGGAGCAGTTGGCCAGCGGACTGGCGCACCGCTACTGGGACGCCAGAAAAGAGTTCAGTTTCGGATCTCCAGCCATGGGTATTCCCGAGGGTGTGCGCTTGGCCGCCCAGAGCCAGACCCAGCCGGTCATTCTCGCCGATTCTGGCGACAACCCGACCGGCGGCGGCGTGGGCGACCGCGCCGATGTCCTGCGCGAGGTGCTGGCCCAGAACCTCTCAGGCGTCGTTCTGGCTGCCATCACCGACGAGGCGGCGGTGCAGCGGTGCTTTACGGCGGGGCTGGGCGCGGCAGTCACATTGAAAGTGGGCGGCACGCTCGACCCCAGCAGCTTGCCGGTTGATTTTCAGGGCACCGTGACGCAGTTGTGCGGCGAAGGGGCGGACAGGGAGGCTGTCGTGGCAACCGGGAACGTCGAGCTGGTGCTGGCCGCCCGCCGCCGCCCGTACCATCACTTGAGTGATTTTCAGCGTCTTCACCTCCGGCCCGAGGAAGCGCGGGTCATCGTGGTGAAGTCCGGGTATTTGTCGCCGGAACTTGCGCCGCTGGCCAATCCCAGCTTGCTGGCGCTTTCCCCTGGCGTGGTCGATCAGGACATTCCCCGGCTGGTCCGGACCCAGACCCGGCGGCCTACGTTTCCGTTTGACGCTGAGTTTGAGTGGACACCTGCACCCCGCTTCTCTGCCCGTATGGACCGGCAGGCATGAATACAGCGGGAGCGTCCCGTCCTGTCATCGAAGTTTGCGTTGAGAGTATTGACGCTGTGCGGGCCGCTCAGGAGGGTGGGGCCGACCGGGTAGAACTCTGCGCCGGCCTTTCCGAGGGCGGCTTGACGCCGAGTCTGGGAACGGTTCGGGGCGCTCTCGCTGTGGCCCGCGTGCCGGTTCACGTGATCGTCCGACCACGCGGCGGCAACTTTGTTTACAGCGACTCAGAATTCACTTCCATGCTCGACGATGTGCAGGTGCTCAAAGAAGCGGGCGTTCAGGGCGTGGTGATCGGCTGCCTGACGCCAGACGGTCTGGTCGATATGCCGCGTACCCAGGCCCTGGTCGCCCAGGCCAGCCCACTCAGCGTCACCTTCCACCGCGCCTTTGACCTGACCGCCGATCCCGCGCAGGCGCTTGAGGATTTGGTCATCTGCGGCGTCAACCGGGTGTTGACCAGTGGGCAGCAGGTGACAGCGCTGGAAGGCGTGCCTCTTCTTCAATCTCTGCTCAAACAGGCGCGCAACAGAATTGTCATTCTCGGTTGCGGGCGTATCCGTCCCGATTCAGTAACCAAACTGTTACGGGAGGTTTCTCTGCCGGAAATTCATTTTTCTGCTCAGCGGCAGTTGCCACATGCTTTGGTGGCTCGACCTCACCAACTGCATTTTGGCAGTGGCGAAGAAAGTGGTCTGCTGGTCACCAGCGCCGCTCAGGTGGCAGAAACCATTGCGGCAGCGCGATCAGTCGTTATGGGATAGCGCGGAGTCGGAGCGTTGTTTGCGGCCTTAGCGCCGTCTGGAGGGGCTTTGACGAGCACCCTGTTCGTTCGAGGATCTGAAGTGTAACCCAAGTGATACTGAAAGTCGTCCAGAAGAGAGCCACGCTGGAGCGGCGCAAAGGGTCGGGCATCTTTGGGAAACGTAGTTCTTGATAACGACTTAAATCGGGGTTTGAGCCATGAGGCGTTTTGGGAGGCGGATGTACCGGATTCGCTGCCAACCGGTGTGACGATTGTCGTCCGGTTTTCGCCTGACCCGAACAACGGAATTTCGACCGGCAACCTGACGCTTTCAACGGCTCCGCAGCTGCTTGTCGATCTGATCGATACGGACATCCAGCAGACCGCCAAGCCGATTTCCTACACCATCTCCGCCAGCAAGGGCTTTTCCAGCGTCAACCTGGGTGTCGAATACGCCCTGATCGACAAGTGATGTCTGAGTGTGGGCCTTGTTATATGTAGGGGCCTTCAGCGAAACTGAGCACCATGCCGACATCATCTGCCCGCATCGACATCCTGGAGATTGCTCAACGGGCCGGTGATGACAAGGAGTACCAAGTTGGCGGCTACGTGTGCATTGAGTGATCTTGCTACGGTGTCGTGGAGGAGGGGTTCAGTCTGACGGACAATGGAGACTGACATGACGGCCAGCAAACGCGACTACACCGCCGAGTTCAAAGAGGAAGCCGTCCGCCTGGTGATCA
>Ga0160427_10000949_pt1 | contig 17769 bp, 19 predicted proteins | sample SolpanmetagenomL_FD_108194 | JGI IMG/M metagenome (GOLD analysis project Ga0160427, IMG submission 108194) | Solar panel surface microbial communities from Lawrence Berkeley National Laboratory, California, USA - L | ecosystem: Engineered > Built environment > Solar panel > Unclassified ...
CTGTACGTCCTAGAGCATCCCTGACCTCTATTAGTGGACCAAGAACTTCGAGCATTTCTGGGAAACAGCTTTGATCAAGACTGTTGTTCACCTGAACAATTGCCATGAGAGCAGTCTGTCCGGCAGCATTGCCTCTGAATATGTTCGCGCCTCTTGCAATAAGTAGTCGCATAAGACCAATCCGTGCAAGTGTCGATGCCCAGTGTAGTGCTGTATTAGCAGAAACATCCAAAGGTGTATCAAGATCTGGTCCGGTGAGGTGAAGAATAGCCGGATGTTGCGAAAAGTCTGTCCGTTGAGAGTCTGCAAACAGATCCAGTAATGCCAATCGCTTCTCTTCACCAGCTTTATCCGTAGGGGATATTATTAAAGGAGGAAGACTGTAAGGGCCTTGCTCTGCCATTTGAGCATATTGTGCTTGCGCCATTGCTTCCTGCTGTCTTATGTTCTCATCTTGGTATATCGATGGGTCCACCTGGCTGTAGTATTCTTGTGATGACTTGACTCTCTTTCTTGGAGGTTCATGTCCATCTTCTGCGCGCGAAAAGCTGTTTATTGGCGCATACATTGCCTGACTATTTGGATCTGCCGCATCTGACATGAAACTTTGCTGGCTCGGTCCAGCCGAGTACTGCTGTCCGTGTAACATCTGCTGTTGCATACTGCCAAGTCGTGAATGTGCGTTTCCTGGTCGAGGTGGTATTGGTGAATCATATCTTGCTGTTTTGCTCATAGCTGCAAGCGCATTCGACGCTGTTGGTGATATGTTTTGGAAGAAAGTATTATTACTATTGTTGCCCGCACGTCCGTTCATTCTGTGGTCTAGGCTGGGATTCAACATTCTCTTTCTGTTTGCTGCCAAGGCCTGCTCCTTCGTCGGCGTGTCAACTTGTGAAGCACTACCAGCATTTGTGGTGCCATCCGCGGCCAGGTCGTAGTCCAGTAAAGGCCGCAGCAATTCTTCAACGGCGTATTGGCGACAAAATTCACGACCACGCGAATAGCTTATCCATGTTCCTTGATATTTCCCATATCCTCCTTGAATCTTTTCGTGTTCACCAGGTAAAATCTCTTTCTCCAATATCTTTGTACGCTTGCCTTTGTCGACACCAGCAACTTTGAGGATTTGTGTGGCATTCAGCCATCCATCTGATCTTCTCCTCATCACTGCGACGCCATTGACTATTGCATGTTAGCTTCGGACATGTCCTGATTCCACAAAACCACTACCTTCGACTTCATACACGTGTACACCACTGTACACTGCCTACGGAGGAATTAGCAGATACGATGAAACCAGGCACGCTCTAAACTACCGTGTATATCTGTCTTTGAGGTTGTGGTTGCTGAATTTCACCATATCCACCGCGATAAGAAGTGTGATGTAGTGGTGTAGGAGGTCCATGAGAGACAGGTTGCATGTTGGGATAAGGGACTTGTATTTGCTGGTACTGCGACGGTATCTGTTGATACTCCATAGCCGTAGTGAGAGGTAAGAGAGGAAATGTAGGAGGAACGGAGGGAGGTTGGAAGCAATCAGGACTAGAAGCTCGAGCGACGGGAAGGAGAAGGAAGCTTGCAGATGGTCAGGTCGGGAGGAGGGAGATGAGAGATGGCGAGGTAGTCAGACAGTGAAGCAGAAGGGTATCCAGTATAGTGTAGCCAAATGTAATGGTGAAGAGAGCGAGGTGTCTTCGCGAAAGGAGAACGCGCCAAGAGGCTCACCACGTGCGCTTCTCTAGCACAAAGAGAGCCCTGAGACATCCTATGTAGGTCTATTTCTTTAGGATACATCTTGATCAGAAGACCATCTATATGCCAGCAAAACAATGGCAGACTGTTGCTGCGAAACTAGGATCTGATTCAGGATACCGAGCTCGAACCTTGAGCTTGCTGCGTGGCATTCTACGAGAATGTACATATCTCCCTGATGCTGCTGCTCGACAGTACATGAAAAAATATGTCCTAGAAAGATATCGTGCATATCAGCCAGATGTCTCTGCTAGTGGACCACAGGTGGTTTCTGGAAAGGACAGAATCACTGCTGTGACTCGAAAGGCACGCAAAGCCTTTGCCTTTCTGAGGAAAGCCAATGATGGTCATTTACCACACCTCACTAAGGTCTTGTTCATGACCTATGGACGTGTTGGGAGACGTCGGCACGAGTTGCTGAGCCCTTTGTTGCGTGAGACATACAGCTCTAAGATCACGGATACTCCTATGGTAAAGTTGCCATATATTCACGCAAAACTCATTGCTCGATTTGGCACGTTGAAGCCTGAAACTATGAATGCTATTCCCAGTATATCACCTGCTCTAGAGGCACTACTGAAATCTCAGGTCGACTCACGACTGCAAGGCCCACCATTGAGTACACCGAAGACGCTTGGTATCGATTTGCCTGAACTAAGCGCGTGGTATCGTCGCACGCCGGAGAAACGCATTAAGAACAAGGCGAAGTCATGGTTCAGTGATATACTCGCGAGAGCATTACCGCCGCTATCACATCATGAGTGGCATCGACTAAGGAAACTCGCACATGGAGTCACGAACTGGGAAGGTTCGGTACAAAGGCGACCTCTACAAGCTGCTGTAGAGGAAGGCAGGTTCGAGACTAGCGCCATGCTTTCAAAGCACCTTGGTATTACAGGTACCGGCTCAACCTATACAGCACCACTTTTGGTACACAAACCACCAAGTCGTTTTGTCAAATTTACGAGACCACATGATATTAACTCACGTTTCATGCAGCGTCTATATAAGAAGGTGTTTCAGATCAGTCCTCTCATGTCTAAGAATGACACTACTCAAGCCTATCAAGTCAAATGGGGACGCGCAGATCCGGAGGCCACGTCTGGTTTGGTCAAGACTCGCAGACAGCAAAACCTAAGTATGCTGGCGATGCTAGAAGCAGCTCAGGAGGGTGAGCATCTGGATAACACGGACGGAAAAACTTGATGTCGCAAGAATTTGTGAAGAATGACGGCTCGCTTAACAAACTTTCGCAACAAACAAGAACGTGTTGCGATTTGCGCTTAAGATACGACGACGACGACGACGACAGCAGATCGTCTGTATTTCATATTTCATGCAGCGCCGCTCTTCCGAACCTCGTCGCGTCTATGGGGTGGCAAATCTAACGGATCGAGCGCCGAAGACCCTGGATTAAGCATAAACTTCAATCTCTCGAACGCTCCAACGTCTCGATCTGATTCGATAGATGTGGGCGTCGAGGATTACGTCGTCAATGAACTGGAGTACCTGGTATGCCGTTTGCCCGTGCTGGATGAATGCGCAGCAGGAAACAACGACAACATTTAGATTTGATTGGTATCGACCATGCTGCTGCGTCAGCGCACAAAACACACAAGAACTGTACCTTGCTCAATATGCACGTGCTTTGAGCGATCGACCTAGACAGTAGTGCACAGACCGCCAAGCCCAACAGGGCAGGGATGCAAGGGCAAGTGGGGCGGCACAAAGGACCCGGGCAGATCGTCAGGTCGTCATTTTCATGTTCCGATCTCCGTCTGATGATCCTCATACGTGCATGAACATGCAAACTAAAAAGATGAGGTGAGATGACACTTCTTACGAAAGCATGCGCTTGTGACGATAGCGCGATTTTTGTTATGGATCAGTGCCGTACTGATACGGAGCACATCCCGTTCATCTCGTTGTTGAGTATGGAGTCATTTCAAGGATCAAATGACGGAGAAACAAGCGTGTTCTCAAGAGTCTATGTGGCATTGCTTGGCTCGAGACCGTTCTGTACCCCATCAGCTGAACCTCAGCTGGACCTCAGCTTTCCAGTTTTGGGTGGTAAGCATCATCGGTTGATCGGATGATGATGTACTACGTGGGTTGAATTTGTGTATCTCTCATGCTGTTGAGAGCGTGTATTATGTGGACAAATAGAGCAGGATATATAATGCCTCTAAGCCCATCGTTTTACAGACAAATCAATATCACCTCCATCACACAAAATCTATTTTAGCTCACCATGGTGAACCTTCTCTCTCTTGTATGGGTGCCAACTGTAATCAGTGCTCTACCAACGACATCTTCCTATGATGATGCCTTAGTAGAGAAACGTGCTGTTTGTGCCGGCAATACACCTACAACGCGGTCTCAATGGTGCAACTACAACCTACAGACAAATTACTATAACACATATCCTGACACTGGCGTGGTCCGCTCTTACACATTCAACATACAAAACATAACACTCTCACCAGATGGCGTACCACGCATGGTTCAAGCCATCAATGGACAAATACCAGGTCCTACCATATCCGCTAACTGGGGAGACACAATAATCGTCACCGTAAACAATCAGGTTCAGAATAATGGTATGGTCATGCCTAGCACTACCGCCAAAAATCATTGGCTAATCCTTCATAGGTTCATCTCTACACTTCCACGGCATTCGTCAGCTGAATACGAACGAAATGGATGGTGTTGCTTCTATTACCCAGTGTCCGACTGCTCCAGGCAGCAGCACCACCTACACGTGGAAGGCAACGCAATATGGCAGCAGTTGGTATCACAGTCATTTTGCGTTCCAAGCATGGGATGGTGTCTTCGGGCCAATCGTGATTCAAGGTCCAGCATCTGCGAATTACGACGTCGACGCCGGTAAGTAAGCCTTTCTCACACTGTACCTTACAAGTCCTAACAGTATTCTGCAGGTCCGGTCATGGTGCAGGACTGGTCTCATGCTACTGTTGATGAGCTATATAATCAGGCACAATATACTGGACGTCCTCCTCAAATGATCAATGGGCTGGTTAATGGCATGAATACTTTCGGTAATGGTGGCAAGCGTTGGAGCACGACCTTTGACAGTGGGAAGACGTATCGTCTTCGCTTGGTCAATGTTGCAACAGACAGTTTCTTCGCTGTTAGCATCGACAACCATCAAATGCAAGTTATTGCAACTGATTTCGTACCTATCACCCCATACACAACCACTACGATCAACCTAGGAATTGGCCAACGCTACGATGTTCTCGTCAAAGCGAACCAAGCCAGTGCTGGATCTGCGTTCTGGTTACGCGCTGTTCCCGATTCCTTCTGTTCCAACAGCGGCAATCCTGACGGTATCCGCGGGATTATCCGATATTCCACATCAAAATCAACCGCAGAGCCAACATCATCAGCATGGCCTTCAATGAGCGATGCCAATAACTGTTTTGGCGAGCTGGACTCCAACATCTCGCCGTCTGTCTCTTTGACCGTGGCACCTTCATTGAACATTGGTATCAAAGACATGGAATTCGCACCTAATGCTCAAGGACTCCAGCGGTGGTACCTTGATGGCAGTACGTTTTTCCAACCATGGCAAATTCCTACCGCGCAACAGATCCTGAATGGTGTAACCAACTTCAACGCCTCACAAAACATCTATCCTGCTGAATCGACTGGCTTGCTGGTTGTAAACAACTGGCACTACCTTGTCATAGAAACCGTCGAGATCTTTGCTCATCCAATTCATATGCACGGACACGACTTCTACGTGCTGGCCAAAGGATCAGGTACATTCCTTGGTGCAAACCCACTCAGCATGTTGAACAATCCTCCACGGAGGGACACTGAAATGTTGCCAGCCCTCGGCTGGGTATTGCTTGCGTTTCAATCTGATAATCCCGGTGCTTGGCTACTACATTGTCACATCGCATGGCATCAGTCCACTGGGTTTTCGATGCAGATATTGGATCAGCAGTCGAAGATTCCGCCATTGTACAATGAGGCACAGCTGCAGCAGACGTGTACGAGCTGGAACAGCTATGCTAATGCGAATAATGTCAATCAGGTCGCTTTGAATGAGGATGGGATATAGGAGAGCCTGGTGAAGGTGTGCTATGCAATTCTGTATGATTAACAATGCGGGAATACGGTGCGAGGGGTTGTAAATTAACTCCACGGGGCTCAAAAGCTACCGAGGTGAAGGTTGCTCGGGGTTCTAAAATTTGGTGGCTTTACTAGCGTGTTGATATTTTATAACCCCATTCAATTGATGTTCAACCTGACTATTAAAATTTACAATATTCAACTGCCGTTTTAGGAATATGTAGCCGTTACTACACGGTCCTAGCCGGGGTTGTAAATCACGTCTCTTTTTGTCCTCATGAACCCCGTGGAGCTAATTTACAACCCCACGGAACAATGAACTTCCGATCACGCGATCTCGGACCAAAGTACCGCAAAATGTTTCCGCCTCCAACTTTGCCTATCATCGTATCCGACGACAAGCTTCGGCTTCTCGCTTTGCAGAATCCACGGAAATGCTTATTATGATGATCCACCATCCCACGCCGGCTTCGGGGCCCCAGCTTCCGTACAGCACTTTTTTCTAGTGGACCCACTTTTCAGTGGAGTTTGTCCCACGGGGCACGGGGGTGGTGAGAGGGCGTGTCTCCCACATAAGATGATCATCTCGTCCTCTTTCCTCTTCTTGATCTTCTCTTCATACCTACCTTAAGAAGTTCTACTCATCCGAAAAATGTCTGCTGCTCGCTCAAGCTTCGTGACGCAACCCGTCAACCTTGGCCTCAAAGACCCGGCCTTGTTCACAGAAGATGCCGCTTCAATAGTCGAAGTAGCTCCACTTCCCGATACCTTACAAGGACTGTCAAAAGATGAGATTCGAATGTTGGAGAAGAAACTTGTGCGCAGAATCGATCTCAGGCTGCTCCCAATTCTGGTGGTGATGTATATCCTGAATTACCTCGACCGTAATAATATCGCCTCTGCGAGACTTGCAGGAAAATTGGGAATGCAGAAGGAGCTGGGAATGACGAGTACACAATTTAGTGTATGTTGATGATGTCACATTGAATAGAGGCCATTCAAAGACTAATGTGGCTGGACAGACGTGCGTCAGTATCCTCTTTGTCGGATATATTCTTGCACAGGTACCATCCAATCTCCTACTGAGCAAGTTTGGCAAGCCTGCGATTTACCTGCCTACTGTCATGATCGTTTGGGGTATCATCTCTGGGTCTACAGCCGCAGCACATTCGTATGGAGCTGTGGTAGCTATTCGCTTTTGCCTTGGTTTCGTGGAAGCAGCTTATTTTCCTGGTTGTCTTTTCTTCTTGTCTTGGTCAGTATCCTTTTTCATTACGATCACTTCCCCTAAGCTTAGCTAATACCCTTCTCTAGTTGGTACACTCGCTCTGAACTTGGTTTACGTACAGCACTGCTCTACTCTGGCTCACTTATCTCTGGTGCTTTCTCTGGTCTCATTTCTGCAGGCCTTACTGCAGGTATGGATGGCATTAAAGGATTGTCGGCGTGGCGCTGGATCTTCCTACTTGAAGGAATCGCCACTGTTGTGGTTGCAGCTGCTGCATTTTTTATCTTGCCAAATTTCCCTACTACCACCAAGTGGCTAAGCGAGCAAGAGCGTCAACTCGCAGTCTACCGCCTGCAAGCAGATGTCGGAGAAGCCGAGACAGAAGACGAGCAATTTGGTTTCTTCCACGGCTTCATTCTCTGTCTCAAGGATTACAAGACCTATCTCCTCCTGGGAACCCTTTTCGGCATCACATCAAGTGCAAGTGTTACCAACTTCTTCCCGACAGTCGTCGCAACCCTAGGCTATAACAAAATCAATACCCTCCTCCTCACAGCACCACCTTACATTCTAGCCTTCATCACGGCCTCCTTCAACGCATGGCACGCCGACAAAACAGGCGAACGCTTCTTCCACATCGTCCTACCCCTCTGCGTCTCCCTCGTCGCGTTCATCCTAGCCGCCGCCACAAAGGCCACCGCACCCCGCTACGTCGCCATGATGCTGATGCCCGCTTCCTTCTACATGAGCTTTGTCGTCACTCTAGCATGGATATCCAACACGCTCGTCCGCCCGCAATCGAAGCGTGCCGCTTCGCTGGCGCTCATCAATTGTCTTAGCAACACGACGAGTATCTACGCTAGTTACATGTACACGAGCAATTTCGGACCCCGATATACCATCGCCTTTATTGTTAATTGCGTTACAGCTGTCATGGCGATTTCTGCTGCGCTTGGGTTAAGAATTGTGCTGGGGAGGTTGAACAAGAAGTTGGACCGGGGTGAGTATGTGCCAGGCGTGCCTATGGGTGCCGCTGCGGGAGGAAATGGTAAGGATGGAAAGCAGAAGGGTTTCAGGTTTTTGTTGTAGACAAGAAAAGGAAAGATGAGATACGTGAGAGTGAAATGTTCTTCAACTGGCCTCTTTGCCAAATTAGTAAATGGTTAAGCTTAACAGTTGCGTAACGATCTGATGTGACAATAACTTGCAATGTTTGGTCTGAGATGCGAATGACGAGTCACGAGGCTTAGAGCACTATACACAATAGCATCGCTGTGATGACCGATACATCTTCTGTTGAGCACGTTGCAAGTAGTACTACGATGCATCTAACCCTCTCTCTTTTTCCGATTCAGATGTGGCATTTTTGCTTGCTGGAGACGCCTCTCGAGATTCAGGTTCTGTAAGCAAAGAAGGTTATTGCTTACCGAACCAAAAACAGAAATGCATGAAGAGTGAACTATACAGTTTGATGTAGAAGCGGTCATGCAGCAATATTGCGCAAATTTCAGGTCGAAGCATTGAGGATGGCATTCTGAGGAAAATAACAGCTCACGTTCCTGGTTCTGGCCGTGCAAGCTCAGGCTCATGGTTACCCGTCCTGTTGACTTTTGTGACTGCTTTCACCCCCCGAACGGCACTACTGGTGCGTAGCATTCTAACTACTATTAACATCATTAAGAAAGATTCCCGCAACTATGTCGAACTAATACAGTAAGTACTCCTACATCACACCTTCATCATATCGTCATATGGCGTGGCGACGAAGCTCGACAGACTGCTAAAATTCACAAAAGTTGATGAGCTAAAAGGAATCGTTGAAACGGAATCGTTGAGATCATGGTGGTACGTAAAGAACTTTTCCTTTGTCTTTTCGCTTCGACATTCTTCACACCCTCCTCATTTGTGTAGTATAGCTCTATGGGGCTATCCTCCTTCCCGGACTCATAGGGTTGGGATATGCTCTGAGACATGTGACATAGCCTGCCTCTTTCTTGCTTTAGCAGGTTATACATCATTCATTTCTGCCCATATTGCTATTAGCAAGTGGGCAAATCTCTTTTATACGACACGGAGATAGGTCTCTACTATAGATTAACAGCTAGACTCACTGTCTCACTGTCTCACTGTCTCACTGTCATCCTTCACATCCTGTTTGAGGCTACTGGTGAATGAGTGGTATCAACTCTCCTAATCGCCGGCATTGAGATGCAGTCATCATCATATGAGAAATCAGCCTTCCTCTTCTCATCGGCAAGCTTCACACCCACCTCACAGCCTAGTATTTTGTAATTTTCGCTCTACTTCATTCGTGCTTAAGAAGGAAAGACAATCTAGAGACGACAGTTGGTGGCACGACGAACTGGACGCTGCGCAAATACGCCAAGGTTTAAATCTGCTGGGCTCCTGCTTTGAGCATCGCAACGTCAACAAAACAGCGATCCTTTAGACGCTGATAATTTCTTCTTCTTCTTCTTCTTCTTCTTCATCATCAGCTTCAGCAGAACATCAACAACTTTCATTAAAAAGGACCATTTATTGATCATCCATAACTTCAACGACATCATCACTACCATTATTATCACTACTATCATCATCATCACGACCACCATCAGCTGACTCTAATCATCAACACACTCTTTCTTTATAAGTTATATCTATCTATCTATCTTCACATCGCGCGCTAAAATCAATCAAGGACACAAGACAAGATGGCTCCCGAATACGTAAGTACAACACATCCAGCACTTCATCACCGCCGCCACCTTCGAGGCCAACGACGAAGAGAAGAATCGAGATCTCAATCAGGGCTCCACTTACCCCGGCAATCCTCACAGTTCCTTCAAGGTCTCCTCTAAATTTCAGCCGCCTGACGCATCTCAGACGATCTATTCAGGGATTTCGACGAGTTCAGCATCCCGATCAGGCCCCTAGTTACCCCCAGAAATTCACACGGCCCTTCCAAGGGCTCACCTCTTAGCATGTTGCGAGGCCGCATCTCAGACGATCTGGTACGGTAATCTCGACTAGGCTACCGCTCCCGTCATACCTTCAATAACCCCTAGCAATCTTCACATCCGTTCCAACTGATGCTGCAAGACACATATGCTAGCATTGTTTTCATTTAGGTTTCGGCACCGCCATCTACTCCTCCGTCTTCGGTGTCTTGTTTGCTGCTGGCGCGGCTGCGGTGGGAGCTTATGTTAGGAGATGGTGGATTGCTCGCACGGCTGCGGCTACTCCTGCTACAGCACCTACTCGTCTTCGTTCCCGTGATGATGAGCGCAATATAGGGACGGAGCTTACTACTTTCTTAAGAATGATGGTCAATCAAAGGGGGAATACTGTTGTTGGAGGAGCACCTACGCTAATCTATAATGAGTTCACAAATCTGCCGTAAGAGGATGCTAGGTTAGCTGACCGATCCAATCAATAAACAAGATATTGCGTTGCAACCTTGATGGACAAGATCAGCGAAAGTTCGAGCATCGAGTCTTTGTCTGTTTCGATCTCACACAGGTGCATAACGAGCGAGAGTTTACGGAGGCTGGAATCTGCACTCTTGACCTCGATAAAATTAACCTCAACTCTGAAGACACTGCTGACTGTTCCGAACATCTCCTTAGACTTACCCGAAGGGCCGAACTGTTCATATTAGCGTCGACGGCAATCTTGCTCGATATAGAGATCTACACTACCTTAGTAACCCTGCTGAATTCGATAATGGTACGTCGATTTTTGTACATGAAGATCAGACTATGGCAGCTGTGCAAAGGGATCTCTTTCCCGAGGATAATGGCTGTTATACTCTGATCTGCCATGCAGTCGATCATTCGTCGTATGGGCTGGAAAGAGTATCTTACACAGCTACATAATGCTGGCGATGATGCTTACATCGGCATGCACACCCTGCTCAAAATAGCTTGCCTGAACTCTGGTGGGGCTTTCGCGACATATATTTTTGGCCGGAAATCGAACAATTGGTACATAATACGGCAGATATCAGGAGGAAATGTCGCGTGGCCTCTAAAAACGTATCTTTGAGGTTTCACAAGACGATTGGCACCATCACAATATCGACAAGCCCCTCCTGGCACAGATCCGTTCTTCCACAGCCGAAAATATATCAATGCTAACATATCCTAATAGACACTTAGATCCAAGCATCTGCAATTCCGGTAGACGCTTTCCAAGAACACCAGGACTGATTACAGATCGTCGAAATACAGTCTTAGCTAAGCGCTAACGTTCTAAAACGAATAGATTACCCGTAGGATGTCCGGCAAGGTATACTTAAGTCGACGGAAAAGAACATGACAGGAGTAGAGAGTGTCATTCGATCGAGCGGTCTTTACACTGGGTTACCACAGTATAGCACAGAATGGTACGTCTCTGAAGGACGCTGGCATGACAGTACACTTTATCTGAGCTTTTTGTGTTTTCATTGTCAACGTTTCCTGTTAACACTCCCCGATCGAGCCTCCGCTTCCACTTCCGGCCACGCCAACCCTCAGGCCACTCATACTCAGGCAACTCCAATTTCTTCTCCCCACCCATCAACCCACTCACACTCATCGCCAACTTATCCAGTCTCAATCCAGTCACCACTCTCACCACCATCCTCAACACGCCAATCCCCCAAGCAGTTTGAGGACTAGCCAGCTGCATCAAACCACCCTCACCCTGCTGACTTTTGACAAACGGGAGCATAACATCTTCATACTTTTGCAAACTCCTCTCGATATCGGCACCATTTCTGCACAACTCCCCGGCAAGCACATAGCCCCCCATGATAGCGAGACTAGTCCCGAGGCCTGGGGTAGCATAACCCGCATCACCCAGCAGCACGACCCTTTTCTCAAACAACTTCGACGCCCGAACCTGCGCAATGACCGAGCAGTATAAGTCATCCGTCGCTCTCATCTCCTTGAGCGCTTCCGGAGCAAGCCACCCAACATCACTAAACTCCTCCTCTAGCAGTCGCTTATAGCTCTCTTTTCCCGCCGCCAACGCATCGTTTAGTCGCCTTCTCTCCTCGATTTGCCTCGGCCACGTCGCATTCAACAGTATCACGCTGCAGTGGCCCGCAGGATTCGGATCTGGACGAATGTATATCGTGCGTCCTCGTGTGGCATTCAGACCTTGTGCGTACGTACTGCCAGCGAGGAGGTCGGTCTTTGCCGTGAAATAAGCGAGGTGTACGCCCTCGTCCTTGATCTGCGCAGAAAAGATGCTGTCGCGAATCTGCGACCCAATACCGTCTGCGGCCGCGAGCAAATCGTACCGCTCAACGCTTCCACCACGTTTGAATCGCACATTCACCCCATTGCGACTTGTGCCCTCGTCTTCTTCCGACACAACCTCCACCTCCTCCCCCCACACCATCCTCACCCTCTCACTTCCAGATTATGACAATGACATGAAAGCGAACAATTGCTACAAATATTTATGGTCATATATTGGTTCTGGTTGGTTTCTGTTTCTTGGTGTAGAAATGATCTCTCTGAAGGCGTACGTGCAGCTTCCTAAGCGATAATGGCGAGGCAGAGGACGTCACATCGTGCAAGCTAACGAAAGAAAGAAAATATATACGTGGATCGATTGAAGTTGATAAAGAGTGACCTCTGAAGTCGTTCTTTTACGTAAAGCAAGACTTGTGATCCTTCCTTATGCGTTGTCAGCAGTTTTCCGTATTGCTTCGCTTACCGGCCACGAGGCACATAACCAAGCATGCTAACAGGAAGTAGAAAAGTATAATCAACTTCTACTTAAGTACGATAGTTAGTCGGTCTTTATGAGTCACTGTGACTCATACCTTGACACTTATAAGCCGACAAACTTCCTGGCCAGGCCTCAGCGCTTAGATCACGATTAAGATATACCCTCTCTAGTCGCCCCTATACATCCAAACCCATCGATTGATAGGTAGCAGACTCTAAGCTAGTCGTACTCGAGAGTTGTGCTATTCCTTTCTTTTCTTTCTTCCAGCACTATGTCTGCCACATCTTCCGCCTCCGACGTTAATTCGATTGCCGACTCACTTTCCACGTCAACACCGTCCGCGACCGATATTGTCGACGAACCACTGCAAAAAGATCTGGCGTATGGAGACCATGAATTACAGATACAATTCGACGATGGAGAGTGGCTCGAGAAGATCAAGAACGGCCAATTAGCCCGCCTCGCAACCCCCTCTGAAATGACTTTACCTTTATGCGGTAAACGCGACCCATCAAGCACCAGCGTGCCCGTGTTGTTGCGACGCATATGAGGAAAGGCGGCTTCTCATCAACGACAGCGGCATCACGAAGACACAGTTCGCTGCGGAAGTGGCTATGCTTATGGGCGTGGACAAGGAACCCAAGAAGAAGATTAAGAGCTTTGATATGATGTTCGTCGAAGAAAAGTGGTTGATGACGCTAGAGATTTTCGTCTATTATACACAAGACGATTGAGCGCGAAATGGGCTCATCCTACCTACCCCGTTTCAAAATTGAGTGTCTATCACCATCACCAGCAGTCTTCACGACCCAGGATATAGCTGGGTTCGTACTTTGATAGGCACTATCCCTGAGCTCTACTTCATCAAGAGTACGGCAAGTGAAAGACGGTCTAGCTAATTCTAAAGTACTGCAGCACTCCTCACACTAGTAGTATTGAAATCGGACATCGACATCTGAATCGGGGTAGGTAGGCGAAGGCTCGTCTGAAAGGCGACTCGCTTAGTGAGATCTCGATAAAAACTTGATGAGGGGAGTTGTTAGACTTCTTTGGTCTCTGTTGCAAGACGCCATTACGCCAGCATCCTAGCGAACGCGATCCGAAGTCCAGGCTGGTCCCATTACACCCTAGGCTATAACACTCCCTGCAGGTACATAACAACCACGGAATAGCTTGCAAAATACCTCACCTCCCCAGCTTATCCCATTTCAAGCCCAACAGGTCCAACAGGAACCCCATATTGCGGGATTGCCACGCCAAGGTGGGGAGCATGGTCGATGGTTATGTCTAGCTGGGCAGAGTATCATAGCTTCTAAAACACCACACCTCCCCCAGCTTACCTATCCCATTTCAAGCCCAACAGGTCCAACTCTAACCCTCTCCCTTTCAATCTTCCTCTCCCACTCACTCGCAACCTCCCTAGCCCTCTCCTCCTTCCTCCTCTGCTTTACCGCCTCCAAAATCCGCCCTTTTGCACCAAACTTAAGCTTCGTAATCATATCCCCGACCTTGCCCTTCGTGACATCACCGTATTCTAGCTTTCTATCCGCCTCTCTGAACTTGTTGATGTAGTCGAGTTGTGCTTGACTGGCGGGAGTGTCACGCCATTTGGCGTTGGGAAGGTAGAGAGAGATGAAGCCGGAGAAGAAGTGGGTGGAGGCGTAGGTGTCTGCGCCGTTGACTGCGGCTTCGAAGGTGGATGATTGGAGGAGAGTTCGGGGGCGAGCGAAAGGAGAGGTGGGTTTGTGGGTGGGGGTAGAGGAGGCGGCGGGGGAGGAAAGCTTGGAGGTCAATGTTACTTTCCACGTTGGTGAGCTGAAGGGGTCTCGTGCTGTTGTTGTTGGTGAGGTGAGTGATGTTGGTGAAGTGGGCAGCGGAGCGATGCGCTCGAGGGTGATCCAATCGCCCATTGTACCGTTGCTGAGAATGTATTTGTCTGCGCCGACATTGACCCAAGCGTTTGGGCTGATGGCGCGGATGAAGCGTTCGTCTGAGGAGTCTTCTATCAAGTCGGAGATGGACTCGTAGCTTTTGAAGGTGATGCTACCGGCGAATTCTGGCACTTTCTTTCCCATGACTCTAGGATCGGCTTTGACGCTGTCAAGAACGGCTTGCCTTTCTTTCTCTGTTTCTTTTCTTTCGCGAAGCTTGCGCAGCTTTTCCGGATCCATGCTTGTGATTGTTTCTGATGGGTCCAGACCGAATAGTGTGGGCGTAGTGACGATACCAGTACGAAGAGATGCAACCATGTCGATGATGTGACAGTCTTCCTTGCCAGGATGAAGACGCATACCACGTCCAATCATCTGTACTAAGAGATTGCGGGATTTGGTTGGGCGTGCGAGAAGTACACAGTCGATGTTGGGAATGTCGGTGCCTTCTGTGAAAACTCCACAGTTGACCAGGACGGGGAACTCCCTTCGCTTGAACGCGTCGAGTCTGTCACTACGAATCTTTTTCGGCGTGTCTCCAGATACAAAACGTGCATCTATACCATGCTGTCTGAACATGGTAGTCAAGCTGTCAACATGGTCGAGATCGACACAGAACACTATAGTTGACTTGCGACCTTCTGCTTTGTTCTGCCAGGCTTTGACGGTGATCAGATTGATGTGATCTTGATTAACAGCCCTTGACAGTTGAGACGTCGAAAAGTCACCTCCTACACCTTTGCGAACTTTGGACAAATCAGCACTCGAAGAGACTGTGGTGAAGATGACATTGGAAAGCCAGTTCTCGCCAATCATCTCTACATAGTCTTTATGATAGACAATGTGCTTGATAACCTTGCCCAGAGCAACTCCATCCAACCTAGACAAAGTAGCACTTACGCCAACCAAAGCTGGTGTGCTCTTCTTTTCTACATCTTCTTCCTCTCGTTGCTGCTTGTCCGAAATACCAAAGTGTTCCAGAACTTCCAAGTATGCTTTTGATACGATATGATGTGCTTCGTCGACCAGAATCAGCTTGTAATCAGCAGGATCAAACTTTCCGATCCGTTCCTGTGAATGAATGCTTTGTATAGACGCGACAGTGATGTCTGCTACTCCAGAAGCCTTGAGGTTTCCCATTTCGATCTCGACGGTTTTGGAGGGATAGCGGAGACTGCATTGTTTGGCAGCTTGTTCGACTAATTCGCGGCGATGGGCAAGGATGAGGGTTCGTGTTGCTTGAGGTGTGAGAGGTTCAACACGGCCGATCAGGTCGGTGAAGATGACCTAACAAGAAGTCAGCTTTGTATGTAGTTTGAGGGTGGTCGCACCTACAGTTTTGCCACTACCAGTAGCTAAAGATACGCCTACTTGACGCTTTCCTTCTTGAAAGGCTTTCAGGACTGACTCTATACATTCTGATTGATAGTTTCGCAGCTCAAACTTGTTGTTAGGCAGGCTAGGGATTGCCACTGGCGCTGGGGAGAGCGTAGCTGTTTTGGATGAAGCTCTTCCTCTGACATAATGGCGAGAAGGGCATGGTGATGTTGATGCGTAACCCTTGAAGGTGCGACTGCTGTGAAGAATCCTACTCCATCGATTGAGCATGCTCTTCTGGGATTCACATGGTGTTTGATGTGTTGAGTTGAGGTGATGCCGTTTGAGATTTGTTTCATGTTCGGTGCTCTACCCGGCCGGTTTGCACTATGAAAGCTGTAATATGAAGCCAAGCTGTAATGAGCATTTGTCCTCTATAATATAAATCCTGGGTATCTTCTTGTATATAACGCCATGCCAAAGTCCTGCAATCCCTGGACAGTGTCCCTGACCGTCTAAAGCATTTCCAATAGCAAATAGCAACTCATTACACCGCTTGCCAAATTCTCTCTGCATAGGCATTCCGTGGTAATGTTCCATCAATAGGTATCACGTTGACCATTCCTTTCTGCACATTCCGTACCACAGCCTTACTAAATTGACCTTGGGCATCGGGTTCGAGATCGATTCCGAGTGAGCGATACAGCTTAAGCTTGAGTCTAGAAGGAAGTCAGCAAACCAACCTTGCTTCATAATGCTACCTTTCACATACACAGCTTGCTCGGCCAACTTATCATCACCTCCTCTTCCAGATCTCGCGCCTCCTCCTTCCCTGCCCTGTCTGACCAACTCTTCCAGCTGCGCCTCTGTCTGTGCGCACTCCACCTCCAACCTCTCACTATCAATCTCTGCCTCACTAGCCTCCTTCGCTACTCTGAACTTCTTCCCGTCCATTTCTAGTATTTTCTGTGCATGTTCGCTGGCGCTGTACTTTTGCATGTCGAGGTCATGTTGTTGCTGTAGTGTGGAATGTTGTCGTTGCAAACGTTTCAGAGACGTGTTGAGTTGTGTCAGACGAAGAGAGCGTGCTTCGCTGAGTGTGGATAACGAAGAGTGAATGCGAGAGAGGGCGGATCGATCAGGTTGCAAGGCGAAGTTGGCGATACATTCGTGGATGAGCTGGGCACTGTTAGTGTTGGTGATGTTGCTGTAGTCAGAGAGATATGGCGTACAGCTGCGGGATCTTCGTCGAGGAGCATGTTGAGGTCTTTATTATTCGATGGCTTTGGAGAATGTGTATTGTGTGCAGGTGTATGAATTGGTTTGTGTTGAAGCTGAAGATTGATGGATGCACAACAAAGAATTGCGCCGCATAAACATCGGTCGTCGCGAAGGACGATTTCCCCACATGTCGATCTCGTGGCTGCAAGCATGTGCATGAGACGTGTTTCAGCCCGGAAGCTTCCTCTGCGACAGGCTGAGTACAAGTACAAATACAGACTGTTCATCTAGGTTCACTTACAGTATCAAGACTATAAGATCACACAATCCCAAAAAGTTTTCACACTCAGAACAACAAGCACATAATGACGAACCTACCATGTATGCGTAATTACCTTCTTTGAACGTATAACCACCGCTAATCCCTCAAACGCAGACGCCGCCGACGCAGACAGGTGAATAGGTCTAGATAACACGCAGTATGCTGATGCCCAGTTA
>Ga0160427_10000951_pt1 | contig 17753 bp, 26 predicted proteins | sample SolpanmetagenomL_FD_108194 | JGI IMG/M metagenome (GOLD analysis project Ga0160427, IMG submission 108194) | Solar panel surface microbial communities from Lawrence Berkeley National Laboratory, California, USA - L | ecosystem: Engineered > Built environment > Solar panel > Unclassified ...
CGGGCGTGGTCACGCGCACCAAGCCGCTGGCCTGCGCCGAGGTAAGCGTGGCCGTAATCTGCGTGGCGCTGTTCACCTGGAAGCTGGCCACCGCGCCGCTGTTGATGCTCACGAGCGTCGCGCTCGTGAAGCCCGTGCCCGTAAGCACGAACGTACTGCCGGCCGGGCCCGACGTGGGCGAAAAGCTGGTAATGGCGGGTGCACTCGCGGCCGCGGCGGCAATGGCCGGACTGAAGGCTACGCTGCTGACGTTGCGGCCGGTGGCGGCCTTGACGCGGCCAAGAAAGTCGCCGGCCTCGTGCTTGGCATCGTCTACCGTAATGGTGCCCGTATACTGCGCATAGGTGCGGCCCCCATCGGTGCTGTATTCGAGCTCCGAGGCGCCCAGCGCGTGGGCCAGGGCCAGCGTGCGGCTAGCCGAGAGGTAGCTCCAGTTGGGCCGGGTTGGTGTCGTATTGGGGGGCGGGGCTGTTGCGCCGCCGCGGCTGTGCAGGTACTCGAACGCTGAGTTGACGGTGCTCAATAGTTGAGGCGGGTCGTCTGGCCCCCAGTGGTCCTTCTCAATCGGCACGTAGGTGCCCCCAGGTTGGGCCGCTAGCAAGGCCGCCTGGCGCTGCACTTCCGTGCGCAGCTCATCGAGCTCGCTGGCGTGCTCGTTTACAGCACCCACGAGCTCGTTTACCTCGGAGGCGAATAACTCATCCAGCGGCACCTTGGTCGGGATGCCATCAACGCGGGCGGCGCTCATACTACTTGGGGGGTGAATAGGGCCGCACTGGCGGTGCGGTCAATGGGATTTTGCAGCTTGAGGGTGAGCTCCACGCGCCAGCCAGTGGCCAGCGCCGTGCCCGCCGTGCCGGGCAGGGCCAGTTTGTTGACGCCAACCAAGCAGCCGGGGTGTTCGCGGCGCAGCTGCTCGGCCAGGGCCTCAGCCCACTCCTTGGTTTGAGCCAGCAGCTCGGCCTGGCCCGCGGGCTGGGGTGCCCGGCCAGCGGCTGGCTGGGTGAGCACCTGCACGGCGTAGGTGAGCGACTCTACCCCGGTGGGCGTCGTGTCGCGGTACACGTCCTGGCCCTGCACCTCGCCCTCGACCACGAGCAGCGGGTAGCCATCGGCGGCGTTGAACAGGCCCTCGTAGCTGAGCTCCGAGCGGCCTATCGGCGTGAAGCGCTCGCCCAGGCGCAGGAGGTAGTCGAAGGTGGTGGCGTAGGTGAGCATACACACAGAAGCCCGCCCCCGGCTTTTGTTGCTAGGGGCGGGCTTCTACTTGGCTGCCTGGGCGCGGTGAAAGTTGACTAGCTCCAGGCAGTCGTAAGCGTTGCCCGCGCGGATTTTATCCACTGCGCAGAAAGAAAGCGAAGCGGCTTCTGCCAGAATCGAGTAGAACCCGAACTCGCTGCCAGTGCTTTCTCCAGGCTTTGCAGCGCCACCTCGGCCTGCGCGCGTAGTGCCGAATACGTGCCGATAAGCTGAGCGACACTCGACCCAGCCCGCAAAAAATCGGCTAATGCCGGCCAGGCAATGCTCATCGGCAGGCTGGCAAGTGCCGCCTGCGCCTGCGCTACTACCTGCGCGGTTTGGGGCTGCCCTTTGGGAGCGTAGAGCACGGCCAGCAGGCCCGGTGCGGCGGTGAGGGGCTGGCCCTCGGCCTCGGCCAGAAAGTTGTAGAGTGCCTCCATCTGCTCAGCCGTGATGGTGTCGAGCGCGCCGACGTGCGCGTAGGTTATGCCCTGGTGCACGAAGCTTGGCACCGGTTCGGTAGCGGCGGGCAGCTCGCCCGAGAACAGCCAGGGCGCGGCGACCAAGATGCGGGCGTAGTGGTTTATGTCATACAACAACGGCTCAGCTGGCAGGCCCACCAGGGCCGCCAGGGCACGCACCCTGGCCGGTAGCAGTTCGGCCGTGGCCAGGGCCGCGAAGGGCGCCAGCGGCACCTCAGCCCACGACTCGGGCAGCTGGCCGGTGAGGGCTTCCCCATCGGCGGCGGTGAGCGTAATTTTCCTCATTGCGCAGGCTGGCTCTCGGGGGTGTGGAGAAACTCGGCATACGGCTGCAAGTAGGCGGCCACGGCCGGCACGCCGCCCAAGCTGTGGGCCTCACACATGGCGGCGAAGTGCTGCCTCTGCGCCGCAGGGCTACTCACGAAGTACAGCCGCTCAGGGTCGAGCGGCTGGCCATTGGGCCCGCGCAACTCCGGTTGCTTGCGCACCAGCACGGCACCGGGCACGGGGCGCCCCCCGGTGCACTCGGGCAGGGGCAGCCGGCGGGCGAACTGCTGCAGGCCATCTGCTACTTCGGGCGTAATCTCGAAGAGCATGGTGGGCATGTCGGGCTTTAGCCCGCTCACCCAAGCCGGGGGCTGGCCCCCGAGCACGCCCAGCCACACGGGCAGGCCCGCGGCGATGGCTTCGCGCTCGGCCTCGCTGGGTTGCCAGCAGGAAATGGTTTGTACCCCATCAAAGTAAACGGGCAGCGTGCCCACGGTGGCCTCCATGCCCTCGGGCGGAGTGCGCTTGGTGTTGGCCTCAGCAAAGTCGGTGAACTGCATCTGAAAAACTATTAGTAATAAACAAGTAGAAATTATTAGCAGGTAACCCCGCTACCCTTGGGCACTAGTTCGAAGTAGAAGCGCATCGCCAGCATGTCCGACGAGTCAGGCGAGCGGCCCAGGGCCTGCTTTACCACGTCCTTGGGCACCATGCGCAGCTTACCGTCCTTGTCGGCATCCTTGCGTTTCACCTGCTCCAGCTCCTCGGTAATGAGTTGCGCCTCGGCGTCGGGGGCATCTTGCAGCCACACCTCGCGGGCATTGACTTTGCCGGCCAGGCCGTAGTAGCACTGGGTTTTGAGGTTCTCGAAGTTCTCGGCCCGCTTCTTCTCCTCGTAGGTTTTGGCGTTGGGGTTGGGCATCGGGCGGCTACCATTGAGGAAGCCCTTCGCCCCGCGGAGCTGGTCGAGCACGCCGCCGCCCACGCCATCCTCATCGACTACTACCTGGCTCATGGGCACGCGGTACTCGGTGGCCAGGGCGCGAATGTCGGCCGCGGTTTGAGTGGTGCTCTGCTTTTGCTTGGTCACGCGCTTGATACAGCGCCAGCCATCCCAGACGCCGATGCGGATAGTATCGCCGCCGAAGCGCGACACGTCGGCCGTGATGTAGCGCTTGCCCGTGGCGGGAACGTGCTCGTTGGTGAAGAGGTCCCCGATAGCGTCGTAGTGAACCAGCGCGTCGGGGTCATCGTCATACTCCCAATTACCCAGCAGCAGGCGCTGCTTACTGGCCTTGTCCAGGGTGAGCAGGCTTTCGCGGTAATGGGCCGAAACGTGGGGGTTGTCGCTGAGCAGGGCGGGCACGAAGGCTTTGTGGGCTTCGAGGCTTTCGTCCTTGCTGGGCTTGTAGAAGTAGCGATAGACCCACGTTTTGCTCGGGTTGCAGCTGCCTAGCAGTTTGGGGCGCAGGCCGGCCGTGGTGGCGCCACACTGGCGGCAGTGCCACAATACGGGCTTGCCGGTATCGTCGTGGGCCAGCACCTCGTTACCCGTGTGCGGGGCCTTGCCGCCCTGGGCGGGCTGGGGGTGGTTGAGCCGGCCGCAGCGGTGGCACCAAGCATCAAGCTTGTAGCGAATGCGCGACTTGACCACCTGCCAGGCCTTCTGCACAATGCGGGGAATCTCATCGATAAAGCCGCCCGTGACTTCGAGCGAGCCGAGGCTATCGAAGTCTTTGTCGCTAGGCTCGTACTTCAGCTCACGTAGCAGGATGGTAGAGCCGTTGGTGAACTCAATCCGCTTCTTCTGCTCGTAGTAGCGGTAAGCGCTGGCCGGAATCTGCTGCAGGCGCATAATATCCCACAGCGTGACCAGCGTGGTTTCCTTCAGATTCTGCAACTCCTCGCGGCCCAGCAGCCAGCGCGAGCCGGGGTACTTATAGGCCGACTTTAGCAGGTGGTAGCAGCCCAGGCCGCTTTTGCCACCGCCCGCGCCGCCGCCGAACAGCACCTCGGTTACGGGGCTGTCGTGGTCTTCGAGCAGGTCGAGGGCCTGAGTCTGTTTAAGCGTGAGAACCATCGGCCGGGGCGGGCTGGGCGTAGGTGCGCGTTTCGTTCCAGGTCATCGCCATTTCGCCCGAGTGCTCTACCTCGTGCTTGTCCTTGAAATTCTCGCTGTCGAGGTTTTTCAGGGCGAACACTACGGCGGTGGCGTGGGGCAGAATCTTGCGCGTGGTGACCTTGCGGCTACGCTGGTGCGGCTTGCCTTCTTTGTTCAGGCCGTAGTCGGTGGTGACCTCCTCTATCTCCTGGGTGGTGAGCAGCAGGGCGAGGCCGGCGCGGGCCAACTGGCCCAGGGCGGCCAGCCGGGCGGTTTCTGCCTTTTTTAAGGACTCCGAAAACTCCGGTTTATCGGCCTTCCATTTGAAGAACGTGCTCTCGGAAATATTCACGGCCGCGCACACCTGGGCGATGGTGTGGTCGCCACTGGCCAGGGCGTCGGCTATCGCCTGGGCGATTTCCTTATTGTACTTCATCGGGCGGGGCAGTTTGGAGCGCCGGGGTCGGTATCGAACCGCCAGCCTCCCCACTGGTAGTGGGGCGCTCATCCGTTTGAGCTTCCGGCGCTGGTGTGGTGGTGTAGGTGTATTTGCGCTCGCCCACGGTTAGGGGCTGGCCTTTGTACATCCCGGCTCCGCGCTCATCGATAGCAGAGAAGGGCAGCACCGGCACAGTGAGCCGGGCCGTTTTATCGAGCAGGTAGATGTAGCGCAATTGAAAGCCGGGAATAAAGACGGCGCCAGCCTTCAGCCATGCGGCTACGCTGGCCCCGCCGGTTTGGGGAATCTTGTACTTGCGGGCAAGCACGGCCACCTCGGTGGTGGTGCTGCCCACGTCGTTACTCGTGATGCTGAGCTGGGCGATGGTCTCACCGCCGGGTAGGCGCAGCAGCGAGCGGTTGGGGTTTATCTGCGTCAGCACGAAGCCCGAGGCCCGGTAGATAGTCCCATCGCCACACTGGGCGCCATCGGCAAAGCTGAGCACCCAGCGAACGTGGGGGCAATGCTTGCGCAGCAGGCGCATGCACACCGACAGCACGCGGCTCTCGGAGTTGCGGGGCAGGTAGTTGTCGAAGGCCATCCGGTTTAGCTCTACCATGCCCGACCACTCGGTGCCCTCTACCAGGTGCAGCACCTTGCTCTTATCCATCGGCGGCCCGAAGCTGAGCACGCCGTGCAGGCGGCCAGCGTGGAAGGCGCCGAAGTGTAGCTGGCTGTTTTGGGCCACCTTGCCCGAGTAATGATGCCGCTTTACGAACGCCACCGCGGATTTCGAGTCGATGCGCTCCACCCGAATATCCTTGACGTTAATTTCAGAGGGTGTCGGGGTCGGTATCATCGTCGACGGTGAAATTGTGCTGGGCGTTTAGCTGCTGGACTATCCAGGCCAGGGCATTGCCGTTCTTGTTATCGTTGCCCGTTTCCAGGTCGTAGCCTTCCTGTTTCTTGGCAATAGCGAGCGCCGTTTCCACGTCCTGGGCCTGCTCGCGGGTAAGCGTGAAGGTCATTTGCTTAAACTCGGGCTCGCCCTCGGGCAGCGAGATTTCACCGAGCACCTCGGGTGCTAGCTCTACCTCCATCTCGGTGCTCCACTCTTTGGGCACGTTCAGGCCCCAGTCGTTAAGCGTGGCCGCATCGCCCCACTGCCCGTTGGCTAACTCGTCCCAGTTCCACTCACCGAAGCTGGCGTTGTCTTTCACGACAAACTCGCGCTTCTGTGCCTCGGTCAGATTGAGGGCCTGGGTAACAGGCAGGCTAGTGGCATAGAACAGCGTAGCCAGGGCTGCCCGGTAGGCGTCCTTTTGCGCAGGCGTGGCCTGGGCCACCGTGTTGCCCATCGAGTCGAGCTCCAGGCCGCGGTGGAATACCGCGTGCTCAATCCGGCCTTGCTTCTCATTCTCCGGCAGGCCGACCAAGTGTAGCACGGCGCGGGTGCGCATATTGCCACCCAACACTACGCCCGCCTCATCCACGACGAGGGGGCGCAGGCTCAGCATTTCGGGAAACTCCACCAAGGAGGCCACCAACTGCTTAAACCGCTCTTCCTTGAGAATGCGCGGGTTTTGCTGGTTGAGGTGAATCTGCTCTAGGGGCAGCGTGCTCAGGGCGCTGGGAATAAGAAGGGTGGCCTCTCTCATACCACGAACCTAGGCAGCTTGCCTAAAATCGCTGTGGTATGTGGTTTTTGGGGCGCGCCACTGCGGGGCACCATTGAAGGCGCGCTTACGAATACCCTCGCGCCGGGCCAGGTCGAGCACCTTGCGCGGGTTATCGACGCCGAGGTATTCGGCTAGTCGTTTGAGGCTCTGGTTGGGGTAGTGTTTACGCAAATACTCAATTTCGGCGGGGGTGTAAATCCGGTACTTCACGCAGGTAAGGAGGGTAAGGAGTAGAGGTAGCTTTTCAATTCCTGCTCTACCTGCGGCACGGAGCGGGCTTCGCAGGCAAAGCCCCCAGCAGCGCGCACGCCAGCCAGGAAGGCAGTTTGTTCTTTGCTGAGTTTATCGGCGCCCACCTTCACCTCCACAGCCCCGAAACGGGCGGTGCGCTTGTGGTAGCACAACACATCCGAAATGCCCTTCGTGCTACTGCCCGCGCGGAATACCTGGCGGGTGGGGTCGTACACGGCGGCGTTATTCTGGCGCCAGGCGTGGAAGCCGTGCAGGGTGAGCAGTTCAATAATTGCCTTGGTGAGGGCGTTGGCCGCGCTGGGCGGTTTGGTGGCCTTGACCGGGGCGGGCTGAGCCTTGAAGTCGGCGGCCGACATGGTGGCCGGCCGCCGGGGCTTCGTGGGTGGGCTAGGCATCAGAGGTCGTTGAAGTCGGGCAGGCTGAAGAATTGCTTAGCTGACATTTCACCATCCCACGATTTGAGGACGGGGCCATGCATATCCGTCACCTCTTCGAGTGAAGCCGCCCCACGCTCCAAGTGTAGAAGCCCATCTTCGAACTCGTAGGTGGTAATCTGAATCTTATCCTGGGTTTGCTTATCCATTGCTTGGGGTGGCCGTAGCCAGTTGAGAGGTGAGAGTATAGCGGCGCTCAGTTTCCACGGCAGCGGCCTCGCGGGCTAGTGGCGTGCCGTGTACACCGACGCGAGCGAGGCCCTCAGGCGAAAGCCCTTGCAGGTAGCTAGCCAGGCTGGTGGGCAGCGTAGAGGAAACCGGCTCCTTTTCAGCCGCAAAGCGCGAGGGCATACCCAGGGCCTGGCAGATGGTGGTGGCTATTTGGGCGGCGTAGCGGTTCGTTTGGCGGCGGTTCATTTGGCGGGGGCGGTTGGGCGCGGGCAGAGGGCGCAGTGGTGGTAAGTGCTCAGCACCTCGCCGCAGCTGGTGCAATGGGTGTCGGGGTTGGGCGGAGTTTTCACGATTCGGAGTAGAGGTTTAGGATAGTGCGGTTGACGATGGTGCTGTCTATTTTGAGGTAATGGCGTAGGCTCATGCCACTTACCTCGGGGCTGTTCACCGGGGGTGAACACATACCCAGCGCAGCCACTAAGCGCAGGTACACGCCCACGCTCAGCTCCTTTGTGGCCGTGCCCTTGAGCTGCTGGCAGAGGTGGGGGCGGTTGAAGCCGTAGGCCTGGCAGAAGGCACGGAGGCTGGCCCGGCCATTGGGCAGCTTGTGGTTGCTGATAGCGACCGCCAGGTTGCCCAGCGTCTCGCGGTAGATTTTGGCTGCGTCCATTAGAAAGGGGGCTCTTCGCGGGTGGGGCAAACACACTGGTCAGGGCGCTGGAGGCACTTGGTGCAGGCGGGCGGAAACACCCGCGGGAAGGGGCTAGCGCCGGGGCACTCGGTGTTGGCGCACTGCTGGCGGGCCTCGCCACACTTGCGGCAGCAGCCCAGCCGAATGCGCGGCGCGTCGGCGGGCAGCGCAGGCAGCTCAGGTAGGGGCATGATGTCGCCGAAGTAGTCGGCAATGCCCTGCGCCACTTGCTGGCGCACGCTGGCCGCGTCGTCAATAGCGGCCTGCACGGCTTCGAGCGCATCGTTGTAATCCATGCGCGAGTGCACGGGCTCGCAGCCCATCACGGCGTAGAGGTATTCTTTGGCAGTTTTCATTAGGCAGCTTGGGCTAGTTGTTTGCGGCCGGAATCGTGGCAATCGGGGCATACCTCGCCCGGCTCGGCGCGGAAGCACTTGCACACCCCTTGCGGGTCGGCCAGGAAGCCGGCCACGTCGTACTCACCCTGCGCGAAGTATTCGAGCCACTCACGCAGCACGCGCTTTTTGCAGGCATTCACCACCGAGCGGCTCAGTGGGTGCGACTCGGGCAGCTTGCCCTCGGCTTCGAGCGCGGCCGTGAACGTGCGCAGCTCCAGGCGTTCGGGGCCGCTGGCGGGCACTGTGCGGGCCAGCAGGCGGTCGGTTTCCTCGGCCCGCATCTGCGAGTATTGGTCGGCGGTGCGGAAGCCGGTGAGCGCGCCCGACGCTTTTAGCCAGGTGTAGAGCACATTCCCAAAATCAAGGTCGAAGCCGGCGGGCAGTTGCCCAGCCCTGGCCAGCACCACCAAGTCCAGCACCGAACCCACGTAATCGATGCGCGGGGCGGGTAGGGCCAGGTGGGGCGCCTGGCTAGCCAGCACGACCGCCGCGCGGGCCTTGGTCTGGTAGGCGCTGAGCCAGCCGGCTACCGTGGGCAGGGCCACCGTAAACAGGTCGCCTTCCTTGCGGTACTCGCCGCTGGCGCCCCGCTGAAAGGCCTCGCTCAACTCGGCCGGCTTGAAGCTGCCGAAGCGGCGCCGAATCATGACGGCAATGCCCTGGGCCATCAGGTCGAGGTCATCTAAATCGGCCAGCGCGTTTTTGTGGCCCATCAGCAGGGCCGCGCCGTTGAGCAGGTCGCCAACTATCGGAATCAGCTCATTTAGCGGCAGTTCGCGCGCCGTATCTTGGTCGGCCTGGTAGGCAGCAACGGCGGCGCTTTGGCTGGGGGGCACTACGGCCACCTGAGCCGAGGCAGGGTAGATAAGGGCAGTAGACATTGCGTTGCGTTAGGGGGTTTTGGCTGCGTAGCGGGCTCGCAGCCCGGCCGAGTTGGCTTGGCGCTGCGAAACCTGGGAGGAGGCGGTGGGCACGGGGGTGGGGTGGGGCTCGGTAGCTTCTTTCCATCGCTTACCGTTGAGCCAGCTGGCGGCGTGAGGGCGGTAGTCCTGGCCTTCCTTGCCGAACCAATCGGTGGCGGGGCGGCGGGCGAAGAAGGCTGGGGCTAGCTCGGTGGCCAGGGCCTGCTCCTCGGGCTTGAGCCGGGCGAAGGACTGGGCGGCCTTGACCTTGTGCTCGTGGCGGGGGTAGGCTTGCCAGAAGGCCAGGAAGGCGGGCGCCTCCTCGGGGGCAACTTTGGCTGGTTTGCTCTTCGGGATTGATGTAGCTACATCGGCCGCCGCCCCCTCGGTGTGCGAAGCCAGCGCCTGGGCTGGCAGGGCGGCCGGAAGAATTTCCTCCTCTATTTTTTTTCCATTCGCCGGCTCCGAGGCGTCAGCCGAGGGAGTGGAGTATTGATGGAAATTAGATGGAATATTAAATGGAGTATTTGTGTCGGGATTCCCGACTAGGGTTAGGGGGTTTTCCCGACTAGGGGTAGTCGGGTTTTCCGACTGGCCTAGTCGGGATTTCCGACTAGGGGGGGTAGTCGGATTTTCCGATTGGCTAGTCGGTTTTTCCGGGTAGGGGTTCATTGCAGCCTTGGCGGCGATAGCGGCCGGCACCGGGGTAAGGGTGCGGTAAAAGCCAGCCGACTTATTTACCACTTTTACTACTAGCCCCTCATCATCGAAGAGCTGAATTGCTTCATTCACCACGTCACGCTTCAGCGTGAGCCGGGCCATGAAGTGCGGGTTGGAGGCGTCGCAGCAGCCAGTGGCCGAGTAGAGGCTCACGATTTCAGCTAGCACGAGGCGCTGGGCTGCCGTGTAGGGCAAGCGCAGTACATCGGCGGAAAGCGTAAGCGGAATCTCGGCGGGCGTCATACGGGGGCGGGGTAGGTCGGGCAGGTTGGCGGGGGCTAGCCCGCCGCGCTCGGCGCGCAGGGGGTAGGCAGGTTGGGCACTCATGCGGCGGTGGCGAATAGGCTGGCCTGCGCGGGCTTTTTGGGCTTTGCTAGGCTTGTGATGAGTTCCGTAATGGGCTGCTGGGCGTGCAGCTTGTGCAGCACTTGGTGGCACATCTCCACGTCACGCTTTGCCGTGTGGTGGCCGCTCTGGTCGATGCTGAAAAGGGTACACAGGTCGGAGATACCGCACTTTTGGTCCGCCTTCAGTAGCCCGGTTGCCACGCGGCGCCGGGCCTCGGCCATCGTGCAGAACCAGGGGTTAGGCAGTGGGGCCGTAGCACCGCAGCGGGTGCGCGCGGCTTCGAGCACGCGCTTATCGGCCGCCAGGGCATTGTGCGCCACTAGGATAGAGCCCTCTGCCAGCCGGAAAAACTCGCGTAGCACTGTTTTTTCATCGGGCGCCTGCCGTAGCCGGGCCGAGGTGATTTTGGTGTTGCTCGTTATCCAGCCGTTAAGTGGCCCGTCGAAGTAGACCAGCGACTCGTATTCCTCCACTGCCTGCCAGTGCTCGTAGCGAATCGCGGCTAGCTCTAAAATCTGGGTGCCTTGAAATTCGAGGTCGAGCACCGTAAAGCAGTCGAGCAGGCCGCTGGCTAGGGGCGCCACGGCCACGGCCGGTCGGCTCGGCAGCACGGGGGCGAACGGCCCGCCGGCCACCTTGCCAATCTCGGCCCAGCTAGCGAGGGTGCGGGCCTGGCCCTCGGGCGTCATGCCGGCCAGCAGCGCCAGCGCGCCCTCGCGCCACGCCGTAGGGTGCGGCGGCTCGGGGCGGGGGCGCTCGGGCTGGCCCTCCTCCTTTTCCTTTTTGGGGGCCTTTTCCACCGGGGCGCCGGGGTCCTGCCACTTGTGTTCCAGTAGCAGGCGCGTAAAATCCACCTCACTGGCCACGGTGCCGCAGAAAACCAACTTGTAATTGTCGATGAGCCCGAAGCGGCCGGGCTGCTCGGCGCTGTGCAAGCGCACGTAGCTGAGCGTGGTCTTATCCTTGTGCACGAAGTCGAGCACCCCGGCCGAGCCGTTCTTTTCCAGTGAAAAGCCCAGCGCGCGGGCCTGCGCGTAGCTAGGCAGAAACCACTCAGAAGAGGTCGGGGCCATCGAAGACCGCGGCATAGCTGGGCTGGCTGGCTGCGGCTGCGGCGTAGTAGGCGGCATCGGCGGCGCTGGCTGGCTCGTAGTGGTAGCTGCCATCGGCTCCGAGGCCCCATTCGCCACCGGGGGCGCGGGTGTACTTGGCGGCGTTGGCGCCGAGGGGCACGCAGGCGATGTTGTCGAGGGTGTAGCCGCGGGTGTTGTCGAGGCGGTCGATGCTGAGCGAGTGCGCTTCTTTGCCGCAGCCGAGGTGGTAGCCGGTTTGGTGGCACCACTGCCGGAACTCTGCGAGGCTGAGGCCCCACGCGTGGCCGCGGGCTTTCGCGCGCTGCTTGCGGTGGGAGTAGATAGAACTGATAGGGTCACGGCGTTTGAGGGCTTGGTGGTGGTGCTTGCAGCAATACTTTTTGTGGCTGCCAGCTTGGTTCAGGCAGCCGTAGCGGGCACAGAGGCCGGCTTTTCGCTTGCGGGCCGCCGTGTCGGCCGCCAGGGGCTTCCACTCCCTGGCGGCCTTCGGGGTGGCCGCGCTGCTCATCCAATTCCTTTGCTTAGCAGCTCGGCCTTCATGTTCAGATTGCCGCTCACGCGGGCGGCTGCCAGGCGCCAAGTGTCCACCAGCGCGTAGTTATTGGCATCGTCCCAGCAGCGGGCTTCGAGGCGGGCCAGCAGGGCGAGGGTGCGCTTCTTGCTCATGCTGCTGGCTCCTTTCTGCCGGCTGCCAGCTGGCGGCGCTCGTTTTCGGCAGCGATGACGCCCAGGCGCAGGCGCTGCACGCCCACCTGGTCGGGGCGGTGGTGCTCCTCACAAAAGGCAGTTTGGCGGGCGCACTCTTTGAAGGCGGCGGCCAGCTCCTGGTCGGTGCGGCCGGCGTAGTAGCGGGCCGTGGCGTCGGCGGCGCTAATGCTGTGCTGGGTCACGAGCGTATGCACGTCCCGCAGGGTAATAGGCTGAATATTCACGAGTAGGGCGCAGAAAACGCCCCGCCACCACCGGCAGCGGGGCTGGTGGGAATTAGGCAGCAGCAGCAATCGGGGCCTCGTCATCGGCGGCGGCTAGCTCCGCATCGGTGCCGTAGGTCTCATCGTCGGCCAGCTTGCGGGCAGCCTCGGATAGCGCCTCCTCAAGTACTTTTTGGGTAGTATTGGCATCTTCGACAAGGCCCAGCAGGCGCTCAGTTTCGGTACTGCCCAACTCCACGGCATTAGCCGAGGCAAACGAGTGCAGGGCCGTGCGAGCCTCCGCGTGCCAGTCGATGCCCTCACGGGTGCCAATAGCTTTGCGTAGCTTCTCAATGCAGGCAATAGCGCGCTCCTCATCCAGCCGGTTGATGTTAAGCAACATCTTGGTTTTCTCCTGCCGAGTAATAAGGGGGTGATTTATTATCCGAATAATCTCCTCTTTCTGGCTGGCTGTAGCATACTGCACAGGGGCCGGGGCATCGTCGGCCGGTAGCATCTCCACAATAAGAGCGGTGCTGCTACCCCGCTCACGTACTGGCGTGGTGGCATCGGTTGTAACACCTTTCTTAATGCGGGCCTTCGCTGCCTCTTTCTCTGGCACTAGGAATGATGCCAGCTTGCGTGGTATCTTCTTAGTCCACAACTCTTCCAACTCTTTAGTAGAGCGCGTATTGGCTAGCTGCACCCGGTGGCCTTCCAAGCTGCGCTGCTCAGCATCGCTTAGAACGGACATAGTAGAGGGAGCCGGGGACGTTGAAGCCGTAGCGGCGGGCACGTTCCCGGCGGCGGGCTTTGCAGGCGTCTCGTGCGCCACGCTGGCGCTGGTGCCCACTTCGCTCATTTCCTCAGCCGGGGTAGGCTCGAAGCCGGCGGCCTTCATCACGAAGGCAAAGCGGTTGCGGCCGGCCTTACCGATGGCGCGAGTTTGGGCCATGCTGGCAATGGCGTACTCGGCCCAGCCGCGCTTGGTGCGCTCGCTATCCGAGCAGATGGCGAAGCCGTAGCCCACCTCCCGACCAGCCGAGTCGAACAGCCGGGCTTCGGCCTCGTAGCAAACCTCGGTGGCGCGCTCCAGCCGGGCGGGCTTCGCGCAAATCACGTCGAGGCCGGCCACGGCAAACAGGAACTGCCAGCCCTCGGCTTGCACGTAGGCGCGGCCTTGAATCGTGCTGGCGAGGTTGTTATCTTTCACAAATTGCGCAAGCTGGGCGGCCGTAGCCAGCAGCGTTTGCGGGTCGCGGGGGTTGAACTCGGCCAGGGCGGCGGGGGCAGCGGCGGCCAGCTCGGTGTTTTTCTTAGAAGATGCCATATATTTGCGGCTGTTGATGGGGGTTGAACTCCTGCCCCGACCGCTGCGAACGGTCGGGGCTTTTTGCGTTTTAGAGGGTGTTGATAGCCTGGGCCACGGCGGGCGCGGGCGGGGCGGCGGGGTGGTGGGGCCCTGGGGCGCAGGCCTGGGCCAGCAGCGCCTCGGCTAGCTGGCGGGCGCGGGGCATGAGCTGCGAGAGGCGCAGGGAGGCCGAGAAGCGGGGCGCCTTCATGCGGCTAGGGCAGTGCTAGGTTCGTGTTCAACTACCTTAGCACCGGCCAGGAAGGCCCCGAAAAAGGCAGTGCAGTAGCCGCTAATCACTTGGGCGGCGTGCAGCAACTCGGCAGGGGCAGGCTCGGCCGAGTCATCTTTTGCCACTGATACCCAGGCGTCGCTCACCAAGTCGAAAACGGTGGTGTAGCCCAGGCGCCACGTTAACTGTTGCCAGTGCTGTGGGCCAAAGTGCTGCACTACCTCACCCGTATCCTGGTCTCGAATTGCTAGGCTAGCATCCCGCTGCGCCAATGTGCGCCAGTAGTTGGCTTTGCGGTAGCGGGCCTGTTTAAGTGCCGCCGACAGAGTAGCCTCGGAAGCAATGTTGGAGTTATCAATGTGCAGAAAGGCGGGGTACTGCGCCAGCGGCAGCCGGTGCATTGAGAAGCTGCCCACGCCGCCCGCTGCGTAATAGCTAAGGGAGCTGGGTAGGGCTTGCTTTACTACCAGGCGCCCTAGCTCACGTAGCACAACGGAGCGCGAGAGGGCTACCTGCTCAATTCCCAGGCCTGCGAGTAGCGCATCGGCGCCAGCGAATACACTGCAAGCAACTTGCTGCACGAGCAGTGCAGCCGAGCCCGTACCAGTTGCCTGGGCCAGAAAATCAGCGGCTAACTGGGCCTGCGCCAGCTTAGCGAGTGCTAGCGAAGTATTTACAGGCTTGTACGCCTTGAAAAACGAGGTGCAATACAGTGCGCACAACTGAGAATTGAGCGGCCCAAAGGCTTCAAGTCGGGCGGCTACCGCTAATAGCGGCGCGTAGTAAGGGGGCTTTTCCATCTGCGAAATGGTTGGGGGTGAGGGTGAAGGGATTAGGCAGCGAGTCCGAGCGACTGCTGGGCGCCGCGAAGTGTGTTTTTCGCTTCGGTGTAGTCGGCAAGGGCCAGGTTGTAGGCGTTGGGGGTAGTGGCCGTATCCATGCGCTGGCGGGCGGCTTCGACGGCGGCTTCGAAGGGGGCGAGCTGGTTGAGCGAATTCATGGCTAGGCAGCAGCGGCTAGAGGTGGCAAGCCCGCCAGGAAGCGGCGCACGGCGGGCTCGCCAATGCGGTAGTTTTTAGTGCCGGCGCAGCAGTAGTCGATTTTGCCCTGCGTCAGCAGGTCATAGGCGCGGCGCTGGCTCATACCCAGGCGCGCGGCTAGCTCCGCCACCGAGTAGGTTTTAGCTAGCGCCGCCTGCTCAGCCGCGTTGGCCGAGTCGAGCATGAGGCGCGCCGTAGCCGCGTCGTCTGTCTCGAAGGTGCCGGAAGTGGTGATGTGGCGAAGCATGGCAGCGTCAAAAAAGGTTGAAATAAAGTGAAAAAAGGTGAGAAAAAAGGCAAAAAAATAACCTCGCTTATTTCGCTTGCTGTCCGGCCCACTCTTTTAAAGCGACTGTTACTGCATCCTGCAAAATGGGCTTAGGTTCGCCCGGCTTTTCCATCTGTAGCAGACGGGTCCGCAAGGCTTTATGCGTTGCCGGGTCTGCCTTTCCGCGCACATTAGTGGCGGAGCGCGTTTTTTTTGTGTCTGGCATAAGGTAGGGGTTAAAGTGGTGTGGCAAAGATACGTGAATAAAGTGAAAAAGGGTGATTTATGTTCCCTCAAAATAACTTTTAGTAACTTTTTTTAACTCGTTCTCTCTCTATGCGTTAAAATTGTAGCCGGAAACGCCAATTCGATATGCTAATGACCTCCACTGCCCAAAATCAAGCTACGCGCCTCTCTGCTTTGCGCCGAAAAGCAGGGCTGACCCGCGACCAAGTAGCCGAAAAGCTGCGGCAGCTAGACCCAAAGGCAGCCCGTACTGGCACGCAGATTATGCGGTATGAGGACGATGAAACTATCCGCATCAAGCGCCCGGTGCTACTAGCCCTGGCTAAGGTGTATAGGACAACGCCCGACTTTATCGAGCAGGGAATGACTGGTAAGCCACCGCTGGAAACCACAGCGGAGATACTCGGCACCGCAGCGGATATGCCATACGTCGTGCTGCCTTTCGTGCGGCCGGCCGCCTACGCCACTTTTGCCGCTAACTGCCAGGACTATAATAAGGGCGAGCTAGACACTTTTCAGGTACTGAAACGTGACGGTGTCGAGTACCGCGACGCGGTAGTAATTGAGGTACGCGGCAACTCAATGGCGCCTCGCTACCCTGACCGTAGCTGCTACGTGGTGCGCCCGGTGTCCGATGGGAATTGGCAGTACGCCACGGGCGTGCACGCTGTAAGCCTGCGCTCGGCCATGTTCGTAATAAAGCGCATCACGAGCAACAAAGAGGGTATTATTACCCTCACGAGCGACAACGGCGGCGATGAAATCACGGTGCAGCTGGGCGATATTCTCTGCATGTGGAAAGTAGGTGAGGCCGCTTATATGCCCGCCGAAGATTAAGCAAAAACAACATGCCTGCTAGGTTCTACCTCCATACGAAAACATACTCGGATGGCCGCCGTCCCGTGTACTTAGATGTACGCTGGGGGCGTGGGGCCGCCAGTGGCGCAGCCGGTGAGGCACGCCTGCGCACCAGCACCGGCCAGAGCTGCCAGCCCGCCAACTGGAACGAAGCCAGCCAGCGCATTAAAGGCGCAGAGCCCGGCTCGAAGAAAGCAAATATTGAGCTCGGCAAGTTGGAAGTAGCGGCCAGCCAGCACATTGACCGGGCCGAGTTAGATGCTGTTGACCTCACGCCCGAGGCCCTGCTGGCACTGCTAAAGCCGGTGGCCACCGCCAAGAAAATAGCCAAGGCCGCCGCGCTCCCAGCCGCGGCCCCCGCGGTCCCCGCCGCGCTCCCCACAATGAAGGACTTGTACGCCGACTGGCAGCAAGCCTATAAGGGCCGGCGCGCTGCTAAAACCCTCACCGGACCCCAGGGGCTAGTAGACCAACTCGAACGGTGGCGCCCCGGCACCCGGCCCGATGAGTTGCAACCCGATGCCGGCGGGCGCTGCCGACTATTCGAGGAGTTTTGCCAGTACTGCCTCACTGAAGCCAAAAACCGCAAGGGCGAGGCTGGCCTGCTCAACAACACGCTCAGTTCCTATGTCAAGCGCCTGGCTAAGCTACTGAAGTTCGGCCGCTTCGACACGGAATGGCTCGAAGATGATTTTAGCGAAGAGGTCGAGCGCGAGCCGCTCACCTTTGCTGAGGTTGAGCAGCTCTACGCCCACCCGGTGCAGGAGTGGCGCGAGGGCGGCAATAAGCACAGCCTGCGCGCCGGCATCCGCGACGTGTTCGTGTTCATCTGCCGAACCGGCCCGCGGTATAGCTCCATGCTGGAACTTGGCCCCGATGCCCTGGTTTGGGAATGGGATGAGCTGGCCCAGGCTCAGGCGCCCATTTTGGAGTACTACCACTATAAGAACCGGCGCAAGAAAACGAAGCTGCGCGTACCGCTCGACCCCGTGGGGCTGGAAATCTGGCAACGCTACGAGGGCCGGCTGCCGGTGCCCAGCTTGGGCAAGTTTAACGAGGAGATAAAGCTGCTCTGCCGAGAGGCAGGCCTTACGCGGGTAGTAAAAGACGTGCGCGGGTCGGGTGCCAAGCGCCACGAGGTGCGCGTACCACTCTGGCAAACCGTGTCGGCCCACATCGGCCGCTACACCTTTATTACGACGCAGTTCCTAGGTGGCTCCAACTTGGTCAGTATCCAGGACACGGTGGGGCACGCGGATATTAATACTACTCGCAAGTACACGCGCCAGTTTGAAACCGAGCGCCTGGCCACCACTAGGGCCGCTTTCGAGAAGCTGCGTACCCGAGCCGGCTAGCGGTGTGCCTGCCGGGTGTGCCCGTATCAACGTCAAAGCCTGTCTAAGCCTGTCCTAAATACAAAAGTTGCTGGCGTAGCAGATACGACTACTTGCGACAGGAAAGCAATTTATATGACAGGTTACGACAGTAGTACAAAATACCCTGAGTTCAGGAGGGAGCGCTTTAAGACAAAACGCCCCTGTAAATCTTAGGATTTGCAGGGGCGTTTTTGCGTGGTGGGCCTTACTGAGTTGGCGACACCCTAGCCAGCAAAAGAATCGGGCTCCGGGCC
>Ga0160427_10000953_pt1 | contig 17730 bp, 11 predicted proteins | sample SolpanmetagenomL_FD_108194 | JGI IMG/M metagenome (GOLD analysis project Ga0160427, IMG submission 108194) | Solar panel surface microbial communities from Lawrence Berkeley National Laboratory, California, USA - L | ecosystem: Engineered > Built environment > Solar panel > Unclassified ...
AAGCACGGGAGGATGTCAGAATAAAGCCGTCTGGAGCGTTGTTCTTTTGGATTCACACCCCATCATGGGGCCAAAAGCACGCTCCAGGCAGTCTTTTCTGAAACTGCAAGATCTGAGTTAACCTGAACTACGCAGCAGAGGTGCAACTCCAGTCGCACAATGGATGTAAATGCGCTGCACCGTGCCCGCGAAAACCGCGCCCGGCCCGTATGTGGCGTCGGCGGTGAAGGGCGGGCCGATGCTGCCGTCCGCTCAGACAGCGAGTGGCATGGCAGATCGGGCGTGGACGCTCCAGCGGTTGATCTGGGTCATGCTCCGTGATCAGACCAAGCTGGGTGCGGAGGATCAGCGGGCGCTCGCGGCCATCAAAGCTCGATCTGAAGTCGTGAGCACGGCTCACGACCTCACCCAAGCCTTCACGCTGTTGATGCGTGAACGACGGCCACTCGAGCTCGAACCCTGGTTTCAGTCCGCGAAGTTGTCAGGTCTGTCGGACTTCGTGACGTTCGCCAGGGGTCTCGAACGCGACGGTTGTCGCACTCCACGCGGCCCTCCTGTTGCCTTGGTCAAACGGCCCGGTCGAAGGCATCGTCAACAAGATCAAACTGATCAAGCGGCAGGCATATGGCCGGGCTTCATTTCAGCTCCTACGACAGTGCGTGTTGATGGCCGTGTGACCAGTCATCATCAAAAGTGACGGTGAACCTGTCCAGAGGGTTCATTCCAGGTTCACCGTTCTAGGGCAAAGACTGAGACTGCTAGCGCTCTTTAGGCAAGGTAAAGCTGAACGTGGCCCCTCTTCCCTCGTGACCCTCGGCTGAGACCTGGCCGCCGTGCTTCAGGATGATCCGCCGCACCGTCGCCAGTCCGACACCCGTACCCTTGAATACCGTCTGGCTGTGCAGGCGCTGGAAGATCCCGAACAACTTCTGGGCGTATGCCGGATCAAAACCCACCCCGTTGTCCTGCACTCGGACCGTCCACTCGGACGGTCCGTCCTCACTCCAGATCCTGACCTCTGAAACTTCGCGCTTGCTCGAGTACTTCACCGCGTTGCTCAGCAGGTTGGTCATCACCTGCTGCAGCATCCCCGCGTCGCCTTGCACCTTTGGCAGATCGCTGATCTGCCAGCGTACTGGATGACCGGCGAACTCGTTTCCTACGTCCCGGCACGCTTGAGACGTCAGGTCGTTCAGATCGACCGGCTGCACCCTCAGCTCCTGTCTGCCTGACCTCGATAGGATCAGCATGCCGTCGATCAGCGAGTTCATACGTAGGGCACCCTGCTTGACGGTTTCCAGGTATTTGCCGGCCTTGTCATACTGCTCCCGCTGGATGGCCCGTTCCGTCATCTCGGCGAAGCCCATCACATGCCGCACCGGGGTCCGCAGGTCGTGTGACGCGCTGTAGGTGAACGCCTCCAGCTCCTCGTTGGCTACCTGCAATTCCTGAGACCGCAGCTCCAAGGCGTCCCGCTGCTCCGTCAATCGTTGGGTAAGCTCACTGCGCTCCAATGCCAAGGTCAGACTCCGGCCGATGGCCTGGAAGACCGACTGTTCACGGGTGGTCCACGCTCTGGACTGTTGTGTCCCCATCGCCAGCAGACCCTTCGGAGTGTCGTCGACGAAGCAGGGATAGAACGCCCCGGCCCCGAACGACTCGGTCTCGGCGACACCTTCCCGGTCCGCTGTCCATCCGGAAACGAAAACTGCTTCTCGTGTCTGCACCGCCTCGGCATAACTGGGCGCGCTGATCGGGATACCGGCAGTCAGGACAGCCACCACTTCAGGCGCGAACTCCTCGGACAGAGCCTGCGCTTTCCACAGGTCTTCGTCCAACTGGTAGTACGCCACGCTCACTTCACCCAGTGTGGCCTGCAGCACATCAACAGCTCGGCGGGCGAGCAGCAGCACGTCCGTGATCCAGGTGGCGCGCTCGGTGAAGGCCACAAAAGCATCGAGCCCGGCGCGTTCTTCTTGAAGCTGCTGGGTCTGTTCTGCCCGGTGCAACGCCAGTCCAAGGCTTCGCCCGACAGCCCTGACGATGCCTTCCTCCCGGTCCGTCCAGTGCAGCGCTTGTTTGAATCCTACCGAAATCAGGCTTGTCGGCTGCTCGGCTTGGGGATATAGGTAGGCTGCCAGCCCTACGTAGTGAGGGTCTGTCGGTAAGCCTTCGAGCGTACTGTCCCAGATCGGCAGAAATACTGGCTGCCGGGTCCGGACAGCTTCAGCGAACCGCGGCGTGTCCGGTGTGAATCCGCGCTGCATTCTGGCCAGAAACGTAGGGGTAATGTCGTTTGACCAGGCCTTAACCCGCCAGAGCCCGTCTTCGAGTTCGTAATGCGCAACGCTGACATCACCGAGCGTGGCCTGAAACACCTCAGCGGCATGTTGAATCAGGACGCGGATGTCGGTGGTATTGGTCGAAACTTCGGTGAAGCGCGTAAAGGCATTCAGGGCTTCGTTTTCGGTGACCTGCTGACGTAACTGCGCCAAAGTCTGGGTCCGCCCTAAGGCCACACCACACTGGGCAGCGAGCGTCTGCAGGAATCGACGTTCTTCCGGAGTAAATTCGTGTGGCTCTCTGAAGTCGAGGACGATGACCCCGAGCGGCTGACGGTCCAGAAAGAGCGGCAACACGGCGGTCGCCACCGGCGCGATGGCGCCGATACGTTCCTCGAGTTCGGGAAAGGCCCGCACCAGGGCACCCGGATGTTCGAAGTAGAGCGACTGGTGCCGAGCGAGCGCTGCACCGGCTGGCATGCTGTTTTCGATTGGGCCATTTTGCCAGATCGTCTGGGCTTCTCCTTCATGCCCACGGGTCGCTGCCATCTCTAGGAGTTCGCCAGTCGAATCGACGAGCAACACCGCGCCCGCAATGGCTCTCAAGGCTTCCATGGCAGGTTCCAGAACAATCTGTAGGACGGCCGTTTGATTGTTGGTGGCCGCCAACTGCTCAGTCACACTTTGAAGCTGCTCGATCAGCGGTGAGAGCGTGGGCGTTCTCACCGGTGAAGGTTCGGACATGGTTCAAAGATAGCGTGCTGATTTCTTCTGGTTCAGTACGGTTAGTGGGTTTATTCTTCGGCTACGTCCTACCCTGTACGCATGGCGCCACTCAAGCGGGGACACTTTCAACAACGTCCAGCAACCCCACCCATGCTTCCGGGGACGAGGGGCGCCCCATCAGATAGCCCTGAACCGTCTCACACCCCAGAACTCGCAGGATGTCCAGTTGAAGCGGCGTCTCCACCCCTTCTACGACGACCGGCAACTCCAGTCCACGTGCCAGCGCCAGCAGGGCCGCGATTCCCCGCTGCACCTTGTCGTCGTGCCCGAGACCCATGATCACCGACCGGTCGATCTTCAGTTCATCCAATGGCCAGTGCAGCAGTGAAGCGATCCCCGAGTGTCCGGCGCCGAGGTCGTCCAGGGACCATCGTACGCCCAGCTGCCGGACCTCCCCCAGGTGCCGGGCGGCCAGAACCGGGTCACGGACAGCCAGGCGTTCAGTGATCTCCAGCTTGAGTGCCGAACCCGGCATCCGGTGGCGCGCCAGGCTCTGGCGGACCGTCTCGACAAAATCAGACCGGATCAGTTGGGCCGGGGAAACATTGACGGCGACCGGCACCTTGAATCCCCACGCGGCCGCCTGCCGGCAGGCAGTCTCCAGCACCCACGCGCCCAGCGGCACTATCAGGCCGGTGTCCTCGGCGATAGGAATGATGCGGTCCGGCGATACCGGACCGCGTTCCGGATCAAACCAGCGCAACAGCGCCTCCATCCCGACCAGCTCGCCGGATTGGACGCTGAATTGCGGCTGGTAATGCAGCTCGAGGGCGCCGGTATCGAGCGCAGCTTTCAAGCGGAGTTCGAGGTCCAGCCGGTCCATGGCCACAGCGTTCAATTCCGGAGCGAAGAACCGCAAATCGTTCTTTCCCTCCCGCTTGGCCTGGTACATCGCCAGGTCCGCCTGACGTAACAGCAACCCTGCGTCTTTCCCGTCCTGCGGCGCCACGCTGATTCCCAGACTGGCCTGTACGGTGACCCGTTGACCGCTCAGATCGATCGGCCGGTTGATGACCGTCTGCAGGCGACGCGCCGTGCGCGCCGCGTCGGTGGGCGACGATAGGTCGGTGAGCAGGACCACGAACTCATCACCTCCCAGGCGGGCCACCGTGTCGCTCGGGCGCAGCGTCGCCTGTAGACGCATCGCCACTTCCCTCAGCATCTCATCGCCGGCGTCGTGGCCGAGGGTGTCATTGATGCGTTTGAAACCGTCCAGATCGAGGAACACCACTGCGAGGGATTGACGTGTCCGTGCCCCGCGGGCCAGCGCGTGGTTCAACCGGTCCATCAGCAGCGTGCGGTTCGGCAGGCCGGTGAGCGGATCGTGGTGCGCCTCGTACTGGAGGCGGTCGGTCAATGCCTGCAGGTTCGCCTCCGCCTGCTTACGCTCGGAGATGTCCCGGTCGAGTCCCAGAATCAGCTCGTGTCCGTCCAGGGCCACCAGGCTGGAGGCGGACTCGATCGGGAAGCTGCTGCCGTCCCGGCGGCGATGAGCGCCCTCACCCCAGGCGTTGCCTGTCGACCGAATCCACTCCAGGTACCTCGGGCCATCACGCCGCATCATCTCGTTGTCGTGCAGCAGGTCGATGGATTCTCCGATCAGTGCCTCGCGGGTATAACCATTCATGTGGCAGAAGGCGTCGTTGCAGTCCACGATCCGCCACGGCACCTCGTGGTCATGCGGATCGATGAGCACGACGCCGTCCGCACTGCCCTCGAACAGCGCCTGGAAGCGGGCCTCGCTTTCCATCCGGGCCTGCTCGGCGCGCCGTTCCACCGTGACGTCCACGCCCGTCGCGACGATCAGCTGAAGGTCACCGTCCGCCCCGGTCAGGTTGCTGTTGGACCAGCGGATCAGACGCAGTTCGCCCTGCGCGTCCAGCCACTGGTTCTCGTACTCTGCGCTTACGCCCGACGGGCCCAACGTACGGAAGGCCGCCTCCACGCCAGGAATAGTTTTGGCTGGCAGGACGAAGGGCCAGAGCACCTGGCCCTCCACCTCAGCCCAGGACCTCCCGGTGAGCCGCTGGCAAGCGGCATTGAAGCGCACTACTCGGCCGGCTGGGTCCAGCACCACGATCAGGTTGGCGGTGGTGTTCAGGATCGCCCGGTCCAGATTGTTACGGTCCGGTCCTTCCCCTGCCGGGAACGGTCCCAAGGGAGAAAGGTTCATCGTCCAAGCATAGGCACTTGGCCTTCCACCGCTGTCACGGACGGTTCTCACAGGCCTCTGGTGACGAATCATTCGGCGCGCATGCGCGCATGTCAGGCGACCGTGGCGGTGGGGACCGATACCGGCCCGAGACGAATGTCACACGACATGTTCAACGAAGCAGAGCAGCGAGGGCCGCCCCGAAGACCCACGTGATGAGGCCTTCACCCGACAGCCGTTTTACAAGGCCAAACACAGTGGTGACATCCTCGGGATTGCCCACCAATGCCGCCCAGCTGTGGTTTCACCACACCGTTCGCCAGTCGGCGGAGAACACCGCGACCGGAACTTCCCCCAACGGTGTCAGCAGGCGCTGCACGCCAAGCAAAAGCTGATCGCTGACGAGCCGGTCGGTCCGGGCTTGCAATCCATCCAGGCGGTAGAAATGATCGCGTTCAGCGTGGGGGAGCTGAAGGACACGCGCCAGGGCCGCCACCACCTGACTGGACGGCGTGGTCGCCCAGCGTTCTTCGAGCTGGACGATGTAATCAACCGAGAGGCCAGCCAGCTCAGCAAGTTCCTCACGACCCAGACCAACTAAACCGTGCTTATGAGGATTTATTTCTCAACGCATCTATACTCCCGGCTCACGTCCAAGTGCCCGGAACGCCATAGAACAGAGCTAGGAGACACCATGAAATTATCCACAGTGCTTTATACCCTTGGCTTCGCGTCTATTGTCATGTCCGCCATCAACTTCATTGAGGGCAAGAAGATCCCAGAGGGCGAGCGAAAAGACGACAAGCAACACGACGGTAACTTCATCGGCCACTGGGCCCCTACCTTCTTCATCCTGGCTAAAGTTGTCGAGGATCGCGAGCATCGTACTGAGGCGTAAATCAGTAAGCAATGAGGCTTCTCTCGATTTGGGAGAGGCCCTTTTTGTCTACTTAAAGGGTGCTGAAAAGTTAAGTATTTAGCAAATCATTTACTTTATATTGGTAATTGTATAGCGGATAACCATTTTCTGATGCCATACACGAAATATTGGTTGCGGTTCGAGGCAAGTTGAGGCTTATCTGATGCGGTTCTTGGACCGCCTCAACTTATACTTCACATGACTTTCGATTAACTTGCCAAAACCCTTGCAACAAACCGTCCGTCTTGATGATGCGGCTCAGACACAAGGAAACCGCATGTGAGCAGGCATTCAGTTTGAGTCCACGTCCTCAGGGCTGGGAAGAACTGCTTTTGAGGAGAGTGAAGCCGAAGGTGGCGCCCCCACCGATCTGTCCTTCGGCAAATACCTGGCCACCATGTTTCAGAATCGTCCGGCGGACGCTGGCCAGCCCGACCCCAGTCCCCTCGACGTCCGTCCCGTGCAGCCGCTGGAACATGTTGAACAGCCGCTCCTGGTAGTGCGGATCGAACCCGATCCCATTGTCCCTCACCGAGATCTGCCACGCCATCCCCAGGTCCGACACCGTCACCTTGATGACTGCTGGAGTGCGTCCCTGGGTGAACTTGAGGGCGTTCTCGACCAGCTGCGTCAGGACCCCGTATAAGGCCTCGCGGTCCCCAGTCACCACCGGTAAGTCCTGCACCTCCCACTGGATCTGGCGGTTCAGCAGGTCCGGAAGCAGGGTCCTGTGGATCTGGACCATCGTCTCGTTCAGATCGACGGCCGTGAGTCGCAGCGGCTGTCTGGAGGTGCGCGACAGGTGAAGCAGGGCGTCGATCAGCACGTTCAGCTGCGCGCTCGCCTGATCGACCACGTCCAGGTACCGGGTCGTCTTGGCATCGAGATTTCCCCCGAGCGCTTGCCGGGCCAGCTTGAGGAACCCGGCGATGTGTCGCACGGGCGTCCGGAGGTCATGCGAGACCGAGTACGAGAAGCCCTCCAGCTCGTCGTTCGCCGCGGCGAGCTCCTGGCTGCGGGTCGCCAGCGCGTCGCGCTGGCTGGCCAGTTCCCGGGTGGCGAGCGACCGTTCGAGGGCCAGTCCGAGACTGCGGGCCACGGTTTCCAGTACCGCACGTTCTGGCGCGGCCCAGGTGTGGGCTTGGTGCAACCCGAACACCATGATCCCCTGAACCTGATCTGCGACGAACACCGGCAACGCCGCGGTGGCCTTGACCACCACGAACTCCTCCTGCGCAAGGGTGAGCGGCTGGGTATCCAGACGGTCCTGGTAATACGGCAGTCGGGTGTCGAACGGTCGCTCGATGTTCGGGATCCCCCCTCTGGGGACTCCCCGCTGGAGGACCTGAAGCAGCGTGGGATCTTGAAAGGTGCCGCGGTGAGACAACAAATCCCACTTGGTCTCCCGCCACTCATAATAGGTGCTGATCCCGTCTGGCAATAGCGTCAGGACAAGCTCTTGGGCGCGGCCGACCAGCTTTACCGGGTCATGCTCCAACGAGAAGTCCTGGGAGAGAAGCGCGAACCCCTCGAGGGCCTGGGTGCGCGCCTGAAGCTCGGCGTTCTTCTCTCGCAGAGTTTCCGCCTGCCCAGCCCGTTCCAGCGCGAGACCGAGTGTGTTCGCTGCCCGGTGCAGCACCCGCTGTTCCGACGCGCGCCATCCCCCCGCCATCACTGGACGCCAGATCACCAGGAACCCCTCCAGGGTGCCGTCTGGCAGGCAGACCGGTTCGACACCCACCGCCAGCGCCGGGAAGGACGCCACTGTTCCCGGTTCGAGGCGGTAGTCCTCGAGGTATGCGGCCTTCTCCGCTTCCGCCACGCGGCGCAGCAGAGGCGTGTCCTGGAGGGCAAGGCCCGGGCGCGTCATGTGCTCGAAGATTTGTTTCGGCATATCGCCCCAGAGGGTCGGCAGGCGGATCTGTTCGCCATCGATCCGCACCACGAGCATGCTCAGGGCCTGCAAAGCGGGACCCAGCCTGGACAGGGCCAGGGTCGCGACTTCTTCAGGCGTCCTGGCTTGTTGCAGCGCGTCTCCCAGCGCCGCGAGAAGGTCGCTGTCCCGCAGGGCATCCTCGACCCGCCGTTCGAGGTCCCGGGCGAGCGCGACCCGGCCCAGGGCAACGCTGCACTGTGCGGCCAGGGCACGCAAGAACCGCTGCTCGTCCGGCTGGAAGTCGTGCGCCTCCCTGAAACCCAGCACCACCACGCCCAGGGGACGGTCGTCCAGCACCATCGGCAGCACCGCGCTGGCGCTCGGGGCGCGGGTGCCGGTCCGGGGTTCGAGTGCCGGGTACGACCGGGTCAGGCTGTCGTGGTCCTCGAAGAACAGGGCGTGCTGTCGCTGCAAGGCGTCCCCAGTGGGCAGTTCATGGTCGAGCTGTCCGACCTGGCGGCTGGCTTTGAGGTCGGGTTCGTGCCCTTTGGCGGCGGCGAGTTCCAAGGCCTGATTTTCTTCGCTAACCAGCAGGACCACGCCTGAGACCGCGCCGACCGCCTCGAGTGCAGGGGTGAGCACGATGTCGAAGACAGCTTGCTGAGTGTCGGCGGCAGCCAGGGCTTCGGTGACTTGTTGGAGGCGTTCGATCAGCGTCAGTGGGGCAGGAATGAGCGCATCACGCTGATCAGGCATGCTGCAAGATACTGTCTTCCCCTCAGGTACGACAAAAAGAAAGACGTTGCTGGTTGCGCTTGCAGAAACGGTCGTAGTTGGGGTTGCACGAAAGTCGGAACGAACCATGCCGCTAAAAGCATGACAGCTTTGCCCACTCGCCCGTGGACGATCCGGGCAATCAGCAGCGCTTCGAAACCTGTATCGCCGTCACCTTGCAGGTCCCAGCTTCAGTCGAATACGGCCCTTCGATGTACGGTGAACAGCCGCCCCGGGAATTGCTGTTGGAGGCCGCTGTGCAGATGGAGTGCCATGCGACGGAACTGGTGTTGATGGATCAAAGTGATCCCGCATTGATCCAGAGGTGAGGCGATGCCTGATACGAAACGCTGACCGGAAATGGGGAAGAAGCCGTACGGGCGGGGTACAAGGCGCTGCATCTGGCCGCGTCTCTGGGGTTGTGCGGCGGATCAAATACAGCCGTAGCCTTCTATGCGGTCGGCCTGGCAATGCGCATGCTCCCCCAGACCCGTACCGTCAATTAACCAGGACACGGACCTGAACAGTGGTTGCCTGCGGCCGGGAGAGGCATGATGTCCCTGAGGGCCGGTATCCAGCAGGCCTCTCACTGGGTTTGATCTTCTGCCATGAGGCCGTGAAATGGACGAGCTCCGCTCACGGCCTCATTGCGTGCGCGACCGCCTGTTCCACCGTGAACGCGCGGCCTACACTCAATGTGACGCTGAAGCCGAGTGAAGGCACTCCAACCAGTGACTATTCAGCTTTCAGCATGTGCAGGAAGGCATCGACAACATGTGGATCGAAGTGGGTACCGGCACCCTCCTGGATATGTTCAAGAGCACGTTCCCGGATCCAGGCCTCACGGTACGGTCGGTCACTTGTCAGCGCATCATAAACATCCACAACAGTGAATGCCCTGACCGCCAACGGAATTGCCGTTCCGCTCAGGCCCTGTGGGTAGCCGCTGCCATCCCACTTCTCATGGTGGTACTGCGGGATGTCCAACGCCGAGCGCAAAAATCGGATCGGGGAAAGCAGTCTCACGGCGTATTCTGGATGCTGCCTCATCAGCATCCACTGTTCGTCGGTGAGTTTACCTGGTTTGAGCAGGACTGCATCTGGAATGCCCATTTTGCCGATGTCATGCAGAAGTGCTCCTCGCCGCGTCTCCACCAGTTCATCTGAAGACAGCCCGAGTCTCTGGCAGAGCCGGACGGTCGTCTCGGTCACCCGCCTCGAATGCCCTTCTGTTTCCTTATCGCGAAGGTCCAGTGCCCGTGCCCATCCTTCAATGGTTTCATCGTACGCCAGTCGGAGTTGCAGATTACGCTGCTCGAGATCCCTGAAAAGGTGGGCACTGTCGATGGCAATGGCGGCCTGACCGGCGAGCATCTCGACCGTCTCCAGCCAGGTACCCGAGGGTTGAAACGGTTCTCGGTGCAGCACCTCGATCACACCCAGCACCTTTCCCTTGGCCATCAGTGGCACACCGTAGTAGGCCACCAACTGCTGTTGATCGAGCACCTCCCGCCATGCCGGCATCAGTGGGACGGCCTGCAGATCCGGCACAGTAATCGGCAGGCGGTTCAGGGCGACCTCTCCGGCCAGACCCATGCCGAGCTTCTGGGTCGCTCCTTTGAGGGGCTTGGTGAAGCCGCGGGTGCCAGCGTACTCGAGGTTCAGCGTGTGTGGTTCGAGCAACAGCAGGCTGACGGCGTCCGCCCCGAGCTGCTGGTCGATGTGAGCGAGAATCCGGTCAAGGGTGACGGGCAGGTCCTGGCTTGAGGCGATCATCTGGTCGATTTCCCGGATTCCGGTCAGGTGTTGTAGTTGCTTCTGAAGATCCTGATTCAGACCCTGGATCTGCTGCTCGGTGGCCTGCCGGACGGTGATGTCACGCACCACGCAGTACATCAGCGGGTCGCCCGGAAGCATCACCGCTGCCCATTCCAGCCACACCACGGTGCCATTCCTGTGCAGGTAACGGTTCTGGAAGCCTGATCGGCGATGCTGCCCGGCGATGGTGGTGCCTTCCTTGGTCGTTTTGTCCCGGTCGTCCGGGTGGACGAAGTCGAGGTAGGATCGTCCGATAAGTTCCTTAGGGGCGTAGCCGAGGATCTGCTCGGAGGCGGCGCTGACCATGACGAAGTGCCCCTTGGCGTTAATGGTGGTAATCAGGTCGAGCGAGAGGTCGAGCGTGCGTTGCAGTTCAGCAGCGAGGCGGCGATAACGTTCCTCGCTCGCTTCGAGTTGCTTCCTGGCGTGCTTGTCGGTGGTGATGTCCCGGACCAGCGTGACCATGCACCGATCTTCACCGAGCATGACTGGAACGACCGAGATGACCGCATCAGCGATCATTCCGGACTTCAGGCGGAAGCGAACCTCGCGGTTGTGAACTTCCCCGTGATCCTGAAGGGTGCGTCCGACCGCTTCGAGTTCCTGAGGATCAGCCCAGATGTTCAAATCGAACGGCGTGCGCCCGATCACCTCCTCACGGCTGTAGCCGCTCTGATGGAAGAACTCGGGGTTGGCGTCGATGTAACAGCGGTCGCTGTCTCTGGAAACAACGATCGCGATCGGGCAGGCCTGGAAGATCGTGTTGAGACGCTCCTCACTGCTCCGCAGACGTTCCTCAGCCTGATGCCGTTCAGTGATATCCCGGTTGATCACGGAGACGCCATCCTCTGATGGATACGCGGTCGCGTCGATCCACCGGCCGAATCGCTGGCCGACGACCGTCTGGACGGTGCCGGTCTCCTGGGCATGCAGGATCGTGTGAACAATTCGCGAGTCAGCCAGTTCCGGGAGCGTCGTGAGGAGGCTGTGCCCGATCAGGTCCTCAGGACGCTTCCCGGCGATGCGAGCGGCCGCGGCGTTGACGTGGACAAAGTTCAGGTTCCTGTCGTAAGAAACGAAGCCGTCGGTGATCCGCTCCAAGGTGGCGCGCAGGTGCCGGTGGGCCTGGGCGGCCAGGATGATTGCTTCTTCCCGCCCAGTCACGTCGTTCTGATACCCCACGAAGTGCGTGACCGTTCCTGAAGCATCGCGAAGTGGGCTGAGGGTGAGCTCGTTGTAGAACAAGGTGCCGTTCTTGCGGTAGTTGCGGAGCGTCACCGTCACCGCCTGCTCCTGTCCAAGGGCGTGCCGAATCTCCTGCAGGCCCGGCTGATCGCCGTCCTCACCGTGCAGAAAGCGGCAGTTGCGTCCGAGGATCTCGCTGGTACTGTAGCCGGTGAGGGATTCGAAGGCCGGGTTGACGTACACGATAGGATAATCTGCCCGAAGCGCGTCTGTGATGACTGTGCCAATGACCGAGAGTTCAAACGCCTGTTGTAACAGGTGTGGGTCGGCTGACTGTACGCGCGTGTCTGCCATGAAGAGATCCCCTCCAAATGGTGTGCTGCGTTGAGCCGTAGGACAGCTGATCTCGAGCCATGCCTGAGGCCCGAGAAGGGTTGTCTGGGGGTGAGAGGGAACTGCTCGCTCTCACCACGTCTCTCGGAAGTATGGATGCCAGCAGGATCATTCCGGACGATAGCATGTCGACTTCTTTTCGCTGACCGGTCTCGCTTGTCAGGCATTCTCAGACGTGTGCGCCGCCTTCATGCGCATGCAGTTGGCTCACTCGAAGAGCCTGACCGCTGATGTCCGGATCATGACGCTGGTTGATGGTGCTGAGCTTTCATGGCGTACATCCGTTCATCGGCCAGGCGCAGAAGTCCATCTGCATCCATCTGCTCTTCGGGGAAGAACGCCAGACCGACACTCACATCCGCGTCGGGAAAGTCCTGCCCCTGGATGTGCCGCATCAGTTCATGCACCCGGCGAAGCAGAACCTCACCGGATTCCACGGCTGTATGCGAAAGCAGCACGGCGAACTCATCCCCACCCAGACGGTAACAGCGGTCTTCCACCCGCATGTTCCCCCTTAACTGCTCACCGAACAGCTGTATCAGGCGATCCCCCGCCTTGTGGCCGAATTGATCGTTGATGGCTTTCAGGCCGTCCAGGTCCAGCACCATCAGCCCGAACGAGTGGTGGTGTCGCCGTGCACGCGCATGCTCAGCCGTAAAGTCTTCCTGAAAAGCGCGGCGGTTCCAGAGTCCCGTCAGCACGTCCTTCAACGCCGCGGCTTCCATCTGCTGCAAGTGGTGCTGGCGTTCCATCGCGCTGCTTACAGCAACGCGTGCGGCCTCAAACAGCTGGCGTTCCCAGGCCGCCCACCCGTCGTGTTCCCTGACTTTGCTGGCAATCATCACAATGGTGTTGCCCGCTGTCGGATCGGTCAGGGGGATGAGGGCGACGGAGGAGAGGCCCTCTCGCAGGTAGGCGGGATAAGCCCGAGGCTCGGAGGCGTAATCATCGATGTACACTGGGCCCTGCTCTTCGATTGCTAGCCAGGCCAGGCCGACACCGCGCTGGACTGGGGGCAGGGTCGTATGTGTCAGGACCCCAGTGGCCCGCGGAGAATGCCAGATCCCGGTGAGTTCAATGCTGTCGCTAACTTGAAGCCCCAAACCTAACCAATCGACAGGAAGCGTTTCCCTGAATTTAAGGAGAACCTGCTGGGCTGTCAGGACCGCGTCATGTTCCTGGGTCAGCTGAACAATCTCCAGGAGCGTTCGGTTGATGCGCAGAGCCTGCTGGAGTTGCGCTTCCTGGTACGGCACTTCGATACTGGTCTTCAGGCTCTGCTGAAGCTTGGGAATCAGAAGTGACACGACACAAGCAGTGGTGAAGCTTACCATGGCGGTCACCGCACGAAGGTAGGCGTCGAGACAGGAGACATGCAGAGACAGAAGCCCGAGCTGGATGACATACGTACCGCCTGCAGTAAGGATAAACAGCCGAATCACCAGCATCACCCAGGCCAAAGGAAGCGCCTGGCGATTCCGATAGACGAGGAAGATCAGGATGGCAGCGGTCACCAGGGAAGCCACCCCGATCATCAGGTCACTGCTGAGCTGCAGGGTGGCCAGCGTCCAGAGCCACGCACCGTGTGGACCGAGTCCAGCGGTGCTGAATAGGTGTGGCGCGACCCCGGGCCAGAGGAGCGGCAGCACCATGCCCATGGGCAGCAGCAACAGAATTCTGGGAAACGAGGTAGAGGTGTGCATCTGACGTCCTATATGGCCTCTTCGGGTGATCCCTTACAGTTCCAGGGCTTTGTCCAGTGTGAGCGCTCACGTCTCACAGATTTCTGAAGATCTGAGCAACGCTGTCTCCGTCGCCTGCTGAAACATTCGTGGTTTGAGCAGTGGGGCTGGTTCCACAACCTGACATGGCCCAGTCCCGTGGGAATGACGGTCAATTTGTTCGAACATGTGACAAGTCCACAAGGATTTCTTGACCTACACGCCGGATCACCAATCTTCACGGTTCTACCGGCTCGACCACACCTGCAAACGACCGACGATCTTTCCTAGAAACTGCGTTGCGAAGCTGGAAGACCGTCGTGCAGCGGGTCGTCTGAACTTCAAGCCCTCTCCTGTTGTTGCTCCTCAACAATGCCTTGCCATCAACTACTTGCCAGAACCGTACCCGCACCGTCAACACCCGCCACTTCACCGCCTATGGACAAACCAATACGGCGGTGAGCGCCACCCAGGCAGGCGCCCAGACGGTGAAGCTGATGAACCCGGTGGAGTGCATCGGGACGAGCGGCGCGACCACTGCAGCCTACTGGCGTGTCCGGCAGGACACTGCCGACCGCGACACCTCACTCGCCATTCCCCCTGATCCTGGCAACGAAGCTCGCTGACAGCGACAAAAGCGTGAACTTCCTGCTGTCCTGGAACGTCCCGCACAGCGGCGACTACGACCTGACGCAGCTCTTCGACTGGGCTGACAAGGTTGTCAAGCAATAAGTTCAGCGAGCACGTTCTGGTCGCAACAGCGCCAATGATGTTTCGATCGCTGACGCTTCCGCTACGGTCCTGAGTTGGTATGGCAGAACTGGCGGCCTGATCGGTTCAGACACTCGCCTGAACCGATCAGGCCACTCTCCAATTCAGCCGACAGGACCGTTCTGGTATCGCCTCAAGTTTCCAGGAGTGCTCGTACGGCCGCTGAACAGCAGGCCGAGCACCAGAAGTTCAGCGCTGTTCGGCCGCTGCCAGGATCCAGGAGTGGAACTCAACCGCGAAGTGCTCGAGGTGCTGGTCGACCAGTTCCGGCGCACATGAAGATGGCAGGGTGACCGTCAGCGTGGCGACGAAGCCGCCCGGCACGTCCTCGAACAGGGTCGACACCCAGCCGAAGGCGGTACCGTCCGCGAGCGTCAACGAGGAACGGCGACCCTCCGTGGCGGCACCCTGCGAAGTCGGCTGTTCACTTGGTTCTGTAAGGTTAATCCTGCGGCTGGCAGACGAACAGCAGGGGTGGTCTGAACTTCAGACCACCCCTGCACCGACCTCACGCCAGATCTGAAATGCCCGGTATTGGTTGCTTCTTCTGATGTGGGTAGGAACCGTAGTTCTGGTGTGGCGGTGAAGGTTGGTGACCCGGGCGTGGAGATTCAGGAATTCCTGGGTTCGCTTGATCTTCCTGAAACGGTTATGGCAAGTTAAGCGCGGTAGGCTGAGCGTCCCTGACTGATCGCAAGCCCTACCGCCATCGATTTCCGCTGAACATCATTCAGTACGCTTTCTGGCTCTTTCACCGCTTCTCGCTGAGCCAGCGTGACGTCCAGGACTTGCTCCAGGAGCGTGGCATTCAGGTGAGCCACGAGACGTTGCGCCAGTGGAACATCAAGTTCGCCCCCCTCCTCACCGAAGAACTCCGGCATCGGGAGCCCCGCCGGGGCTCCCGGTGGTTTCTGGACGAGGTCTGCCTCGAGATCAGGGGGAGGAAACTCTGGTGATGGCGGGCTGTCGACGACTCTGGCGCGGTCTTGGATCTTCTCCTCCAGGATCGGCGAGATACTCAGGCAACGAAAACCTTCCTCGAAAGGTTGTTGGTGAATAATGACGTCCCAGACGTGATCCACACTGACAAGTTTTGGAGCTACGGAGCAGCCATTCGAGCACTCCCCGTGCTCCACAGCGTGGAGCACGTCCAAGTGATCTCCACTGCTCGCTGTAACAACCTGATTGAACAATCGCATCGGCCCACCCGGCAACAGGAACGAAGCCAGATCGGATTCAAAAACCCCCGCAGGGCGCAGGAATTCCTCGCCTTGCATGCCCGCGTTTCGAACCTTCAGCAGCACACCCGAACCACCGTTCCCGCCCACCTCCGAAGATTGAACCAGAACCGTGCCCACCTGGCATGGCAGAACGCCGTTAAAGTGGCCGTCTGAACGTTGGACGGCCACTGACTTCGTCAGGCCCATCCCCGATTAACCTGCCAGAACCCTGCGAGGAGAAAACCGTCACTTATGCAAATTCAAAGAATTTATTGTTCTCCCGGTTCCACCGTCAGTGCTGCTGGATTCGTTAGGCTAAGCCCATGACAGCGCAACCTGCCCAAGGTCACAAGGCGGTGCTCATCGTCACTAGCCGGTCCACCCGGAAGGACGTAGAGGATCTGGTCGCCGGAGCTTGGATGCATCCGATTCTCGAGCATCTGCAGAGTGCCCGAGTGACAGTCAGGGGCTTCTCGAGCACTCCCCCTCGCGGAATCCTGAACGGTCCGCAGCTGTTTCGGAACGTCCGACAGGCGCAGCAACCGAACTGGCAACCGCCTAATGTATTCGTGCGTCTCCTGCGTGCCGTTGTGGCCGACAACCTGTTGCCTCAGGTCTTGCCCAGTCAGAGCAGCGCTCTACCCTGCAGGCTCAGTGTCCGTGCCATCACCGAGGTCATCCGGCGCGTCGATCCGAATTGGACAGCCCTGCGACTGACTGGAAGTCTGATCCGCGATCTGCCGGTTGCTGATCACGTGGAGCAGACCTACGCGCCCATACTGGAACGCTGCACAGCATGGAGCAGAGGACGGCCGCCGAAAACCCGAAACCACAGAGAGGGGTCAGAAGTCGCTCGCCGGCTTCCTGTCGTCACCACATCCGGATGACGGACCTGAGGTTCATCGGCCTGGGCGGTACCAACGAGGTGGGTGCCAGCAGCTACCTGTACCTGCTCAAAGGGGGCAATCTGCTGATTGATGCCGGCGTGCGCCCCGGCGGGGTGGGCGAGGCGGCATTACCTCAGTTCGAGCTGCTTGGCGAACACCCTCCTGCGGCCATGGTGCTGACCCACGCCCACCTCGACCACGTCGGGGCCCTTCCCCTCGCGACTACGAAGTTCCCGAACATACGAATCTATTGCACTGAGGCGACCGCCCGCATCGCCGCCCTGATATTGGCGGACACTATGAAGGTCAGCACCGAGCAGGGGTATCCACTGTTCGGCCCGAGTCAAATGAAGCGTGCGCTGGAACGCCTGCGGCCGATCCTGTACTTCCAGACGATCAGTGACCATGGTTTCAAATTCACGCTGTACCCCAGTGGTCACCTGATCGGCGCGGCCAGCGTGCTGATCGAGAGCGGTGGCAGGACCGTCTTTCACACCGGCGACGTCAGCAACGTGGCTACACCGGTGGTCGACCCGGCCTACATGCCCAAAGAGATCATCCAGACCGACGCGGTGGTCTCTGAAAGCACCTACGGCGACACATTGCTGCCCTCCAGAAAAGAGCAGGTCCGGACCTTCGTCGCTGCTATCGGCGAGACGTTGCGGGGTGGAGGCCGAGTACTGATTCCCTCCTTCGCACTGGGCCGGGCGCAGGAGGTCAGCCAGATTCTGCTGACCTCCATGGCGTCCGGGCTGATACCGAGCGCGCCGATCTACCTCGACGGCCTAACCCGGAGCGTCACAGCGGCCTACGAGGGGTTGCTGCCCCTGTTGCCGGAGGCGCTGCGAAACCGGGCCAAGACGAGCGGGCAGAACGTCTTCCTAAGCGGCACGGTGGAATTGGTGAAGGACCGCAAGCACCGGGAGCAGATCACCGCGTCTGACTG
>Ga0160427_10000954_pt1 | contig 17728 bp, 19 predicted proteins | sample SolpanmetagenomL_FD_108194 | JGI IMG/M metagenome (GOLD analysis project Ga0160427, IMG submission 108194) | Solar panel surface microbial communities from Lawrence Berkeley National Laboratory, California, USA - L | ecosystem: Engineered > Built environment > Solar panel > Unclassified ...
AGGCACCCGTCCCATCCCACCTGAAGTCGCGGACGGCACCGTCCTGCCGGATGCGATTCGGACGGCGTTCGAGCGCGTGAACGCCAATCTGGGCGAACTCGCTTACCTCGAGACACTGATATCGACCGGAGTTCGCAACTCGGAAGTCGGGTCAGCCACGTTCGAAAGTTTTAAGCATGGTTTCGGAGACACGCTGAAGGTCCGGAACAAGGGCCGGGGATCCGAAGCCAGCAAGTGTGTGCAGTGGAGCCCGGCCGCCTGGGAGGCCTACCAAAAGTATTTCCTTCAACAGCGACTGCAACATGATCCGCTCAGGGCTCGGTTCCTGGCCTGGGCGGGCAAGCGGAGAGTAACCGTCGATCTGTACGTAAAATTTCTCCTCGCCAAACGAATTGACCTGACGACGGTGCCGCTGTTCCTGACCAAGGCGGGCGAAAAATACACGGGGGACACATTTCGTCATGAGATCTGGCGCAAGGCCAAACTGGTCTCGACCATCAAGGCTTCACCCCATCATCTTCGGCATGCCTACGTCAATGCGCGACTCGGGGCGATCTGGAACGAATGGGGGGACAAACCTCACCTGTACATCCAGCAGCTCATCAAGTTCGTCAAGAAGATGGGGTGGTCGCACTGGTCTGCTCTCGTCCCGTACGACTTCGAGCAGCTGGCCACGACTGCACTGAGAGAGCATTTTCGCTCTTGTAGCTCAGAAAAAGCCCCTGTACAGCATGGCACTGCCGGTCAGGAGATGATGAAGCGCGTGCACGATGATGCGATCCACGCCCGTCCGCGCCCGGAGCCGACTAGGGTGTCAGCTTGACGGCCCTGATGCTCAGACTGGCTGCAGTGGTGCCGGAGGATCAACGGGCACGAGTGCTGGCTTTGCCCGACGTGGACGACCGGGCCTACCGGGCCGCCGTCGAGACGTTGATTGAGGTGCAGCGTGCGCGTTTGCCTTGGGCTGATTTGACTCTGGAATATCTGGTATCGGTGGAAGCCAGGGTTTCGGTGGCAACTCGGGCAAAGGTCCTGCGGACCGTGCTGAGACGGTTTCAGCGTGCTTGGGACGAGGAGAAGCCGACAACGGTGAAGGATCTCGACTTGTCAGCCCTGACCTGTGATGAGGAGACTCGTCTCACTGCGATGGCTTATGTTGTCGAGGAGGCCCTCTGGACGAATCAGGCGCCGGTCCATCTGACTGCAGACGTCAGTCATCTGTTGCCAGGGCGGTTCATACGGGTTTTGGGTTGGGCCAACCTGTCCTCGTTTCTTCCCTCTCCCTTGCTCACCTTGCTAGTGACCCGGTCTGGTGTGGTGGAGGGCGTGGTGCCGGCTCGCTATCTGCCTATTGCACGTCTGCTGTATGGCCACCGCACTCAAGCATATGGTGTTCATCTGGCTTTCGCTGCCGCTACCCTGATGGGTGAACTGCGTCATGGAAGAGAGCGCAACCAACCATCGAGTATCATGGATTTACTGCACGGCACAGCCAGTGTCCTGAAGGCCACGTTCTCAACGTATGGGCTGACGCACCTATCTGCTCTCAAACCGGGCTTGCATCTGATGGACTATGCTCGTTCTGAGACCCTACGCCCGGCACAGAAGACCCGGGTTGATCAGGCTTTCAAATATCTGCTGTGTGCTGAAGCCCAGTTGCGCTGGTGCCGGGCACATCCTTCACCTCCCCAGGTTTACCTCGACTGGCATCTGGTCGATGTTGATGACACGCACGCTGCTGAGCTTGGTCGCCTCAGGAACAGTTGTATGAAAGCGGGAAAGAAGCGGCGTCAGCAGCAGGTCAAGACGCTGGAGCCTCAGCTTCTGACGCTCCTGAAAACGGCGCTGATACGTGACGAAGTCATCCGTGGGGTTCATGAAGCGTACCTCGAGGCACTGGAACTGTTTCAGACCCGGTCTGGGCATGGCCCCGTGACGTTCAGCTCTGTTCTTCCAGACGGGTCAGCAACGCTGTGGTTCGCTATCTGGACGCCGAATTTGCTGTCCGACGCAGAGCAGATCTTGGTCGTGCGTGCTGCCAACAGTCACGGAACGATGCGGAACAGCATCGTCACCGAGTATTTGGGCGCGACGGACAGCAAGGGGAATGAACTGTCATTGCCCTTTTTCGCTGAAATTCAGCGGGCCTGGTATGATCCGGCGGCCCGGCAGGCGGTGATCAAGTTCGGAATCCCTGTCAGTGACTTTAATGCTAGCCGGTCGAGTTTTCTTCGACCTGATCGCGCGCTCGGCTCCTACATTCACCGCTACACGGCGGCGAAACTGAGCGCAGGGCAGACCCCTCGGATTCTGCTTGACCTTCCTGCCATCTACACAGGGATGACCTACGCCCTGTTCGTGCTGATCTACGGCCTGATCACTGGGATGCGCATCCACGAACTTCAGCAACTTCGTGCTGATGAGCAAGGGTCCCGGCGAGATCCTGACGGTCGTCTCATCTGCAACGTCCGGGCGAAAGGCGATAAAGGGGCAGGTGGTAAAGACACTGTCCATACCATCGAAGCTCAGTTCGTTCCATTCTGGACACGCGTTCTGACAGTGCAGGAACAGCGTGGGGAATATCTCGAACAAGTCGTTCCTGAAAACGGTGACCTTGCTGAACTCGGCGCCGGGCGCTACCTGCTGCAGGGCAAGGGAAAGGCCCTGACCCATAAGCATCTTGCCGCGCTGCTGAGATTCCTGATCTTTGGAGTTGTGCCTCTGACGGAAACTGAACGGGACAACTTCGTGCCTCATTTCCTGCGTTATATGTACAGCCGAACCCGGTTTGCACTGGGGGACGACGAGGCAGCCATCCAGCTTGGGCTCGGACACAACTCCCGCGTACAGGCCCGCGAATACATGAGGGGGTTGGCAGGTTCCAAATCCGCTGCCAGAAAACAGATGGTACTCCAGCCGCCGAAGCTTCAGACCTACTGGGAAGCCCTGACGGTTGCCAGAGACAAGCGCACATAAATCATGCTCAGGAGGCATTTATCATGACCACGACGTATCAGCGACGCTCCGCACGTTCTGTCCGGCTCGTTCAGGACGCCCTGGCCTTGCTGGAGAACGAACAGCGTGACGTGCCGAAAGAACGACGTGTTTACCCCCTTGACGCGATCGTCAGAGCGTCGATTCAATGTAATCCTGAACAGAACGACCCCCGAAAGAAGGGGGTCAGCATCAGCACATTGAAACGCAATCCTGACGTGGTCAGTCTGATCAGAGCGGTGCGTGGGAAAGGGACTGTGCCCGAACCGGACTTTGAGCCGTTCGGAGCTCTCCTGAGTGTCTTCAGCAAAGAAGCCCGTAATCGCAGACGACGCGCGAAGAAATTCATTGGCTTGAGTCGCTCGGATCTCGCGTACTGGATTGTCGGATATCAGGAACTCGATCGGCACCTGGAAGATGTACACACGCAACTGGACAGGATTGATTACTTGAGTGGAGTATGGCCCGCAAAAGTGGCTCTCCCCAATCCACCGTTCAAAGTCAGCTCCAACGCTGGTCACCGCTACCAACAGCTGAGGACCAGGGAAACTGTCGAGGCACTGCGGCAGATGCTTCCTGATCTCCAGTTCAAAATTGAGGAGCATCTTGAAGTCATCAAGATGGCGCAGCGGCTCTATGTGAACCAGATGCTTCAGCAGGAGACTCCCGCCTGAACGTGCCATGTTGATCTCTATCAGGGTGGTGATCGGAAAAACTCATAAGGAACGGAGGGCCGGTCTGCACGTTAGGACTTTGGTATTTGCTCCGCTCATCTGAACGCTGGCAGAAAGGTACTCTTTCAAGGAAGTTCACATCTCGAAAATGACGGCATACACGAGGCGAAGCTTGTGTTGCCTACCCAACTTGCCACTCCGAATATCGCCCAGTTAGTTGGAGTGGTACCTACCGTTTCCCTACTTAGCGTCGCCACCGTACTTTTTCAACTTTTTTTGTGCGTTTTCGATGTGAACCATTCCCACTTTTTCTATCCTCTGCTTGAGCCAATACTTGTCTTCCCGTCAATGCCGAGGCAACACGATTCTACTCTTCCTACCAGAGGTCAGTGAGGTCTGGTCGACCCATTCTCACAGCAGCGAACACCTTCAACTTGTTCTGAAAGGCAGGCTCTTCACGCTTGCAGATCTTGCAAATGTTGATCGGTGTTAATGGCTGACGTTGAAGGCGCTGCGTCTACCAACATCAAGGTCAATCATCTCTTCTCGGACAAGTTCAAGAAAGTAGTAACTGGCTACACTGCAGCATGAACACCGAACGTGTCCTCTCTGACCTCGTCACGTCCTACGCCGATATTCCCGAGGTGCTGCCTACCTTGACGCAAGTTAAGGCAACACAATCGTTACACAGGCTTTAACGACCCATCCATGTCTGCAGCAACTCGGTCATCAAATCACCGAAGTCTCGTTCCTCGTCAAAAAGTCGCCTTTTGACCTGCCGGTGAAGTTCTTTCGGGATATGAGCGCCAACCTGAACATAGTCAGGATTACTCCTCTTCCCTTCCTTCTTCCGGCCTGCTGTTACGGACGGTTCACCGGTCACGAGTTCAGGACGGGCGTTGGGGTTCGGGCCGAGCAGCGAACCGAAGTCGCGCTTCTCTCGGCTCACAATCTGGTCCAGGCGCGGAGTTCGTTGCCGAGCGACTCGTAATCGGACCAGGCGATGCTGGCCCGAACGTCCCGCATCAGATCGGTGGTGGTGTTGTCGAGGCTGGCGTGTTCAAACCATGCGCTTCTGCGGATGCTGGCCTCACAGACAGGGATGCCTGCCTCGCGAAGCAGTTCTCTGGCATCCTCTTCTGCCCGGCTCGGTGCCGGCGGAACCTGTGTCAACAAGATCCGCACGTTCTTCATCGCAGCCAGTTTTGCGTAGGTTTTCAGCAAAACCCGGAGGTCCGTGGCACTCGGTCGACTGAGCAGCAGCATGACGTCCACCTGTGTAGCTAGACCTTTAAGATCTTCAGTGATGGGTCTCGCTTCGGTATCCAGGAGAACATGCTGATATTTCGTCACCTTTCCAGCCGCGTCCCGGTCCGAGAGGACGTCGAAGCCAAATTTGCCTCCGGCTGCCCAATCGAGTGCACTCTCGTTGGTATCGCTGTCGATGACGAGCGTGGTGTTATCCCGGGCGAGATAGCTGGCCAAGTGGAGCGCTGTGGTGGTCTTCCCCACCCCCCCTTTGTCGGCACTGATTCCAATACGCATACGCTTAGATTAACCGATCTAGCGTTTGACCGGTTGGTAGTTTAAGCGTTTAAACGATTTATCAGGTTCCGAAGATTCTTTCAGGAGCGCGGTCGAACAGGCTGGGCACTGCTATCAACCCTATTCATTCTCCGGTTCGGTCGTATCCGGTTGAACATTTTGGCGTTTAAGCGGGAAAACGTTTAAACATCTAAGTGTACCGTCGTTTGATCGAAAATCATTCCCTCAGACTCAGACGCTGCTGATACCAATCCTGACCGGGTGAGCGGGAACCGAGGCCACGTCTTCAGCAGCTTCCGGCAAATGGACGGGAAGCAGATCACCTGTTGCCCAGGCGACTGCCTCTCTCATTTTCGGGATCCTGGGTGTTGGCTCATTCCGTTCTGTCGTTCAAGCTCTGTGCCCTGAACTGGAGATTGCCAGGCAGATGAACTCTGTTCTCAGGTGCTTGCGAGGTGCAGCTGCTCTGCCCTCATGGCTCAGCAGATCAATACCACCCCTCCAGGCGAAATGCCTTCCCATCTCCCTGATTCGGCTGAGCGCCACATCAGAGGAACTAATACTAAACAGCGTTTAACTGTTTCAACGATCAATTGAACAAGCGTTTAATCGTTCCAGCGCCGAGAGGCTTACTCGATTGAACGATCCAGCGTCTAGGACAGATAGAGGAGAGATCCGATTGACCAGCATTCTGCTTATAGGGGCGATCAATTTACTGGTTGATCGGCCAATCGTTTAAACGATTAGTTATCTAAACGATTCAGTGTCGAACATCTAAGGAGTGAAAACTTGTATGAGAGGGAAGCCCCGATGGGTGGAACCCGACCGATAGGCTGCTTGACTTAAGTGGAGGCGCGTCCCTACTGATGGCCATTTCGACGATTAACTGAATAAACGTTTAATCGCTCCAGCGTCGAGATGCTTACTCGATTTGACGGTTCAGTGTTTAGGGCAGGTAGGGGAGAGGTCCGACTGCGCCAGTAGTCTGCCTATGGTTGAGCAGGACCAAGCCACGGGTCAATCGAGCAATCGTTTAGATGATTAACCGTTTAAACAATTCAGTGATGATTACCTAGAAATTGAACGCTTCCACGAGGAGAAAGGTTCAACGGATGGAAACCTGGCCGAGAAGACACTTGACGCAAGCGGAGGAAGCACGGTCCCTACTGACGGCCATCCCTCTGAGTTCACTTGGCCGGGGAGAGGATTCAAGTTGAGGAGCCTCCGCGCCATTGCTTGGTCTTGAGCCGCGAGTGTCAGGCGTGATGTTTTTATTCCGGCACTTACCAGCCGGCCAGATCGTCCTTGAGGTCGTCGGCGGCTGGCTGGGCGTAACCTTTGCGGGTGGTGTCGACCGACGCGTGTCCCAGGTGCGCGGCGACCCGCCCAAAATCCTTGATCTGCAGCAGCAACCGTGTGCCCGCGTACTTGCGTCCCGGGTGGAACCCCCGGAACGGTACTCCCGCCGCCTGGAATGCTCCAGCCAGATGGTAGCGGGCCGCCTGGGGGGTGGCGTAGCGGAACACGAAGTCCGCTGACCGCCCGGCCGGGCGGTACCGCTGGTGCTCGGCGCCGCCCGAACCATACAGGGTCCGGAAGTGGCGGCTCGCTTGGGCCAGTCGGGCGCTCATCGCTACCCGGCGGGCCTTGCGGCCTTTGCCGGAAGTGACGTGCAGCCGACGACCGGCTTCGTCCAGGTCCGTCCAGCGGAGCGAAAGCACCTCGCTGATGCGCAGTCCGGCGTGGGCGAGCAGGAAGAGCAGGAAGCGTTCATGCAGGTCCGCGTGCTCGAGCACTTCGAGCAGTTCGTCCTCGGTATACGGTGGGCGTTTCTCGATGCCGAGCGTCGGATCCTTCGGAACGCGGGCGTCGCGGAACGGATCGGCGTCCGTGGCGCCGGCCCAGCGCAGGGCGCGGTACAGGCAACCGGCAGCGGCGACCTTGAGTGACACTCCGGCGGGAGCACGGCCGCTGGCCAGCAGGTGGTTGATGTAGCGTTGCGCGTCGTGCCGGCCGGGCCGGAGCAGGCTGATCGCTTGGGTGCCGGCGTAGAGGGTGAACTGCCGGACGCCGAGGGTGTAGGCCTCGAGGGTGCGGGGGCTGACGAGGATGCCACTCTGGCCCTGCTGGGTGAGGTAGGCGCTGGTCAGAGAAACGAGGGTTTCGATGTCCTTGTCGCCGGCGGCCTGAACGGCGCGGCGGCGAAGCTCGTCGTCATGGAGGTTGATCCAGGTGTCGGCTTGGGCGAGGCGGTCGCCGGTGTAGGGCACCAGGGTCATGGGTAGGGGTGCTTCCAGGTGAACATGGCAGATTTTACCCTAAACCTGATTAGAGGAAAAGTTTATTTGCTGGGTCACCCAGGGTTCTAAACACCGGCACCTCCGTTCAACGGTGAGCCATCCCTGACTACCCCTCAAAATACAGCATAAGTTCGACCAAATCAGGCTAGGAAGTAAATGAAGGACGGGCAGACGGAGCCTAACGATGGTGGGGTCCTGAGCGAAACACGGACAACCTACGGTGTCCGTGTTTCCTTGTTGGTCTGGGATGAGCGCGTTGCTGAGCGAGAGGACATTGAGAGATAGAAAAACGGGTCGTCGAAAGAGAAGTACCTAAAATAAAACGATGCAGCGCCACATTACCAATGCCGTGCTCGTCCCCTATATGGCCAATACACAACAAATACTGGTGCAAGATCGCCGGGGTCACCGGCCACCACCTTGGGGATACTTCGGCGGTGGCATCGAATCAGGAGAGACGCCGCTTGACGCCGTCGTTCGTGAAGCCTGGGAGGAGCTCGGGGTGCAGCTTTCACCCCAGGAACTACGCAGCGGGGGTGAAATCCAACTTTCATTCAACGACCTCAGCTTTAACATTCACGTCTTTGCGTGGGCGTTCCATGGTGATTTGACAGCACTGACCTTGGGCGAAGGCGCGGCAATGGAATTGGTCAGCGTAGAAGAAATGAAGCGACGTGTTGAACCAGGCGGTCCGGACGATCAAATCACTCGGGTGGTCAGGACCTTCTTGCTGTCTTCTGGCGCGAGCACGTAGTCACCTGACTATCCCTTACCACGTGGCATGAGGTCGGCCAACTCCTGCCAGGACGTAGGCGAAGGGTGGGCCAGCAGGTCTTGGAGATGGTCGAGCCCCAGGCGAAACACAGACACCGCATGGTGTCCGTGTTTTTTCAGTGGAATCGGTTGTTTGATCGCCTGCATTGCGCCCGTCACGCACGCCCAGATAAAGGCAATCGCGACCACGCTCAGTCAGGTGGAGACCCGCTCAGCGCGTGTCAGGCCCGTGTCTTCCAGGTTGAACCCGCGTGTCTTGAGCGCGGCATGCAGGTGTTCAGTTTGCCAGCGCTGGGCATAGCGGTTCAGATTCTTCTTCGCCCGGCCCCGATAGGCCAGATACAAGGTCTCGCCAGCAGCATTTTTCGTCGCTGCGACCCGGAGCAAGACGCCATAGACCTTGATAGCCCGGTGGTAGAAGCGAATTTCGCCCAGCTCCAGTGTTTTGAAGGCGGCCCAGATCGGGAATCGAGATGACCCGAGGGTGGTGCGAGCCGTCAGACGGATGCAAGGCGCGATGCCGTGCTGATCGAGACAGGCAAACCAGTCTTTGCCAATGAATTCGCGGTCTGCTGGCAGACCGCTGATCCGTTCGACTGGGCAGATCAGCAGGAAACGTTCCAGCAACGCGTTTCGGATCACCTGTGAGCTGCTGCCGCCATGTGGCAGCAGCGTCCACATCAAGGGGAGCGCGAAGCCGTTCCAGACGGCAGAGAGCAGGAAGATGTTGACGTCCTGCTGACCGAGCTTCCAGTTCGTCCGGTCCAGAATGAGGTCCACTTTCCCTGCTGGATGGAAGGACAGAGCGAAACGGGTGAACACACCGTCTGGGAGCTGGAACTGGACGAAACGGAGCAGACGTTGATAACGAATTGCCCGCGTCCCTGGAAGCTGAACATGATTTTTCAGTGTGTAGAGCACGACGCTACGAGCCTGGATCATCGCCAGCACGAGCGCGGTCAAAACCACCAGACGGCGGGTATCCAGAGAAAAAGCAGACCGCAGGGCGGTCTGCAAGGTATCGTGAGGGGGTCGGCTCTTGGGTGGCTTCATCGCAGAAACACCCTACAGGAGCCGACTTTTGCATCTCCTCACCCGTTTTGAGGAGTAGTCAGGAGCCATCCATCTTTAGCGGCCACTCTCAGCGGCGCTTCCGTGTCTGCCTACATTTTTGACCACCATTCCATCCAACAGTATCGGCCACCGGCTACCAGCGCATACCCTTAATCGCCACCTGGTTCTCAGTTCCTGCACGGCGTCTTTTTTAAGGAAATTTAAATCGTTTAATAGAGAGCAGTCAGATGTTCGTTCCCGCACAGGAGGGCGAAGAGCGACGGAGCCAGGTACGTCGCCCCTTCCCACTCCGCGTAGGCCAGACCCACACGGTAGATGCCGGTGCGGCCGACATGATGGCCGAAGAGGTATCCCTCGTCTCCGCCGTCGTTCGCGAAGAAAAAGCAGTTCGGCATCTGCTCGGTCAGGAACGGATACCACTCGGTCATGGTGTGGAGGGCGTTAAATGCCGAGAAGATCGACATGACGAGCACGTCGTTCTCGACGCCTCCTGGGTTTTTTTCGATGAATGTGATCCCGTCATGGACCTGCAGGAGACCGATGTACTCCCGCGGTGCGTCCGGGAATATTTCGAGCAGGTCGTGGAGGTCCTGAGGAGAGACCGGGGGAGCTAGGGGCGTGTTCCGGCCACTGTACATGTCTTCCTGACGAAGCTCGAGGTCGGGACGCAGATGTTCCAGAAGGAGTGTCATCCTGATCAATCTACAGATCGTGGATGTCAGATCAGGATCGGTCGACCAAGCTTTCGTCGCTGGACGGCTCAGAGTATCTGGCAAAGCATCTTCGATGAACTGCTTCGACAAGCTGACCTGCAAGGTCAGCTCGACTGGTCCAAGCACTTCGTCGATGGCACTGTCATCCGTGCCCATCAATGCGCTGCGGGGGCGCGCGGAGTCAGTCCTGTCCGGGCACTCCGCGCTGCGGATGCTCGTTCAGAAACCGGATCCGCTGCTCCAGGCCACGGTGGTAGCCCTCGCTGTTCGGGCGCAGGTCCTTGCGCCCGGCCCAGTCTTTGCCCTCGAGCGCCTGGTCGCCGAGAAACCGGTTGTCGTCCGTGACGACGTCCTGCATCTCCCAGGTGCGGATCGGCCTCGGCTCGGCCAGGACCGCGTCAGCGATATCGCGGGCCAGGGTGCCGTCGTCTCGCGCGGCCGTCACGAGCGCCCGGAACGCCGTCCAGATCGAGTCCCGCTGCGCTACCATCCGCTCCGGGTCGAAATCATACCCGTGACGACCCCAGATGGTCCGGCCCGTGCGGCCCGAAGGATACACGGTCACCGAGTAGGGACCGAAATACAGGGTTTCACGGTCGACCTCTGCCGCTGTGAGTAGCGAATACGCGCTGCCGGCCGCGAACGCCGCGTCTTCCTGACTCTGGGTGATCACGCTCGCCAGCCCCTGATTGCGGATATCCTTTACCGGAGTCACGAACAGCAGGTTATGATACGAGAGGCTTTCTTCCCGCGCACTGACCGCGTGCTCCAGGCGGCCCTGGGTGATCGCCAGCACGTCCTGCCGGCTGTTCAGCATGACCGCCTTGAAGCTCACCTTCCGTGTCTTCCTGGTCAACTCGACATTATCGAACAGCACCAACGACTGATCCTGGTCGATGTGCGTGTGCGGCGACAGGATCCGCACCTTGAACTCCAGGAACGTCGCGCATCCGGTCAGTTGCTTCATCGCAAGCCTCAGCTCAGGCGTCAGGGTCTTGTTGGGGCAGGCTGCCTGGAGGGCCGCCAGCTCGAGCGTGCTCATGCCGTCCGTAAACTCCACAGAGACGTCGGCCGAAGTGTTCGGATAGATGTAATAGGCCATGTCTCTCCAGATCCGGCATGGAAAGCCCCTCCGATCCGGAGGGGCACTGTGTTGTAAATATGCGTTGCGGCGGTGGGCTCAGGAAGCGGTGGTCGTACTCCGGCTTCCCCAGCGTTCCTGCATCCGGCGGCGACTCTCGGCGATCCGCACTACCGGGTCGGTCTCAGCGTCCATGGGGGCAGAGCGCACCTGCACCTGCTGCTGCACGTGAATCGCCAGTTCTTCCATGGTGTTGATCTCCCGGTCCGAGTTCATCCTGCCCCCTAGGACCGGATTATACCTCTTCAGAACTCCGCTGGCAACGCGCCTGGCGGCAGAAAACACGCGACCACCGTTTCCTCTCCCCTGCCTCAAGGAGCTCCTCATGACCACACCCTCTCCGAACCCGGCCAATCAACCTGTCCCCCAGCCTGCGCCCGTACACACGCCCGAGCGGCAGCTGGAAATGTCAGATGCTTGAGCTCAGCGGGAAGCTCAGCATCCAGGAGTGGCTGGCGTACGGGTACGAGCACCGCGGGCAGCTCGCCGAGCTGAACCCCTCGGACGCCCTCTACTCCGTTGATCCGGAGGACCCTGAGGAAATCGAGGACGACTTCGAGGGCAAGGAGTTCTGCAGCACTTCCCTGAGCAGCGTCTCGGCGCGGCGCTGATCGCTGTCCAGAAGGCCAGGTTTCCGTCGGGCAGGACGCCATCAGAACAGCCTTGACAGGCGGAGCTGAACGGCGTTCGCACCGTTCAGGGCACCAGTTCTCCTCTGATTCGCCTGGAGAGCCGGTCCAGGTCAGGGGGAACCGAGCCGGTCTCGCGGATGAACAGCGCCCGGCTCTGCCAGCAGACGCCGCAGGCCGCCGTCACGCCGCTCAACTCGGCTGTCGCACGGATCAGGAAGGCGTGGATCGTCTCGTCCAGGGGGTCGATCTCCAGCAACCGCTCTGCCAAGCCGATGCACCGGTCGTAGCGGCGTTCGCGGTACCAGGTGTGCATCGTCTCCAGCCCGGTCCGGACGAAACTGCGGCTCAGCCGCGTGCGTTCCTCGGCGGCCCATTCGGTCTCGGATTCGGGCAGAAAATCCCCGCCGCAGCTGTCCAGCAGCGTCATGATGCTTCCCGGGGCCAGCGTCAACTGTCTCTGAAGGGACTGTACGTCCCAGGTCAGTTGCACGCCGTTGCACTGCACCCGATAGGTCTGGTCCGCCGCGTCGTACGGAACTGAAAGCCCTGGCACCAGCCGCCTGAGTTCGAGCCGCACCTGATGGATGTAGTTCTTAGACCGCTGGGGAGACACGTCGCTGAACAGCTCGCCCTGAATGGCCGAGAGCCGGGCCTTTCCCTGCTGGAGAAGGAACGTCAGGACTTCGACCGTCTTCTTCATCTGCAGGCGGGTCCGCTCCCCGTTCACGAAGATGCCACTCCGGCCTAGCGTCACCAGCGCCACCTCGGCCACGGCCACCGCCGCCAAAGAAGCTGTCCGCAGGACGGCCTCGTCTGCGCCCGGTCCCAGCGCGTTCAGCCGGTCGTTCACGTGAGAGAGTCCACGCAGTTCCGGCCCGAGGTCCTGCTGCCCGCCGGCCGCGGTGTGCGTCTCGGCTGCCAGGCGAAGGGTGTCATGAGCGGCAGTCAAGCCCAGACGTTCCTGAGCTTCGGTCAGGTACAACAGGATCCACAGCTCTTCTCGGACGCTGCCCTGGGACTGGAAGAACTCGAGTGCCCGCGTCAGGTACGTCACCGCCTCGGCGCGGCCCTGCCTCGCCTGCGCCGCTCCCAGCCGCCAGTCGACGTAGGCTGCAGCTCTGGGTGGTTCGCCCAGCACGGAAAGCAGCTTGCGCGAACGCAGCAGCGCGTCACGCTCAGGACGGGTCGCGGCCTGGGCGGTAGCGATGGCGGCCAGACCGAGCTGCGAGAACAGCTCGGTCTCCGGCTGTCTCCGCGCCTGTGCGAGGGACACCGATTGCCTGAAGGCGCAGGCGGCCTCGTCATCTCGTCCCTGGGCGCGCAGCCAGGTGCCGAGGCGGTACTGCCACAGTGCCGCCGGGAAGGTCGAGCCGTCTGAAACCAGCTGCTCGGCCGAGGTCAGGTGACGCTCGGCCTGGCCGAACTCACCGAGATACGTTCGGCACCCTGCCTGTGCGAGCTGAATGTAGACCCGGCGCGAAGGATTGGCGTGACGCTCCGCGTCGGCCAAGTACGCCGCAGCCTTCACGTCGTCGCCGAGCGAGGAGGCCAGGAGTCCGATGGACTGTCCGACGACGGACTGGACGGCGAGGGGCGCGCTCACCGAATGGCTCCAGGCCTGATCCAGCAGCCGCACCGCTTCCGCCGTGTGGCCGCGCTGCTGACGGATCAGGGCGACTTCACGCAGGGCAAGTGCGGCGTCCATCGCGCCGAGCGCGCTGAAGTCGAGCAGGTCCAGGTGGTCCTGAGCCGCCGCGAAATCACCCTCGAGCCGCGAGCAGGTGGCCAGTTCGATCCGCGCCGCCTGAACGCCCCTGCTCAGCGCGCCGCGCAGCAGGCGCTGCGCTTCCACTGCGTTACCGAGATGCATCTGGCAGACCCCCCCCCAGCGGAGGTCCTCGGAACAGCGCAGGTTCGACGCCTGAAACAGCGCCAGTCCATGAACGTAATCGCCCGCGAGGACAGCCTTCAGGATGCCCGGCGTCATGACCCAAAGATAGGGCCGGGGACGGCCGAAGACCGTCGTATATGCACGGCAACCCGGGCGCCAGGGCAGGGGCCTGCGCGGGCAATGCCCGGAGGCGCGCGTCCTAAACGGGACCAAACCGGGGCGTCTCTACCCTTGGTGCCCGGGGAGGAACCATGAAAAAAGCCATGCAGATGTCGCTTCTGAGCCTGCTCTTCGTCTCGTTCCTGGGCAGCACCGCTGTTGCCGATCCGACCTCGGAGCACGGGCCAGGGCTGTCCTCGGTCCGCCATGTCACTACGCCCGTCCGTCCCTCACGCTGAGATCAAGGAGTCTGAAGATGCGCACGCACTTCGCCGTTGCCGGAATCATGACCATCTCGCTGCTCGCCGCCTGCGGTCAGGCCAACCCACCGTCCGCCTCAGCACCCACGGCGCTGCCGGACGTCAGCAGCCTCGTCCAGGCCACCGGCATCCAGCCGGACGCCAACCACGTCCTCGTGCTCATCGATGGCGCGACCGACCTGGCCTACCGGATCGAAACCAGTCCGGCCCGGTTCGGAAGTCAGGCCCTGAACTACGTGGCCGTGCCGACATCCGACGTGCAGTTGCAGACCACGCAGACGCAGGGACCGGCCGGCACCCTGGGCGCGCAGGCGAGCTGTCTCGCCAGCAGTGAAGGCGCGTATTACAAGAACGTGCAGCAGGGCGGCGTCGGCTGGGACTTCGACGCGATCCTGCCGTTCAACACCACGAACGTCGGCCCTCACGTCTACGGAGGGTACAAGACCAGCAGCGTCAACATGGAAGTCGGTATGCAGTACAACACCGGCAACGTCTGGGAACTCTACATGCGCCTCAGCCAGGGCAGCCTGAACCAGTACGCCCCGGACACCGGCGGGGTCTACACCACCAAGGGCTGGAACATGAGCAAGTACTACTTCGCCAACGGAGACACGGTCCATGACCAGACCCGCTCGCTGATCGGCAGCGACGGCGGCCACTACATCGTCGGCACGTTCTCCACCAGCAGCAAGTCGTACACCATTGCCTATAAAGGCACCGCCTCGGCCAACGACTTCGACGTCTCCTCGCTCCGCCCCTCCAACTCGGCGAACATCGAGCTCAGGAAAGTCATCAGCCTGGCTTCCCCGGTGAGCGGCAGCAAGATCGTGGGCGCGAAGCTCCGCAACACCACGTACGCGACCAGCTCCGGAAGTTCAGTGGTCTGGCCGAGCAATTTCTGTGGCGCCAACTACGGCAGTTTCACCGTGACCTATGATGGCGCGGCGGCGGCCGGCGCCGATACAGTCAGCATCCAGTAGCACCGGGTCAGGCGACCGTCACGGTGTGTACCTACACTGCTTAGGTGCAGCCTGAAGGGCCGTGGGGTTCCTTCCGGCCGGGATGCGGGCTTCACCGATCCGGGAGAGACATGAACGTGAACACGAAACGCGGGCCCTGGCTGCTGTGCACCGCCCTGCTGCTCACCCCTGCCGCAGCTGCTGGCGGCAGCACCCAGAGTGCCCTGGTCCGGTCGTACTTCGCTCAGAGCAACACCTCCAGAACCTGCGGACCGGCCGACCTCGAGGCCTACACCAGCGCCACCTTCTTTCCCTCCGGGAAGGAGATGTACATCTGGAATGCCGGGGCGCTCAGCTACTACACGCTGCAGAACCAGAAGGCCGTGCGGCGCTGGACGGCGACGCCGGTCCTCCCGAACCAGCAGGTCGTCGGCCCGGTCCATCAGCTCAAGACGCCCAACACCTTCATCCGCTGGTTTATGCGTGAGCATCACCTCAACGCCCTGGACGTCACGAACGCCTGCGGCGTGCTGCCCCGCGAAACACGCGGCGGCGCGTTCTATCAGGTGAAAGTCCGCGCCGCTTCCAGGGGAACCCTGACTCCGACCGGTTCAGTCATAGGGCTCCGGCAGGTGGCGTCCGACATCTCAGACCCGCGCCTCTACCTGACCCCGAACTAGCGGCGCGGGCATACGCGGGCGCGCCGGCATTCACGGCCTGTCCAGGAGGGACCCATGCAGCGGATCTCAGGCTTCTCCCTTCTTCTGTCCGGTGCTGTCTTGCTCGGCTCATGTGCGCAGCAGCCGCTTTCACAGACGCCGGACACCGCGAGTGATCCCACCGTGATCCGCCCGCTGGACACCTGGTGCGGCGGCAAAACCGGAAACGGGACCAGCGCCACCTACTACGACGCTTCAGTCAGCTCGTCCCAGTGGGGCTTCGACTACACGTCGACGTTCGACCAGGCACGCGCCCAGTGGAGCGGCATTTCATCCCGGGTCGCGCTGAACAAAACGAGTTCCACCGCCAACAACCCTGACAAGTACTACGTGGGCAACACCTCCTCGGCCGGACTGCTCGGGCTGACCACACCGTACATCTACAGAAACGGCGTGTTGGTCGACGGAAGCCAGAATCTGGACGACGTGTGGGAGAAGACGAACGTATCGATCTACGACAACACCTTCCAGCAGAACGGCTTCACCGCGACGGAACGTCTCGGCACCGCCACACACGAACTCGGACACTCGCTGAAACTGGCACACCCGGGTCAGGGGTCGTGCCGCGTCACCGCCATCCCGGACGGCACGACGGCCGTCATGGTGCAGGGACGGAAGGCATACGGCGTTCAGCAGTACGACAAGAGAGAACTTAAAGCATTCTGGGGGCTGTGATGCGGCGTATCACCTGGTTTCAACGTGGTTCAGCGCTGCTCTGCTGCGGAGCACTCGGGTTCCTGGGCCTCCACGCCCATGACCGGACAGCGCAGACCACCATTCCTGTCCTGCAGGTCCACGGCGACAGCATCGTCTACGCCACCCTGTCCGAGCTCGAGGAGGCCGCGGACATCATCGCTTTCGTGCGGCCAGTCACGCCCTTCCTCGGCCGTGAGCATGTCAATTCTTTCTACAGCGACGGCGCCATTCAGGATTTCTACACGAAATCCCGGGTCGACATGCTGAAAACCTTCAAGGACGTCAATGGCGCGGTCGGCGCGGCCCGAACGTTCGAGATGATCGAACCGGTCGGCCTGGTGGAACAGGGCAGCAGAAGGCTGAAGCTGCAGATCGAAGGTTATAGCGAGACCGAAAGTGGAAAGACCTACCTGGTCTTCCTGAAATCCAATGGCCTCGGCGGTTACAGCGTCATCAACATGAACAACGGAAAGATCATCTCCGACAAGACCCAGGAAATCGCGCAGGATGTCGAAGAAATCGGCATTGACGGGCTGAAGCTCCGCGCCGAGGCGCGGGGCAGATACAGGCTCTGAACGAAGCGCTCGGTCGGCGTCCCCGAGTACCTCGGTGGTCAGCTGCCTAAGCGAGCGCGGCATCTCCTTGAGGCGGGCGTCCTGCGGATGAACGTTGTTTATGGCTGTCTTCCTGAAATGAAAGCCGCCCGGACAGGAACTCCTGTCCGGGCGGCCAGCGTGCTGTCTTAGCTGCCGACGCCGGGCAGGCCAATCATCTGGCCGGCGCGGCGCGCCTTGCCCAATGACGCCCCGGACGGCGCTCTCCGGGCCGGCCGAGCACAGCCTTCAGAGGGTTCTGGCAAGTTAATCAACGAGGGGCCGAATGTGACCAGTGGCCGTCTGAAGTTCAGACGGCCACTTCAACGGCGTTCTGCCAGGCCAAGCGGGCACGGTTCTGGTTCGATCTTCGGAGGTGGGCGGGGACGGTCGTACGAGTGTGCTGCTGAAGGTTCGAAACGCGGGCATGTAGGGCGAGGGTTGTGTTGCCTTAACTGGCATCATGGCAGATTAAGAGCAGGGGTGGTCTGAATCTCAGACCACCCCTGCTCCGACGGTTGACCACGTCTGGAAGGCTTGTTTTTGGTTGCTTCGTCTGGTCTGGGCGGTGACGCTGGAGCGGGAATGATGGTGGAGGTTGGTC
>Ga0160427_10000955_pt1 | contig 17724 bp, 17 predicted proteins | sample SolpanmetagenomL_FD_108194 | JGI IMG/M metagenome (GOLD analysis project Ga0160427, IMG submission 108194) | Solar panel surface microbial communities from Lawrence Berkeley National Laboratory, California, USA - L | ecosystem: Engineered > Built environment > Solar panel > Unclassified ...
GATTCTCCTGCATGATGCGGTCAATAGCGTACTATTCCCATGACTCAGCCCGTAACAGCGCCGGTGGTTCCTGCCGTCAGTTCCCATCAAGCCGTGACTTCCCAAGAGCTAAAGCTCAAGGGCTTTAAGGCGTATGAGGTGGATACCGCGCTTAATCCGAGCCTATCGTACCGCCGTCGGGACTTCTACAAGGTAGCACTGGTGACGAGCCATTGCACCGTGCACTATGCGGACCGCAGCATCGAGCTGAATGGCACCTGCCTGATGTTTGCTAACCCGCACATTCCGTACTCTATCGAACTGCATGACCCGCGGTTGCAGGGGTATTCCTGTCTGTTCACCGAGGCGTACATGCGGGAAAACGACCGGTCAGAAAGTTTGCAGCAGTCGCCCCTGTTCAAAGTCGGCGGCACGCCCATCTTCCACCTCAGCGCGGAGCAAGTGGCGTATGCCCGCGGCATCTTTCAGAAAATCCTGGCCGAGCAGGGCACGGACTATTTATACAAGGGCGACCTGATTCGCACGTACCTGCAATTGCTCATCCATGAGGCCCTGCGTATGCAGCCGACGGAAAGCTTCGTGCAGCACAAAAATGCGTCGTCGCGCATCACGTCCTTGTTTCTGGAGTTGCTGGAGCGGTTGTTCCCGGTGGAAAGTCCCGACCAGGTGATGCCGCTGAAAACGGCTCACGATTTCGCCGACCAACTGGGCGTGCACATCAACCATCTGAACCGGGCAGTGAAGGAAGTGACCGGTAAGCCCACCACCGCCCACATTGCCGAGCGGGTCGTTGGCGAGGCCAAGGCGCTGTTACACCACACCTCCTGGAGCACGGCCGAAATTGCCTATAGCCTGGGTTTTGAGTACCCTACGTACTTCAACATCTTCTTCAAGAAGCACACCGGCACCACCCCGCAGGCCTTCCGGCGGGATACGTGAGCGGAAAGCTGGTTAGCCCGGCGCTGAGGTCCGTAAAGTAGGAGCAGCAGGCTGGAATAGCGCCCTTTACGGCTTGGGTAGCAGGTTGATTTTCTTCAACCACGCCGTGACTTCCCGCTGAACCTGCTTCTCCTTATTTCCGTCCATCACGAAGAGCACGCCGTCCCGTTCCACCCCGCCGCGAGTGGAATAGCCTTCCAGGACGGTGCTGTGGGGAGCGAGGGCCTTGACAGTTTCGAAGCTGCTGCCCACGCCGTAGCTCGCGTTGGTGTTGAACGGCACCAGGGTTTTGCCGCGCAAGTCGTACTGCTTCAAGAAGCTTTTGACGGGCGGCGGCAGCTGCATGCCCCAGGTGGGGAAGCCCACAAACAGGACGTCGTATTGCTGGATATTGTCAATGCGCGTGCGCAGCGGCGGCAAATAACCTTTCTCGTTCTCGCTGGCCACCTGCTGCACCGTGGCGGGGTAGTTTCCAGGGTAGGGCGTTTGCAAGTCCAGCGCCACCAAGGTGCCGCCCACCGCTTGGTGAATCATGCCCGCCACGGCTTTCGTGTTACTAGTACGCGACAGGTACACAATCAAGACTTTTCGGGAGAGCACAGGCGGTTTCACAGTGGCCTTAGTGGCCTTCGTTTGGGCGAAGGAGCCCGCAAAAATCAACAGCAAGCAAGCGACTAGTAGGCGCACCATAAAAGCAGGAGACTAGTGTTGCGGCTGCGGCTCCGTCGGGCTGGGCGTCAATTTGAGCGGCCTGGCCAGGTGGGAGAACGTGAGCGAGCCCAGCTTCCATTGTCCGCCTTCTTTGAGGTACACCTCTGTCACCATGAAGGGGTTGATGGCTTCTTTTCCGCCGACCATGGCCACCAGGTCAAGGTCATTTAAGAGGATGGCGGTGTTGTCGAAGATGTTCACGGCGGCCGAGTAGACTTCGGCTTTCTTGTACCAAATCATACCGCCTTTGATGATGCTCAACTCCTGGTCCTTGCCCCAGCTGCCGCCCATGTGTACAAACACGCAGTTGTCTTTAAACAGCCCGGTTAAGGCCGTTACGTTTTTGTCGGCCATCCACGTCCATTTGGTTTTAGAAAGCGTCAGAATCGCCTGTTCCTCTTTGGTAAAGGTGGTGGGGGCCGGCGTTGGGAGTTTGGCCTGTGCATGCGACAGTTGCAGGCCCGCGAAAAGCAGGCCCAAGGCTAGAAACGACGTTTTCAGAATGTTCATGGGGGTGCTTGCTTACGAATGGAGAAATGAGGCGGGCCGGCTGCGCGGTGGCTCGCTGCTGGGGCAGCGTAGCGCGAGCAGATGGGTGGTTTTGGCACTAGGCCTTGGGGGCTGCTTCAGCCGCTGAAAATTGAAGGACCATCGGCGGCAGGCGTTCGCCTTTGACCTGTATGGTGGCTACCTCTGCATTGAATTGGGCCAGCTCATCGGGCGTAAACCGGACGGCATCGGCGCCGTTATTCTCCAGCATATGCGCCATTTGGGTGGTGCCGGGAATCGGAACAATGAAGGGTTTTTGCGCGAGTAGCCAGGCTAGCGAGAGTTGGCCTGGCGTGGCGCCTTTCCGGGTGCCCCAGGTTTTTAGCAACTCCACAAGGGCCAGGTTGGCGGGCAGGTTCTCCGGCGAGAACCGGGACTCAATGCCGCGAATGTCGCCGGGGGCAAATCGGGTCTGGGCGTCAAGGGCGCCGGTGAGAAAGCCCACGCCCAGCGGGCTCCACGGCACGAAGCCGATGCCGAGTTCCTGGCAGAGTGGCAGCACCTCGGCTTCGGGGCCGCGCCAGAGCAGGGAGTATTCGTTCTGGATGGCCGTGACGGGGTGCACGGTGTGGGCGCGCCGCACGGTTTTCAGGCCGGGCTCCGACAGGCCGTAGTGCAGCACTTTGCCCTGAGCGATGAGGTCTTTGATGGCGCCCACCACATCTTCGATGGGCACGGCCGGGTCAACACGGTGTTGGTAGAGCAGGTCGATGCGGTCAGTACGCAGCCGCTGGAGCATGTTTTCTACTACCAGCTTAATGTGGTCGGGCCGGCTGTTCAGGCCCGGCAGGCGCTGCCCGGTTTTCTGGTCGATATTCCAGCCGAACTTCGTCTCAATCACAATCTTGTTGCGAAACGGGGCCACGCCTTCGCCCAAGATACGCTCTACTTCCCAGGGGCCGTAGGCCTCGGCAGCATCAAATAAGGTGACGCCATGGTCATAGGCGGTGCGGATGATGTGGTGCATCTCGGCCCGGTTCGGCACCTCCGTCGTGTACTTGCGGCTCATGTTCTGCACGCCCAGGCCAATGCTGGAAACCTCCAGCTGGCCCAGCCTGCGGCGGGTAGTCACCCGGTTTTTGGGGATAGAGCTGGGGGCCTTAGCCGGAGTAGCCGCTGTTACAACAGCTGGTAACATGGCCCCACCAGCCAAGAGCAGACCCGTTTTCAGCAGGTCGCGGCGGTTGAGGCCTGGCGTCGATGGTTCAATGGAGTGGTTCATGTTTCGTAGTCAGGGCTGGGTATGACGGCCACTTGGGGAGCTGTATCGGCCCAGCATGCGCGAGCCAGCCTCATCAAAAGAAGTTTACCCAACAAAGGTCCGACCCTACTACATGGCTAGAAAAAGCTAATCAAACCAATCAGTATACAATTCAAATACTTACCTAAGCGCGCAGGCCAAGATGCCTGACGCTACTGCTTAGTTAAACGGTGGATTGCGTTAAAGGCAGCGATGTAGTACCGCTTAACGTGCTATATTTTCCGTTTCCTGAGAGGACCCCTATTCGCGCATCAGCGTCCCCTCACTCGGCTCCGCCGAACGCGCTGTCACCAGCATCAGGACTTCATACCAGCTATGCTTGGTCCAACTTTTCAATCTCCTTCTTTACCTCCGCGATTAACGCCTGTTCCGTGGGTAAATACAGCTGGTACTTGCTGGCGACAATGGTCTGATTATCGGCCGGTAGGCTGATTTTCACCACTGCGTCGTTCTTGTCGGCGCAGAGCAGGATGCCAATGGTGGGGTTTTCGTGGGGTAGCTTTTCCAGGCGGTCGTAATAATTGACGTACATCTGGAGCTGGCCCAGGTCCTGGTGAGTAAGCTTATCGGTCTTAATTTCGACTAGTACAAAGCACTGTAACAACCGGTTGTAGAACACTAAGTCCACGAAGAAGTCGTCGCCGTCAAGGTGCAGGCGCTGCTGCCGGGCCACAAACGAAAAGCCGTTGCCCAGTTCCAGCAGAAACTCCTGCAAGTGCGTAATCAGCGCCGTTTCCAGGTCGCGCTCATAGTAGGCGGCTTCCCGCTTCAAGCCCAGAAACTCTAGTACCATGGGGTCTTTAATGATGTCGCGGGCCTCCGTGGGTAGCTTTTCCTGGCGAGCCACGGCCAGCACGGCCGCCACGTCATTGCTCAGCAGTAGGCGCTCGAACAGCTGGCTGTTGACCTGCCGCTCCAGCTGCCGGGCCGACCAGTTGTTTTTAGTCGCTTCGGCTAGGTAAAATTCTCGCTTATCACTGTTGTCGAGGCTGATAAGCGTTTTGTAGTGCGTCCAACTCAATTGCGTCCGCACTGCGGACGCAATTGGGAAAGTGCGGTAAAACTGGCGGTAGCGTTCTAGCTGTCGCCCCGAAAACCCACTGCCAAACTGTGGCTGCAACTCCGCTGCCAGGCCCTTAATGAGGCTGCTGCCGTAAGCGGCCCGGTCAGCTCCATGCTGTTCTTCTTCCAGAATCACTTGCCCAATGTGCCAATAGAGCAGTACTCGCTCCGCATCAACAGCTCGCACAGCTTGCTTGCGGGCTTGGGTGATGAGGTCACGCACGGTGGTGAGTAGTTCCGGTTTGATACTCATACTGCAATAGCTCCATAGATGAACTACCTCAGGGGTAGCTCAGTAAAAAGGAATAGTAAATAACCCGTGCTAGGGTCTTTGCTTCTGTATAGAGAGAGGCTAGCCACATTTGGGGACCAGAAGCCGTATTTCAATTCTGCTAACTAGTTTACCGATAAAGCGGCTGTGAATTCTCGGGGCATTCGGTCATAAACCAGCAATGCGGGCTGGGTATGAGGCATTAAGTCGAGGCCGCACGCAATAGCAACCGCAGTTGGGGCAGCGAGAAATAAATGAATTTGGTCTGCCGACTTATGCTTGCTTTCCAGGTGAGCCATAAGTCGACGGTAGGCTTGGCGGAATTGGTCAAGCGATTCTACCGTCAAAACGGTGTCAGCGTGCGGGTCAATGTCGGTCGGCTTAAGCAGGAAGATGTTGTACGTTTCATCTATAGCAGTTGGAAGTTCCCATCGATGAATGCACCCCGTGACATTCACAATCAAGGCTACTCGGTCTGCCTGCGGCGAGGACTGAATAAGCTCCCATTCAAACGGCTGTACCGGCTCCTCCCGTAACCAATGCCAATGCTTGGCATCGACCCGACGACGCTGAAATAGCGTAGTGCCAATTTTATTGCCCAACTGAAAGCCTAGGTACACCAGCGCCGGAATACGAGCAAAGCCAAACACGGACAGGTGGGCTATCTCATTGCGCTCAATACCTTGTCGAATGAGCTGTATCTCCCGGTCAATTAAGAGTTTAGTGGTTTGGTAATAAGCTGAATTTTCTTCGGGTTCGCCCAGCATAGTGATGTCAATTTCCACCCCTTGCCGGTGATAGTCAAGAGCGAAATTGGCAAATCGAGCCGGATGGTGGTGCAGGGTTGCGCTATTGCACTCAGGGCGCGTAATCTGCACCATATTGCCCCGAATCCGGCCCACCAGCCGCACGATGCAGGTATGGTGGTTCTGCGGAATCCCAGTGACGTGCTTAATATGCGCTTCCCGCTCCTGCTTCAGTTCACGTAGTAGCTCTACTGTGAAGTGGCCATCCTCAATCGCCTTATCGATGGTCTGGTGGTCATGGGCACAAAGCAACAGGAGGTTCTCGACCTCATCCCGTAGCTCTTTGGCTAGAGGGAAGTCGCCCCGTGGAGAAGTAGTATTAAGGCTCTGCCCAACGATATGAGCCATTTCGCCACGATTAAATTCGTAGTAGCCTAATTCGTCGCTTTCCAGTAGATAATCTTGGCAAAGCTGGCAACGGCCCCCAGCTCGCACGTAAAGGAGCTGCTTTACTTTCGGACTAATTGCCTTACGTTGTGCCTCCTTGGAAGCGGCGGCCTTTTTTTTAGGAGTACTGGCTTTCATCGGAGACTTCGCAGGAAAGGTGCGCTGTAAGTAGAAATAGTGCGCGGAGTAGGGTGGTCGGTGCCACCGCCTTGCCACTCCCCAGTGGCAAGCCAGTCTTCAAAATAATAGAGCCACAACTCGGCCCACGGCAAAATGCTGTGTGAAAGGCGCATTTGTCCCGTCCACTCATGGAATTCTGGCGTGAACAGACACAACTCCCCTTTCTTTTGGGAATACATATGGGGGATTTTGCGCCCGCCTGCCAGTTCGTCCAAGGAGGGCGATAAGACTTGCGTAATCGGCAGATGCTGCGGCGACTGGTAGGAAACCCGAACCACGTAAGTCCGACTGAACATGGAAGGTATTAGTGGGCCATTCCACGTCAGGCCAAGTTGAGTCAGGCGCGTTTCACCCTCCGGCCAATTGGCGCGGAGGGTGGCCAGCTGATGCGGCAAGGAGAGCGACTTCGTACGCAAAAACCCCATCATTTATTTGCCGAAAAAGTTGTTTCGTGGCACTGGCAAAGCCGCCGCTGCCGCGATACTCGGGCGAGCAGCTGCGGGAATGTGTAGCGTTTGCTGCTCACGGGCCTGGTTGATACGCTGGGTCTGGATACCAAATACTCGGTCAGTTTCCAAGCTGCCCAGCGAGTTGCGCAGGGATTTCTGAATCTCATCGCGGCCCCGCAGCATCTCCAAGTTGCGCAGGTCGTGTTTCGCCGCTTGGTGCCACGCCGTAAACACCTCGTAGTATTTAGGGTCACTCCATTTATCAGCGAAATTCTCGCCGTCTGTCGTCGGGTTTAGTACTGTGTAGATGCGCTTGTTTGCCCAGTCTTGCTCGATGCCGATAAAGCGCGGCATCAGGTCGATAACGGCATTCATCACATCAAATTCCGAATCGTATTCTCCCAGACCAACCGCTAACTGGTAGGCATGGGCTGCCAGGGTAGTAATGACGATGGAGATAGGGGCGTAGTCTGCATGCAAGGGATACTGTTCCCGATAAGTATCGCGGTGCCGCTTCATAAACTGCACGGCCCGGCGAAGAATACCCCGTGGCATTTGCTGTTCAGGAAGCTTTTCCGTGGTGCCTAGGGCCACACGCCGGCCTTCCACCGCCTTTTCCAACATTTTAAGGCGTGGCTTTAGGGCCGCAATGGGCGTAAACCATTCCACGTAGCCCTTCGGATGCGAAGCCTTCCAAATGACCAGCTTGCGGTCAGGAACATAGAGACCACCTCGGTAGCAGTACGGGTTGCGCACGGCCGGCGTAATATCCAGGTGGAATTTATCGGCGTAGCGTACTCGCACGCACCGATTCTTTAGCTCAACCATGGAGCTGTACACGCCGTGATTAGCTAACCGCTTGTACAAATAATCATACACCTGCCGCTGCGTGTGCTGCAAATGATGTGCTTTCTGGAGAAAACAGATAAAGTCCAAGTCGTACTCATCGCCATGCAGCGGCCGTACTGTAGTACCCAACGCAAACGACCCCTGCGCAAAAACCTGTGGGTCGTATTGGCTCAGCGTGGGGCAGCCGTGGAGTACGTCGCTGACGGCGAGATACTTTTCTTCCGCTTCTTTATAGCGGCCGGGAGGAATTTCCATGTCCTGACCGATGCGGTCAAGTAGGGTAAACAGCTCTTGCTTGCGCGCAAACTGTTGTGCCGGCGAGTCCGCCGGCGTAACATAGTTTAAGTAAGACATAACGAGGTGTGGTTGGGACATGATAAGCCTGGGTATGAGCCAGCGGCGAGTGCGCGGGGCCATGCCAGATGAATACCAAAAGGGTGCTGTTCAGCTACTAAACAAGTGGCTGAACAGCACCTTTCGCATTACCCTTTGCTGGATTCAGGGTCGTTCCCGTAGCTATTGCGGGCGCGGATTTGCCCATTGGTGCCGTGGATGAGCATTTCGCTGCCACGGCCAATGGCCATTTGCCGGGCCACCACAATGGCTTCCGATTGAGTAGGAACGATGGTTGCGGCACGGGCCGCGCCAGCAGTCTTGACGGCCCAGCCAGTAGAGCGGGGCACGACGTGCAGATTCTTCGCCATGATTAATAGGGCTTAGAATGATTGCTCACGGAGATAATTCAGTGGTGAACAGTGCACTGGGCCAAGCACAAGGGACATACGCATCCTGGGTAGTGAATTTCCACTACCTTTGCACCCTCGTAAATTTCACGGTAGGATTGCGCGGCCGGGGGACTACTCCCGGCATCAGTAAGTGAGGCGCCAACCAATTATTACTGCAACTCTACCCTGCCGGCTGTCACTGACCTGTGGCAGCCGGTTTGCGTTGTATAAGTAGTTCGTAGTCTGATTTATTGGGTTTAAAAGGTGATAAGGATGGGCAATCAGCCTGCCGTTCACTTACCGGTGAGAAATAAACATTCCTCCGGAGCCAAGGCCCAGTGTCAGCATTAGCTTGCTAAAGTCAACATCACTCAAATGGAGCATATCTCTTATTTGGGTGGTTGTCATACCTACTTCATCCAAATGGTATTGCATCATCATGCCAAGCAATTGCGGCTCTTCAATAAAGCCGTGCTTTGCCAAATCGACGGGCTCTTTTTTGCGGTAAGGAGACAAGCCAATTAGCATGCTTTTATACCGCTCCTCACCAAGCAGGCCAAGATGCCGCGCGCGTTGAACCAAAGCCGCCATCGAACAACCCCAGCGGGCTTTCAACGCCATCAATCCTTCAATCTTGAGGTTGATTAACTGGTCGTGAATCTCATGGCCAGGCATCAAAAATTCAGCAGCGAAACGGTGGGCTTCCTTCTCTCGTTCGGCATCGGGCAGGCAATCGGAATGCATGACCAAGTGTCCGAGCTCGTGGGCGATGTTGAAGCGCAAACGGTCAAGGTCTACTTCCCGGTTAACATAGATGACGGGCATCCCCGAATTAGTGTGGAAGCTGTAGCCGTCCACGTTCTCATTGAATAGCCACGTTTTGGCCACCACGATTTTGTGGTTTTCCAGCAACGTCGTCAGGCTACGGATGGGGCCGTTCGGCACCCGCCATTTGGCCCGTAGCTGCCGGGCTAAGTCTTCGGGAGAAGCATCAGCCGACATGTCATCCAAAAAGTCAGGGCTGGCGATTCCATCCTCTACTTCAATGGCATCCTGAAGCGTGTTTACCCAGCCCCCTAGTAGGCGAAAATGAGATTCGAGTTGTGTGCGCGACACAGCTTTGAGGGCTGCCTTTTTGCGATAATGTCCCTGCACCGGGGGCAAATACACATCGATTTCCTGTTGGTAGAAAAAGCTTATCGGATAGTCCAGCGCCGTTGAAAGCAGTGAAATATCGTCCTCGTTGGGCTCGCGCAAATTGTGCTCCCATTGCGAAACGGCAGCCTGCGTCCGATTGAGTAAAGCCGCCAATTCTTTCTGGGTAATTCCGCGTGATGACCGGGCTAATTCCAGCATTTGGTAATTGAACCGAGTCTCCATAATTATTTATCCTTTCGCTTGTTGTGGCTGGGTGGGTTTGCGTTTTTGCGGGGTGGCCGGAGCCGTTTTGTCCTTCTTTTTGAAACGGATAGTCAGACCCGGTACGACCTCTTCCACAACCTCTTGTTTGGGGGAAATCGATAAGCCGGACTGCTGGGCCGAGTTCTGGTGGAGAATATCAAAATCCTCAACCAGTTTGCCGCGTACAAAAAACAAGGCATGAAAACCAACCAACTGTGAGTTCATCCGGTCGGAAAAGTGCTGAAGAATTACGCTGGGCAATACTTCTAAATCGCCGTACAACTCTCCTTGCACAATGGCCTTCTGGCGTTTAGAAGTAGCCTTGAAAGATGCGCTAGCGCTACCCTTGTAAAAATGGAATTGGCAAATGTCCTTCTTGATGAGCGTGAAGGTCATGCGGCTTTTCTTTACTTCCCACGAATCATCGCCGGCGAATACCTCTTCTAGTTTGCCCCAGATACGTGGAAATAGGCACGAGGAGTATATTGCACGAAAATGCGGAATGAATGGGTCGACACCTTCGATATCCATGGTCATTTGCATGGCATCTTCCACCGCCTTGATGATGACCTGTAACTCGGTTGCAGGAATTTGACTTTTAAAGTCGGTGAGGTTGATGGGTGGCCGAAGGGTTTTGTTCATATGGTTAGTTTTTCATGATGTTCAAAAGTATCACGAAAAATATAACAGACAAAATAACATTACTGCTTTGGTAGGTAACTGCTTGGCAGGTAATGAAATATTTTTTATGGATTGGGAACTTCCGGCTACCCAGACTAGCAATCAGGCTTTGCCCGTCTTAAGTCAACGGGGTGTTCCTGCTTCAATACCGTAGAAGCGCGAGGTATTGAGACCGCATCTGGCTTTTGCTGCAACGAAGACCATTCCACCAACCGGGGCGGCGGCTCACTCCGGGGCGCAACGGGCGCAGGTGGCGTAGCCACGGCCACGACTGGCACCTCGGGCGTTGGTGGTGGCTGAATCAGGGCCGGGCCACCGCCCTCGTGCGTGGCCACGATGCCAGGGCCGGCCACAAAGCCAGTAGGTAAGCACGCGGCCGGCACATAGAGCAGGTTTTTGGCCCGCGTAAGGGCTACGTACAGTAAGTTGATTTCTTCCAGAATCCGCGCCAGTGCTCCCGACTCAATGGGCTTTCTGGCATGGTCGCGCACGTATTGGTCAATGCGCTCCTGAGTGATGAAGTCATCGGTTAGCTGCACGGCGTCATACTCCAGGCCCTTGCAGCGGTGCACGGTTGAGAAATAGAGCTGTGCTTCCGCACGATTTTCGTTTTCTACGTGGCGCTGTTTGAGTTCTTCAATGAGGCCCACCACATCGTTGCCGTATTCTTCCACGATTTTGACGAGTAGCAAGAGTTGCGCGTCTTCGGTCTGCTTGGCGTAGTCGCGCAGTCCATCGAGGTCGGCCATCCGGCGCAGCAGCGGGTCTTTGATAGACGCGTGACGGCCGTTGACTAGGTGCAGCACATCGAAAAGGCTCGCCCCATTATCGGCATAGGTATACGATTTTATGTTGCCTTCAAAATAGAGCTTCCTGGCCTGGTCGCCGGGCTGCGCGGCATACTCGAATGCCTTGAGCAGCAGCCCCACATTAGTGCGGCCGATGACAGCGCGGGTGGTGGTGGCGGCTCCCTGGCCGTGGCCGGATAGGGACAAGGGAGCCTCGGCTCCTAGTTGTGCCTTCCAAGCCAGCACCTGCGTGGCCAGCTCGGCCAGCGATGAGCCGAACCGGGAGCTGGTGCTCAAGTGGTAGGGCGTGAAATCGGCCTTACTTAGGGAGTTTACCGCGTGCCGCCAGCCGTAAATCTGCTGGTGGGCATCGCCCACGATGACTTTGGTGGCCGCCTGCTTAAAAAACCAGTTCAGCATGGCCTCCGACGCATCTTGGCCCTCATCAAAAAGGATGTAGTCGTAGCGTAGCAGCCGGGCGTCGATTTGAAATTTCTTCAGGTAAAAGTCGTGAGTGATGGCAATTTCGGCGCTGTGCATTCGGCGCAGCAGCCGGAGGCAGCCATCCTCAATCAAGTCGTAGTTCTGCGCCACAAAATCCCGCGCCGGGGCTTCTACTACAATATCTAGGTAGTTCAGGTGCTTCACCCGCTCCTTGTCGCTGTTGCAGAAATAGGCCAGAAACTTGAGGATGTGCGTGGCCAGCACGAACTCGCCCAGTGCCGATGGGCCGGCCGGCCTGGGCAGCCCTAACAGTCCTACTAGGTCATAGGGCTTGAAATCTTTTTTGCGCACTGTGTAGCGGCTGCTGACTACTATGTAGTTGTACGCCAGAGAATGGGCCGTTTCTACCTGCACGTGCCCCAGGCCTTGCGCCCGAAACTTCCGCACGGCTTCCCAGCGCACCGCACTGTTGAAGGCCAGGTACAGAATGCGCGCTTCGGGCGGCCGGGTACGGGCGTATTCCACTACGGTGGTGGTTTTGCCCGAGCCCGCGACGGCGTTGATTTTGATATTGCCCGAGGAAGCCACGATGGCCTGCTGCTCCGGGGTGAGGGGTAGGGCCAACGGTTGCGGAGCACTCATTATCCCAGGTTATCACTGACTAGCGTCCATTTCCCGCGAAACGCGCACCCATCCAAATAGGCGGCAGTGTGAGCGAGACAGTCGGGTAGGTGCATGAGGCGGGCGATAGGCTGCCCGAAGCAAAAATCTTTGTAGAGATAGTGCATCAAATGAAAGAAGAATTGGACGTTTAAAGCTACGCCGCAGCCAAAAAACGGGCCACTTCTGATGATTCAAAGTAGTGTTTCCATCGCAAAATTCAGTAAGTTCGGGGCTAGATTTTCATGCCGGTGAATCGGCCCGAGCTATTTCCGTGACCTATTCTGATTTTGAAGCTCGCTGGCTACGCTCCGGCGGGGCCGAGCACGCCAACTACGGTCTTTTCCTGCAAGACCTCTGCGACCTACTGGAGGTGCCCCGGCCCGACCCCACCACCGACGACCCCACCCAGGATGCCTACGTGTTCGAGCGCGGCGTGACGTTCGACGACGGGGCCGGCAAGCGCAGCACCGGCCGCATCGACCTCTACAAGCGCGGCTGCTTCGTGCTCGAAACCAAGCAGGGCACTGATACCCCCGACCAGCAGGCCAAGGCCGCCAAGGCTGAGCTGGGCCAAGCCGCCGGCAAGCGGCGCAAAGGCCACGCCGTGCGCGGCACCGCCAAATGGGGCCAGATGGTAGAAGCCGCCCGCGAGCAGGCCCTGCGCTACGTGCGCGCCCTGCCGGCCAGCGAGCCGCGCCCGCCCTTTGTGGTGGTAGTCGACGTGGGCTTTTCGATTGACCTGTACAGCAATTTTGCCGGGGTAGGCGACAGCTACGTGCCCTTCCCGGACTCGGGCAAATTTCGGGTGCTGCTGCCGGCCCTGGCCGACCCCGAGGTACGGGGGCGACTCAAGCTGCTCTTCACCGACCCGCAGCAGCTCGACCCCGCCCGGCTGGCGGCCCAGGTAACGCGCCGGCTAGCGCGGCACCTGGCCGGCCTCAGCAGCCAGCTCGAAAAAGCAGGCCACGCCCCCGAAGTGGTGGCGCAGTTTCTGATGCGCTGCCTCTTCACCATGTTTGCTGAGGACGTGGAGTTGATTCCCAAAAAGTCGTTCTCCAAGCTGCTGGCCGAGTATGCCGATACGGCCGAGTCCCGCGCCTACCTGCCCGAAGCCCTGGCTAGCCTATGGGCCACGATGGACAAAGGCGGCTTTTCGCCGGCCCTGCGCACCAAGGTGCGCCACTTCAACGGCAAGCTCTTTCACGATGCCACCGCCCTACCGCTGAACGCCGACCAGGTGGCCCTGCTTCAGCAAGCTGCCGCGGCCGACTGGACGCTAGTGGAGCCCGCTATTTTCGGTACCCTGCTCGAACGCGCTCTCGACCCGGCCGAGCGCCACAGCCTGGGCGCGCACTATACCCCGCGCCGCTACGTGGAGCGCCTGGTGCTGCCCACCGTGATAGAGCCGCTACGCCAGGAGTGGGCCGCCGCGCAGGCCGCCAGCACCCAACTCCTTGAAGAGGGCAAAGGGAAAAAAGCCGTAGACGAAGCCCGTGCCGAACTGCTGCGCTTCCTACACCGGCTCACATCCGTGCGGATTCTGGACCCAGCCTGCGGCTCGGGCAATTTCCTCTACGTGACGCTGGAGCACCTCAAGCGCCTCGAAGGCGAAGTGCTCACCGCCCTGGGCCAGCTCGGGCAGTCGGGTCGCCTGGAACTGGGCGATGGTACCACCGTGGGCCCGCGCCAGCTGCTGGGCCTGGAATTGAACCCCCGCGCCGCCACCATCGCCGATGTGGTACTACGCATCGGCTACTTGCAGTGGCACCTGCGCACCTACGGCCTCACCCAGCTGCGCGAGCCGCTACTGGATGACTACCAGAATATCCAGCAGCAGGATGCCGTGCTGAGCCACAAAGCACCGGTGCCTCGCCTTGATGCTCAGGGCCAGCCTCTGACGCGTTGGGATGGAAAAACAACACAATCACACCCTACAACCGGTGAGCAGGTGCCCAACGCCACGGCCCGGGTACCGGTAGTTGATTATCCCAATCCGCAGCCGACAGAGTGGCCGGAGGCTGACTTTATAATTGGCAATCCGCCATTTCTAGGGCATGGCAAAATGAAGGAAGAATTAGGCGATGGGTATACAGTTGCTCTACGTAAAGCCTACCAAAAGCAGGTGACTGAGTCTTCGGATTTGGTCATGTTCTGGTGGTATAAGGCGGCGAAAGCAGTGGCGGAGGGCCGAACCAAGAAATTTGGATTCATTACTACCAACAGCCTAAGCCAGAACTATAACCGTCGTGTTACGCAGCCCTTTCTGGATGGAGAGCCGCCGGTGTTGCACCTTACATTTGCTATTCCAGACCATCCCTGGATTGACAGTGCCGATGGAGCTGCCGTAAGAATTGCTATGACGGTGGCGGAGCGCACGGCGGAAGGTTCTACGAGCGGTCAATTACTGGTGGTCAGCAGCGAGCTGCCGTCGCAGGATGATGAAGGGTGGGAGGTGGCTTTTTCCGAACAGGAAGGCCGAATTCTAGCGGACCTTACCATTGGGGCCAATCTAAACCTTGCCCGTCCGCTGAAAGCTAATTTAGGCATGTCTAATCCGGGGGTGAAGCTACACGGGCTAGGATTCGTCGTGAAGCCTGAGAAGGCAGCTTCTCTGGGGTTAGGTAGTATCCCGGGGCTGGAGCATTATATCCGCCCGTATCGGCACGGGCTAGATATTACCAACCGCAGCCGTAACCGGCTAGTTATTGATTTATTTGGGTTGACGGAGCAGCAGGTACTGGCAAACTTCCCACCAGTGTACCAGCATGTGTTCGAGTATGTGAAGCCCAAACGCGACCAAAATAACAGGCCTTCACGAAAAGAATTCTGGTGGCTGTTTGGGGAAACCAACCCTAAGCTCCGACAGATGATAGCGGGCTTAGCCCGCTACATCGTTACGGTTGTAACCACTAAGCACCGAGTTTTTCAATTTCTGGACGAAGCAATTCTACCGGATGACGCGTTGGTTGTCATCGCGTCCAAAGACGCGTACCACTTAGGGGTCCTTTCCAGTCGCATCCATACTGTTTGGGCGCTGGCCGCCGGTTCTATGTTGGGAATTGGGGATACTCCTCGCTATCGAAAATCGCGCACTTTCGACCCCTTCCCCTTCCCCGCCGCTACCGAAACCCAGCAAGCCCGCATCCGTGAGCTAGCTGAAGCCCTTGACGCGCACCGCAAGCGCCAGCAGGCCCAGCATACCAGCCTCACGCTCACCGACCTCTACAACGTGGTGGAGAAGCTGCGCGCCGGCCAGCCCCTCACGGTCAAAGAGCAAACCACCCACGAGCACGGCCTAGCCGCCGTGGTTCTCAGCCTGCACCAGCAGCTCGATGCGGCCGTAGCCGAGGCCTACGGCTGGCCCGTCGACCTGCCCGACGTCGACATCCTCACCCGCTTGGTGCAGCTCAACCACGTCCGCCAGCAGGAGGAAGCCGCCGGTACCATCCGCTACTTGCGCCCTGCCTACCAGGCCCCCGACGAGCAGCAAGCCACCCTCATGCTTCCATCCACCGCCGCCACGCCCACCACTGTGGCCCCCGAAACCGGCCCGCAGCCCTGGCCCGCCGGCCTGGCCCAGCAGATGCAGGCCGTGCGCGGCCTCGTGCAGCAGGCCGGGCAGCCGCTGAGCAGTGCCCAAGTGGCGGCCCGCTTCCGGGGCAGCAGCGCCAAAAAGGTGCAGCCCCTGCTCGATACGCTGGCCCTAATGGCGCTAGTGCGCTTCGTAGAGGAAGAAAACAAGTACGCCGCTTAACGAGCTGCCAACGAGTAATTGCTAATACATTATTTCATGTTATTTTCTGCTCATGCTACCTGCAAACCTTGCAAATACCTTCTCCCAAGCTGCTACACTGCTGAAGCAGCGCGAAACCGCCGAGCGGGAAGCAGCCGAGTACCTGACGCGAATGGATATAGATGACTTCTTCATCATGGACCAGGAAATCGACATCACTACGCTGAAACAGCTGCGCGAAAAGGCCGCCCTGGCCCAGCAGGCAGAAATGAAGCAGGTGCGTAAGCTGTTCGATGAATTGCCAGCAGCTTTGCAGTGGGGCATTATGGAGCTGGGCAAGCCGCTGCTGCTGGGCGATGCCCGAGGCAACAAGGGTTTTTTTCTCAGGCTGGTAGGTGGTCGGCCTACGCTCAGCGTGGAAGCTGCCCCCGCTCGTTAAGTCCTGCCGCATGAGTGACGTACCGGAATCTGCGGCCATCTCGCCAGTCGAACCCCTCACGGAGGAGCAGCTAGTAGTGTATGACCAACAACTCTCCGATTGGGACCAGAAGCTGCAAGCGTATGCGGCCGACCTAAACAGCCACGAAAAAAGCCGGGAGCGAGCCCTCGAAAACCGTAAAAATGCGGAAATAGAGTATGATAAGCTCATCGTGTACCTGGCCGGTGGCGGGTTGGTACTGACCGTGGGCTTCGTGAAAGACCTCACCAAGGCCGCCAAAACCACCGACGTAGGCTGGCTGCTGGGCTGCTGGATTTGTTTCGCGCTAGGCCTGCTGGTCAATCTGCTTTCCCACGCACTTACCCGGATGGCCTCAGATGCGTTGCTCACTGATGCGCCCAACTGGAAAAAATTGGATAATCAAGTGAATTGGGCCAACTGGATATGCCTTATTCTGGTCGGATTGGGTATCTTCGCTTTTCTGATTTTTGTATTTATAAATTTCCCCGCCCGTGGCTAAGAATAATCCCAACAGCAGTAAGATACAGGTAATCCGTCCGGCTGGCAGTGGCCAGACGCACGGCCATGTACTCGGGCCAAGCGCCATCGGTAAGCCCGTAGCGCCTGCTCGCCCTACCCCGCCCAAAAGCGATTCTAAATAGCCTTTTACCAGTTTAAGCAAGTAGCATCATGGCCAAAACTACCGGCAAGCTCAACCTCATTGTGCCAGTAATCGTCCCAGGCGCGGGCAATACCCTACCCGCCAATACCATCGGTAAGCCGACGCCTCCGGCCAAGCCTATCTCGCCCCGAGGCTAATTGTAGGTGATATTCTCTTTGCGCCTCATGTACTCATACAAGCACACAATGGCCGAGCGGTCGGGGCTGTAGCCTCGGAAGGCCTGGCAGTTGCGGCAGTCCCATTCCACGTTGGCGTAGGGCTTGTGCAAAAGCCGGTGAGCCGCTTTGGGGCAGTCGTCGATGTGCTTTACCAATTCGAGGCCGCCCGCGATGCGCTCCACGATGGGCCGGTAATGGTGGCTGTAGAAGGCCTGCTTGCGCTGCTGAGCCAGGGCACGCTCGGCCGGTGACTTGGTGGCCTGGCTGGCCAGCCACTGCTCGTGGGCTGCCTGGCGGGCCTCTTCGTGCAACTGCTCGGCGTGCAGGCGCTCTATTTCGGTGCGGCACTCAGCAAAGTAGCGCCGCCGCCGCTGGCCCACCACCCGGCGCAGCTCGGGGTTGTTGAGCCACTGTTTATGCTCTCCGCCGTGAATTATTAGCTCTTCCAGGTCGCTCAACCCAGTGTCACGCGGAATTTTGCTCAAGTCTATTTCGATGGCCGGCAGTTCCATTGCCCGGATTTTAGCCTTCTTTTCCGCATCCACA
>Ga0160427_10000957_pt1 | contig 17656 bp, 18 predicted proteins | sample SolpanmetagenomL_FD_108194 | JGI IMG/M metagenome (GOLD analysis project Ga0160427, IMG submission 108194) | Solar panel surface microbial communities from Lawrence Berkeley National Laboratory, California, USA - L | ecosystem: Engineered > Built environment > Solar panel > Unclassified ...
ACAGAGAGGACGAAGGCCAAGCCTAAGAAGGCTATTCAGTTGCCCAACGAAGTCAAGATTCTACAGGATGGAGATTTTGAGAAGGTTGTTGGCGGTGACAAAGATGTCTTTGTTGCCTTTACTGCACCATGGTGTGGACGTAAGTTTTCCAGATACATCCAAGTCGCGAAGAATCGGCTGACAAATCTGCTTCAGACTGTAAGAACCTCAAGCCAACTTGGGAACGTCTTGCTTCCGACTTTAGATCAGAGAATGTTGTCATTGCTCAAATCGACGCCGAGGCCAACCAGCAGGTGGCTCGCAAGTACGAGATCCGCGGTTTCCCGACTATCAAGTACTTCCCCAAGAACAACGGTACACCTCTTGATTACGACGAAGGTCGTGATCCTCAAGCTCTTGTTGACTATGTCAACTCTCAAGCTGGAACCTATCGCTCCATAGGTGGTGGTTTGACCGCTACTGCTGGTACTGTTGCAGCTTTGGACGAGCTAGTCAGCAAGGTTACAGGTGGCAGCGCCGATTTGGCAACAGTTAGCGAGTCCGTCAAGGCGGCTGCTGAAGGTCTCAAGGACCAGTATGCTCAGTACTACGTCAAGGTCTTGGGCAAGCTTGCCGACAACAAGGGATGGATTGAGAAGGAGTCGGCGAGATTGGAGGGTATGCTCAAGAAGGGTGGTTTGGGTACCAGCAAGATTGATGATCTTACTAGCAGGGTCAACATCCTCAAGAGATTTGGTGTTGGTTCGAATGACAAGAGCGAGCTCTGAAATGGTTCAGTGAAGGATAAGAAACTTAGACATCTAGGGGCAACAGGTCTATGTTGTATTGGGCATGACTTGGTACGAACATCGGTTTCAGTTGTACGAGTAGAGCGTAGCGCATTGCATCATTCGGATATGACAACAGTTCCCTCCTTGTCTTGTACGCGAATGACAGACTCGGTCTTGCCTAATTATTCCTCCAATTCTTCTATGGCAAAGTTGATGCTGGTAGAAAAAAAGCAAAATGTTATCAGCCAATCTAGTTCTAGAGCGTCGGATGCGGCTCCTGCCACTAGATAGTAGAGCCGCCAACGTCAATAATGAAACACGAACCGAAGAAAGCCCCCCCTGTTGCTGCTTGATCTCTCTTTCTCCTTCTCCATCCACACATTCCCTAGTCAACAGTAATATAACTGCAGACAGACACACACAATGCCCTCGCGGTGCACTGAGTGTCCTGTGTGCGCCTCCTAAAGCCCGCCACCCGCCGGATGACATTGCGGCAGAGAATGGACGACGAACTCGACTTTCAGCGTTCGAGGAAGAGAACCACGTCCAACGTCTTGAATAGAGGAAACCCTGCTGCAGACCACTACACCTGGGTAATACCGCCATCCAACGCATCCAACCAAGCCACCCCAAGAACCATGTCCCGTCCGCCAATGCCTCCTCGACAGACCAGTGTCACCTCTTCTCGCAATAGCATGAACCCCGTCCTAGACAAATTTGCCGAACTTAGGGATGGTCAGTCAATGCTCCTTATCAGTGCGCCGTAATGTACTGACTAGGTGTTGTACAGCGGCCTTTTACAGCTCAGCACAACCTGGCTTCCTCCTCTCCGCGGATGAGAAACTCTGTTATCCTCATGTATTTGTGGGCAAGGTCCCTGAAGAGCCAGTCGAACTTGAAGATGTCGAGAGCTTCTTCCTCGAAACATGGGGCTGCTACGACGAAACATTCACAAGGAAACTCACTCCGGCAGAGTACCCCGCCATCCACCTATCTCGGACTCAAGAAGGATTCACTAACAGGCGTCTCGGTGTTATGCAAGGCGACCGCCGTGTCGTACTGGAATGTCGTGGTACACCGCTCTATGCACCGAAGACAGGGGAGTTTCTTGGTGGTATTACATTCGTGGAAGAGCTTGGAGAGTTTGAAGAAATACAACAGAAGAAGTTCGAGGCCCAATTCAAATCGTTCGAGGCGATTTGCGATAGCTTGCCGCATATCGTATGGTCTTCTGACGCGGAGGGCCGTATTGACTATTGGTCAAAGGCATGGTATGACTTCAGTGGCCTATCGGAAGAGGAAAGCATGGGACATGGCTGGCGATCGGCTGTGCATCCAGATGACCTGGCCGAAATTCTCGGCACACACGCTCACGCAGTAGATATCAAAGCAGACATGGATACGCAGTATAGATGTAGGAGAAGAGATGGAGAGTATCGTTGGGTTCACGCTCGTGCCTCACCAAGAACAAACAAGGAGGGCGAGGTCGTTAGGTGGTATGGCACTTCCACTGACGTGCATGATGCTATCCTGACGAAACAAGAGGCACGAAAACTGGAAATAGAAAATGCAAGACTACTCACATTGGAGAATACTGCAAGAGAGAACAGCAGGATGAAGAGTCAATTTCTAGCCCATATGAGTCACGAGTTGAGGACTGTAGGTGCTGCGCATTGATACGGACTTGAAGCATATCAGCTGATAATGTTGTAGCCAATCGCTGGAATCATCGGCATGGTTGCTCTCCTTCGCGATACACGCATGAATTTGGAGCAGGTAGACTATGCAGAGTGTGTCAAAACCTCTGCACAAAATCTTCTAACAATCGTCAACGATGTCCTGGATTTTTCCAAGATCGAAAGTGGAAAACTACAAATCGAAGTAATACCGTTTGATCTCGTATCATTGATTGACGACCTTCGACGGGTCTGGACATTGATGGCAAATCAGAAGCAGGTGCACTTTACAGTCGACACAAATATTACTGGGCAGTTGGAGATTATGGGCGACCCAACCCGAATAGGACAAATACTGTCAAACTTGCTATCCAACTCATTAAAATTTACTGGCCATGGATCGATACAGTTCCAGGCGTACATTGAAGAGCAGCCGACAGGTCCTGCCATGTTAAAAATGATAGTCAAGGACTCTGGCGTTGGTATGGATGAAAAGACACTAGCCTCACTTTTCACACCCTTCCGACAGGGTGACTCATCAACAGCGAGGTTGTATGGTGGTACAGGACTTGGACTAACAATAAGCCGCAACCTTGCACATCTGATGGGAGGCGAACTGAATCTGGAATCTTCGTCTGGCATTGGCACGAGGGCAATCCTCACCATCCCAATAAAACGTACTACGCAATCGCCTTTACGACAATCTAACCCTTCCTTCCAAAGCAGTCCTGTTTCATCAATACCCGGAAAGAGCTCGACAAGCACACCAGCAACCCCTTTGCAGAATGCACTAACACCAACTAAACCTGCCTCGGCGAAACGCCCCACAACTCGCCGGGTTCAGACAAGTATTGATACTCCACCACGGCGACCTAGGAATACCTTTACACATCACAGCGAAACTATGGAAGCACCACCTCCTCAGTCGCCATTAACTGCTATGCCTCCGTCTCCATCTACTCCCGCTACAAGAGGAATGCTATCTCAAGAAGAGCGAAAGAACATTCGTGTGCTCATTGCAGAAGATAACGCAATAAACCAGCGAGTAGCAGTGAAGACGGTGCAGAAGCTGGGCTTCACTGCTATAGCGGCCGATAATGGCAAGGAGGCGCTGGATTGGCTTGTGGCGAATCCAGTGGATATCATCTTGATGGATTGTCAGGTTTGTCTTCAATCAAAAAAAAAAACACGTTACATTTCTACTCATACTAACATTTTTGATGTGGATAGATGCCCCTCCTAGACGGCTACGAAGCCACCCGCAAAATCCGCACGGAAGAAACCTACAAAAATATCGAACTAGGCACCGGTCTGCACCACGTCCCCGGTACCTCGACCCCCAGCATCACCTCCCACGCCCACACCCGCCGCCTGAGCGGCGCCGTCCATCTCAAATCAATGGGCAGAACGCTCCGCGATATACCTATTATTGCATTAACGGCGAGTGCGATACCAGGCGATCAGGCGAAATGCTATGAAGCCGGGATGAGCGATTATATTACGAAACCGTTGGATGCGAGATTGTTGGAGGCGAAGCTGGTGAAGTGGATTATGGGTGGGCAGCAGAATGTTAATGGGAATGGGATGAAGGGCGGGGATTTGGAGATGAGGGATGTGAGGGATTGAGGCGAAAATAGTATCATCGGATGGTGATAAGATGGGTGTGAAATGATATCATCAAATGGTGGTGTGGTAGGTGAGGGTCGGGGGTTGGTGGATAGGGGAGAGACCTGTGGTGAAATTCGGAATGAGCATGGGCAAGGCAGGGTTTGGGTATATGCATATGGTTCGAGTCGAGCTCGCCATAACAAGGAAAACTAACTTATGGGATTCATGGCTTCGGGCTTTCAAATAGAAATTGTATTAATAGGTGAGTTGAGCTGAGGCTTCTTGGGTAAATGGGAGCTAAGCTGTCTCTAGAGAAGCTGGGCAGGAGGTAATGAGTGTGAGACTAGCAAGCAGGCATCATAGCCAGCACGAATATATCAAATTCACGCCTTACCATACATGTATGTACTAATCCCTCACTGTCTCACTGACTCACTGGTGAGAGATAACCTGACCGGTAGGCACGTCCTTTCAGAAGCTTGTGTAGCGTGAAGATATGATATGCTGTTTTTTGCTGCGCTAAATGATGACCCGAGCCAATGCATACTGTAAGAATAGATCACACTTGAATCAAGAAGCGCTACCAACATTTAATCAGCTAAGTGGCTTTCTGGGGAGTCGATACGACTGAGATCCATCGTTCGTCTTGACTATTTTAGGCTTTTCGGTGTATCATGAGCAGTCTTTGCTTCGGTGGAAAGTGTACCGGTTGGATGGGCTGAAGCCAAGTGATCATGTGATAGTATACGTTTAGTACCAAGACCTGTCGAAAAAGCCCGTGTTTCGGTTTGGAGGTTCAGTGTTCTTCTACCGATACCGAAGATGTCTCGAGGTTCAAGCCATCATGATACTCGCCCCATAGAGATGATTGCAGGGGCCCATCTGAAGGCAGGCCATGGCTTTTGTAGTGAGAAAGAGACAAGTGCAGTACACAAAGCTTGAAACTTGCCGCACATCCATACAATCCCAGACTCGTGACAATCCCAGCCGAGCTGCAGCAAGATGCAGCATTCTTCCTTCAGCCTTTCCCCGCTCGATGTGATCTAGGTCAGCTCTTACTTTGGTTGTATCATGTTAGCTGCATCTATGACTTGATCATGGTCAAACTCGTGTCCAAGCTCAAAGGTAGTCGACAAGCTTTTGAATACATGTTGACATGATGTCTAAACGAAGAAGAGCTTGATATGAGTTTCGACGTTACAAAACACGTTGTAAGCAAAAGAGCGATAGACATGGAGAAGTCCGGAGAGAGTGGAGTAGCATCAGATGGTCAGAGATTCCTGGATAGCACACGGCCTAAATGAATGTGCGCTGCCAATCAGCTCGTTATAACGCTACGCTTTCATGGTTCAGTTCAGCAGACGCGGGTCGCTGCATGTTAGCCCACTAGTCGCTCTCGGGCCCTTCTGCACCGGACGTTTCACCACCCCGCGTGACCTGGTGAGACTCCAGTTTACGAGAGGGGAAGGTGCGCCCAAGGTTAAAAGGAGCAGGTGTCCCCCCGTCTGAGTGCGTTTCTGTCTCCCTGTCCTCTGTCTTCTTCTTCATCCTCTCATTCTCACCATCTTCACCACAGACCGTCTCTCTCGACATCTAGCCAAGCATGGACAGCTACGAGATGGAGTCCAAGGGTGGACAGGCCACCTTCTCGGAGAAGGCTGGCGTCAGTGACTTCAAGGCCGATGCCATCCTGGCTGAGAATGCCGAACACAACATGGGCGTCTTGGAAGCTGTCAGGGCTTATCCTATGGCTTCCTTCTGGGCTTTCGTCATGTCTTTCACCATTGTATGCACTGTTGCACCACGACTGGAATACAAAATGCTAACATGAGCGCCAGATTATGGAATCTTACGATGTCTTCCTCATGGGTAGTTTCATCGGCTTGCCGAGATTCAGGGAGGTATACGGTGTCGTGGTACCCAACGCTGCTCCTGGTGCTCTGAAAGTCATTGCGCCAAAGTGGCAATCTGCTCTTCAAATGTCTGGTCAACTCGGTGCTCTCATCGGTGTTTTCGTCGCTGGTCCTCTGACCTCCCGCTTCGGATACCGTTATGCGACCCTGACTGGTCTCATGCTTTTGAATGCCTTCATCTTCATCTTTTATTTCGCAAACTCCCTTGGAGTCATGTTTGTCGCACAACTTCTCGAAGGTATTCCATGGGGAATCTTCATTGCCAATGCTCCTGCATACTGTAGTGAGATTGTGCCTATTCAGTTACGTGCACCAGCCACACAGATGTTGCAAATGTTCTGGGCTATTGGCAGTATCGTTGTTGGTGCTGTTTGCTACAGCTACCAAGGGTTAGAAACCGACACGGCTTTCAGGTAACGTCTTCAATACCTTTTCGTGAACTCTACGTACTGACTGTTTATAAGAGTCCCTATTGCGCTCCAATGGTTGTTCCCAACTCCTCTTGCCATTCTGATCTTCCTTGCACCTGAGTCACCATGGTGGCTTGTGCGAAAGGGACGTTTGGATGCTGCAAGACACGCAGTCGAGCGCCTTGGAAACAAGGACAAGCTAAACTCATCCGACACTGTTGCTATGATGCGTCGTGTTATCGACATGGAGAAATCCGACAAGTCTCCCGGCTACCTTGAACTCTTCAAAGGCACCGACCTTCGCCGTACTGCCATTGTATGCGGTGTCTACTTGGCACAGAATCTTACTGGTAACCTCATCGCCAACCAGGCTGTAGTATTCTTCGAGCGTACGTTTGCATGCCTCTATTAACATCTGAAACCAATATATTGTGTACTAATTGTGTATTACAGAGGCCGGCGTAAACACGAAAACCGCTTTCGCTCTCGGTCTCATCACCTCTGCCCTCCAAATGATCTTCGTCATGCTTTCCTGGATTCTCACCACCTACTTTGGCCGTCGTAGTATCTACCTCTGGGGTTCAGCCGTCAACTGCATTCTGCTGTTTGTCCTGGGTATTGCAGCCTCCGTTGGCAAATCAAATGCAGCTTCATTGGCACAAGCCGCTCTTGGTCTCATCATCTCAGTCCTCTTCACCCTAGGCCCTGCACCAGCTTCATGGGTCATCATCGGAGAGACATCTGCTATTCGTCTACGTCCTTTGACTACTGGTATTGGACGTGCTTCTTACTATATTGTCGAGATCCCTTGCATCTTCCTCGGTTCTTACATGCTTAACCCTACTGGCGCTAACCGTAAGTTTCTGTCCATGTCTTGTGTTGAAGTATATCATAACTAACGACTTGCAATAGTTGGCGGCAAGTGTGGATACGTTTGGGGCGCTACCGCGTTTGTCTGTCTGGTTGTTGCATACTTTGGTCTTCCCGAAATGAAGAACAGATCTTATCGTGAAATTGACATTATGTTCAAACGTCGTATCCCTGCCAGGCAGTGGAAGTCGACTGTCATTGATGTCAATGACGATGAGTAGGCTGTCGTTGTTCTTGAATTTGGTTGGGCGGAAGGCAAGAAGAATTGGATAGATTGATATCTTGAACTACGTGTTTGAATGGTTGTAGTTTATTAATGGAAGTAAATCTATATCTACTATCTACACCTATACCGTCTTCAGTCCTCGTTCGTTTTGTCTCACAACACCTGTAAACCTGACAACCACCACCTCTCCCTATCCCACACGAATCGTCCCGGAATCCCATTCCAACACCACCATCGCCTGTCCCTCGAAAAGCCCATGCCACGCACGAAGCTAATAGGTAACGGCTCTAGCAGCCAAGTCCCTCCATCAGCAAACGGATCATTCAGCAGAGGGCAAGTCAACCACAGCCAAGCCATCACAAAAAGCACATTTGCCACTTTTCTGCCCGATGGAACCGTCCTTGTCCTCCCTTCTTTCACCGCCATAACGCGAGGCAATAGCCAAACTTGTAGCACAATACCCACCGGCTGCACCGCGAAGAATGCAAACGCCTTCGCTGCCTGCATCAGCGCACGTTCTCTGTTTCCCCAAACCGTATAAGCACAAACGCCATGACCGTACCCTGAGATCAGAAACGCGACAATCACAATGGTGATTTTCGCCTGCCGACTCCCTTCCTTGTAGCCAAGCTGTCTAGCGATCCAGATGCCTGCTGAGACAAATACAAAACGTAAATTTCCATGCCAGTATCTACTCCAGAAGGCAACGAGGCCGTCGTCCAGAACAGCGCTGAAAGGACCGAAGAGGGGTTCGTATACCTCTGGGATACTGGAGTCGCCGATGATGGTGCCCAGGTACAGGACGTGGTGAGAGACTAGGTTCGTGAGTTCGAATTGCAGGTTTAGTGCGCTGAAGATGCCGAGATAGGATAGGATGCTGCGCGCTGTTCGGATGAGGAGGTAGGCTTTTATGCTACGGTGTGGGGATGAAGTTGGGAGCCAAGAAGGAGTGGAAGCGAAGCCGAGAGAGAGGAAATAGGGATCCGTGAGCATGATGGTTTTGAGAGTGTCAATTGCGAGGTAGAATGTGCTGACGCGGATGATGCTGGTGGTGAGAGTGGGATGTTGGCGTTGTTTTGGCTGGAGTTGTGAGGGATGTGAAGTGCGACGAGTTGAGTTCGAGTCTGTGGGCTGCCAGGACCAATGGGGCTGTCGAAAGGATAGGACTAGATCGTGCACCCAGACGAGGCGACGGAAGAAGTCTGAGGGCATGGCTTGCCATTCGAAGTCGGGCATTGCGGTCACTTCTTTTCCTTTCGAAGATGCTGTGATTGTGTCGCCATTTAAGGCTGTTCCATTGCTATGTGATGGTTCAGGTTCAGGTTCAGGTTCAGGTCCATTAACCCGAATCAGCACCCACGACAGCAGGGGTATGCCGACATCATGCTTCTTCCCCACCAATCTCCTCGCATCCCTCCACGGCTCCCTAAACACAATCAAAGTCCACGCCAGCACACTTGCCCAAATCGCATTAGGTCCTACGCCAAGCCCGTACGCTAGGCCTAATGTGCGGCTGTAAAGCAGCATATGTGTAGAAAGTGCACATATTGTCAAGAGGACGAGGTATTTAAAGCGCCTGACACGACTGGAGTAGGAGAATTGGAGGTAAACAATCAGAATTGTGTAGCCCAATGTGTTGTAAGGAAGGACGTAGGGGTTGTATGTTTCTAGCCTTGATACTTCGTAGGACTGTTGGAAGGAGTGTCTGACTTCATCGTAAGCGGGAGTGAAGGGAGTGTAGGGCTTGGACATTTCGTCTCATCTTTGTACCACACGTCTCAGATTGAGGACGAATAATTGTTTTAATTGTCACGTGACCTTTTTCATTGACGGATTATTGAGGTCTAGGGTTGTTTTTAGGAGCATTGACTATTAGGTTAGCTTTGACACGAACAGTAGCCAATTGCTCAACTAGCATGAAGATCGCTGTATTAAAGCCACAAGTCGACGCTTCTCGAAGCTCTTTTGCGCCTCATCAAGCCAATGACTTTCCCTCCCTGCTCGCACTTGCCAGTCCCTTGGAAAAATAGAAAACAAGCAAGTCGTTCAATCTTCTTGAGAAAATGACGCGCCGCAACTTCGGGCTCGAGTGCCAGCAACAGGTGAACGCTATACTCCAAGCAGAACTGCCTTCGAATTCACTGCACAGTCTGCTTTCATCGATGTGAGTTGATTTTGCAGAAAGTCATCAAAGATTGTATATGATTGTTCAGATTGTAAACGTTGACGAGTGCAAAATCTTGCATCTTGTTCTCATGCTCTGGTCCTATGCGCAGATGCAAGTTCCCTGACCTAGGAAAGCAATCCTTGAGTGAAACGTGAACACACCCTCATTCATAGCGAGGGTAGTCAAGACCTCAATATCTTATCTTGCTCGAAGCACAGATGATGAAGTTAGAAAAGGAAAGATCAATCAATGAGTGCGACGCGTCTCCGCTCGGTCCCTTCTTCAAACATGCTTCTTCGAACAGATCCACACTCAAACTCATGCTGTAACAAGAAATGTCTCCAAGTCAGACATCAACATAAGAAAAAGCCGGACCTTGGTTAGCATGGTTTATAAGCCAAGTGTACTCTTAATTTCCTATGATACAGACTTCGTCTAACATATGTTTCGTGTTACTACTTATATGTCCCATAAAAACCCTGTTCAGGCTATGGAGGTTACACCATCTCGACCATAGGTATTGTAGGACTTTCATTGGTCAGCTGTTTGTAGAGCTTCAGCTCTCAAGGCCACAACGTGGTTTGGTTGACATGCATCTGGCTACAGCGATACTGAGTATATCCACTGTCCTGTGCGATAAAGAAGAAGGCTTGAAAGATTGCCAGCATGTTCATGTATGCAGCTGACATTACAAGATACAAGTAAGCACTTAGCGGAGAGGCTGGCTGCTAGCCTGCTACTATTCCACTATCTGATATTGGCTCGCACCATAAAAGAGTATTGTCTAGCTCGTTGCTCCTGCAGTTTCTCCGCATCGTGACACAGGCTTACATATAAAACCCCCTCACTCATAGTCCTCTGGTTTGTGGTCAGTAAAACACATCAAGAACACGTGACCTCAGGAATTCTCACGTGATCATCGGTTAAACGTGACGGATCGATCACACTTAAAAATCCCAGGCGCTGCCTGGCCCAAACGTTGAGACCGAGCGACCACCGACGTCAATTAGTCGTTAAGTTTCATCGTGTTTTTGACCAGGTGATTGATGCAATAATGCGTTCATTGTGCTTGGTCGCCGCGGAAGTCGGCCCTTGGTCCCTTAGCAGATCCTTTTACTCTCCATCTTTTGACACCAATCCAAGAACATGTCAAAGTGTGCTGTATGGAACAGGCAGAAATTGCTGTTGACGATCGCCCCATCGTCCAGCAATGATTTGGCACATGTCGTGGCAACAAGTATCTGAGCGTCCTGGCACCCTTGCCGCAATGTGATGCCATTGGTGTCGCGACTCTGCCCTAGCCAAGCCTAGCAGAAAAAGTCTCTGTGAAACGGCTGGACCTTATCTCCTCTGAGCGCCTGGTCGTGTGCCCTTATAACCTTGACCTCTCCCCGCCGCCGTCCTTACCTTTGTATACTCAGCCTCTCTACGGTTCTTACTTTCAACAATGTTCGGCAGCACAGAGAAGAACTCTGAGAAGGTCGTCTACGACCAGACCACCGCACCTGGCTATGTTTCCAATGATGCTTCAAGTGAAGAGGGGCTTCTTGTCGGCAATGCCGATCACCTTCACCGCCGCCTGGGCAACAGACAGATTCAACTCATCGCCATCGGTGGTAGTATCGGTACGGCTCTTTTCGTCAGTATAGGTGGTGGTCTTGCACGAGGTGGTCCTGGAAGCTTGTTCCTGGCCTATGCTATCTATGCCTGTTTTCTCGGTCTCGTCAACAACTGCATTGCAGAAATGACTATTCAGTATCCTGTTTCTGGTGGCTTCATCCGTCTAGCAGGTAAATGGGTGGATGAGGCCTTTGGTTTCATGGCAGGCTGGGTATGTTTTCGACTTTGCAGTGAATATAGAAGACAATGGGTTAACATTATTACCAGAACTTCTTTCTATACGAGGCACTATTAATCCCTTTCGAAATCACTGCTCTGAGTACTGTTCTTGGCTATTGGAGTGATGATATTCCTTCTTGGTCTATCCCTCTAGCATGCATTGTTTGTGACTATCTATTTCTAAGTATTTGGTGTCTGTTGAGTGCTAACACAGATTTGTAGATTCTCTATGGGTAAGCTAACCTGGTCTAGTGTAACTGCTACGACGTTCTTCTCTTTGCCGGCTTCTATCTACTTCACCTCCTCTTTGCCGGCTTCTACTTCCACCTTCTCTTTCACGAAATACTGTTTCTTTGCCGGACTTCTTCTTCACAAATATCACAATCTTGCCGGATATTCTCTGTCTTGCCGGATCCTTCATCCACGAAATACTGTTTCTTTTTGCCGGATTTACTTCACAAACACCTGCTCCTTGCCGGCTTTCTCTTGCACAAATCACTTCTTTGCCGGCTTCTTATCCTTTCTTGCCGGCTTTCTTCTTTGTATCTACTTTGATCTTGACCTTGTTCAACATTGCTTTTTCTTAATGTGAAATCTAAAACTACTACATACATAACATCAAGCAAAAGCTACAGAAATAACAACCAAGCAATTAGAGGAACGACAAGACATTCAAGCATAATACCTCTGCTAACACGTTTTAGTATCCTCAACGTCCTTGCCGTCAAGATCTACGGAGAAGCCGAGTTCTGGCTATCCGGCGGCAAAGTCATCCTAATCTTCATCGTCTTCTCCTTCACCTTCATCACCATGGTCGGCGGTAACCCACAACACGACGCCTACGGCTTCCGCTACTGGAAGAACCCCGGCGCCTTCGCCGAACACCGCACCCAAGGCACCCTCGGCCGCTTCGAAGGCTTCTGTGCCGCTCTCTGGTCCGCTAGTTTCTGTGTTGTCGGTCCAGAGTACATCTCCATGGTATCAGCTGAGGCCAAGCGCCCCAGAATATACATCAAAACCGCATTCAAGACGGTATACTGGCGCTTCGGCATCTTCTTCATTTTGGGTGCTTTGGCAGCTGGTATCATCATTCCGTACAACGACCCGACGCTTGTTGGCATTACGTCTGGAGATCAGACTGGTGGCGGTACCGCTGCCGCCTCGCCATACGTCATTGCCATGGTCAACATGGGCATTTCAGGTTTACCCTCTCTCGTCAATGCCCTGCTCGTTACCTCGATCTTCTCCGCCGGAAACACATACACCTACTGCGCGACCCGCAGTCTGTATGGTCTTGCGCTCGAAGGGCGTGCGCCAAAGCAGTTGAGGCGCTGCACAAAGAACGGTGTACCTATTTTCTGCTACGCTATTGTCATGATCTTTCCCTGCTTGAGCTTCTTGCAGGTCAGCAGTGGCAGTAATGTTGTGTTGGGGTGGCTGATCAATTTGATTACTGCGGGTGGCATTATCAACTACATCGTCATGACGGTGACGTACATCTTCTTTTACCGTGCTATGAAAGCACAGGGTATTGATAGAAACACACTGCCCTACAAAGGCTGGTTCCAGCCTTATTCCGTAAGTTTTATCCCACCAAACAAAATACTTACTCAGCCTTTGTCACCCGCACTAACGCACGTCGCACAGGCATACATCGGTCTCGCCTGGATGATCATGATCGTCGGCTGCTATGGCTACACCTCGTTCGCACCCTGGTCCGTCCAGAACTTCTTCATCTACTACACTATGGTCATCGTGGCCCCCATTCTCTTCGTCTTCTGGAAACTCCTCAAGAGAACTAAGTTCGTCAAGCCAGTGGATGCAGACCTCGTCTGGGAACGACCGACTATCGATGCGTATGAAGCGAGTTTCATGGATCCGCCTGTCGGCTTTTGGACGGAGCTCGTGCCCAGGCCGTTGAGGTGTTGGGGAGGGAGAAACAAGCATGTGGCTGACAGGCAGTTCAGTGATGTTGCTGTTGAAAAATGAGGGCGTGCGCGTGAGCCGTGGACGGGGAGGGTTGATATGACTGCATTGCATTGTATTGCATTGCTTCTTGATTTTGTTTTGGTTTGATCGGTTAGGGATGGATGACCTTGGATGATCTTTTGTTCACTCATTTCTTGTATCGATGTTTTCCTTTATATACCCAAAAACTTGTATACCCAGATATCTTTTTAGTACGAAAACAGGGTGTCCGGGGTTACTGATCTGCTCTTTTTAGCTTTGATCTGCTCGGCACGGATCTTCCGAGTATCACTCAACCCAAACCATCACAGACGGTGAAGTACCAGGTAGCAAAGCACGCAAAGCTAATAGCGCAAAGCCACAGCCTCGTCTTCCTTAACTTCTCTCCATCTCTCCCACGACTACATGTACTTAATCTGACAACGCATTTCCCATCAATACTGTAAAGAGCTCCAAAGCCGAAGATACAGTAGTACACCAACTTGCCCGTCCATCCCAACAATGACCTCCTCAACCACCACAAACACCGACTCACTCTCCTCCATCCTCAGCACAGCCTTAACAATCTGCTACTAGCTCCTCACAACCCTCTTCGCGATCGCCTTACTCGTTGGCGAGGTAATACTCGCCCACCACGTCGTGCATCGCGTGTTATACGGCTGCTTCCCTAGCTGCTATTACCGTACCGCCAAGCACTCGGGTGATGGAAATGGAGATTCCACGACTACATCCTCATTGCTGAATGATATGGAAATGAACTCGGAGAATAACAACAACAACAACACGAAACCTATGGCTGATTTGCCAGATTATACAGAAACAATCGAGGACAACACTTCATCACAAGAGTCAGCCGACTACTACCACTCCTCCAAAACCTGGCGTAGAAATCACGCTCACGGGCTTACTCAATTTACTACACTCCTTCATTGCTATAGGTGTGCCATTTGGCATTGTTTTGAGTAGAGCAATTGCGCGGGATAACAGCGGCGATGCTGATGTTTTTGGGCCTGGTAAATGGGTGACTGACTTGTTGACTGGTGTGGTGGTGGTTACTTTGGTTTTCGTGGTGTTGGATGGTGTTGAGGCGGGTTGTGCTTGGGTGTGGAATGCTGGGATGAAAAGGGTGAGGCGGAGTAGATAGTGCTTGGATGGCGGTTGTGAGGTGGTGGAGCGATAGAGGGACGGGATTGTTGTAGCTTAGCGGAGTCTAAACAAGGTCAATACTGTATGTCCATGATTTGATGATGTGATGGCCGTTAGTATAATGTACTTGTGTACCTTGCGGAAAACTGGCAAGGAAGATCTGCAGAGTCGCTTACGCGGCAACAATATCTTACTCTCTCGTCTCGAGATTTGTGGTTTTACCCTTATATGCTTACACCACTACACATGGATACCGTTTCTCGGAATAGACATTCTTGAGCACATCATAGAAATAACACAGCGGTCCCATTACCTCTTTTGCAGAGCAAACAATTTTTTAAAATGGCCTCACCAATCTCAAAACAAGACATGAACATAATGACGGAAGCGATCCAGATCGCCTACACAATCTGCTACTGCGCAATAAACATCGTCTTCACCTTTCTCCTGCTTGCCGCCGAGATCTGTCTGGCAGATGTAATACTGCACCGTGTCTGCTATGGACGTCTTCCGACAATGCCAGGACGGACAACAGACACAAAAGTTTCCTCAACATCAACATCAACATCGAGCACGAACGCCTCGGACCCGACAAACAACAGCTTTGAAGCCGAAACATCACCTACATCAAGTACTCCGACAACACTTCAAACCGTGTTACGATTCCTAACAACTTTGAATGGGTTCATCCTCTTCATCATACCTTTCCTCATCGCTCTAATGCGTGAACCGGAACAGGGAAAGCAGAAGCCGGATATTTATAAAATAGGACGAGACTTTGCGTTCGGTATGGTGCCTGGAAGTATGGTTTTAGTCATCTGCGTATTAGTTGAAGCTGTGTGTCTGAAGGCGTGGAGGGTGATTGATGCTAAAAAAGGGTTGTGAGAGGATATTGAGTGGAGAGAGTTGTGAGTCTTGGACGGTTGAAGTTGTGTGGACGGGACAATAGGACGATGCGATGGCGGCTAGGCTGGGTCCGTATGAGAGTTGGGTGTGCGAGATGTGTCGAGACCGTGACAATTCTCGCAGGTTTGCGATACATTTCTAGCATGGAAGAGGTGTAGAGTAGGTAGCATGGCAGAATCGAGGGCGAACTGTTTTGTCGAGCGATCAAGGCGCTATAATGAGCACATTACTGCCACCACATCAATCCCCGTTTCGTGGCTGTGAGCAAGATTTCTCGAGCAGATTTTGCGATAAGAGATGTGAGGTATAAGTAGAGCTTGCCCTCTCTCACGAATGACAAGGATATGGCTGCTCGCCAGCTCTTCCTCAGCCTCACATGGTCTTTCACTACATGTGTGCCAAACCAAGCGCGTACCTGCTTTTGCTCTTCGGGAATGATTTTTTCGTTACGACTACCAGACGACCTAGGCGACACCTAGCCGAGAGATGGAATCAAGCACATTCATCCTCTCGCAATGGAATTGTCAGGTGTTGACTCGAAATTGGCCACTACAACAAGCTGGATGATAGAGTCAAGACACAATGGTGTGTTATCGGCGCCACCCGAAGCCGTAAGCCCTTGAGGTGGCCCGTAAAGTCTTGAAACAGCCAGCCAGCCGCAGCAGATGAAGCTAGAGACGGAGATGGGGGAAAAGAGCACAGATCAAGAGATCAAGACCTGAAGACTTATCTGTTCTCAGCTCCCAAGAAAGTCTCGACTGACCCTGTCGATCGGGTTCTTTGGAGAGCCGCACGTCGCCAAGATCTACCATATGGGGTTAGCTCCACGGACACGCGGTAAAAAAGCTTTTTAGGTTTAGTTACCCGGATCGGGCAGTTCTAACCTTTGTTGACTTCATTGTATACCAGTAGCTATGTTCGTAAAATACGCCTACATGACTGTGATGTGTATGACTGCGCTCTTGACCAGATATACCATCTTAGTTTGGGACAAGTCAAAAAGAAAATATACCATAAAGCACTGCTTTCTCCTGTTCTTCAGGCGAAGCAAAATCACACAACGGCCACGTTTTAGCGTGGTCGGACTTCCGCCAGCACGTTTCAAAGTGTCAAGCAGCAAGATGTGCTTCCGACCTCTCGGTTAGAATCTAACTCATGGAGACAGCGTTGGAAACTCTCCTCTTATTGGTTGTGAAGACAACAAGACTAAGATTGATGGGGAAATTGTAGGGTTGCGCCGGTGGCGTTATTCACGCTTTGGGCTTCGGGAATGGCAGTATATGCTTCTTCTAGCGTTTGGTTGCCGAAAGTATGCTACATGCTGACTAGAACGTGCGTAGTCCACAGTGATCGTGCTATTGCTTGCAGGAGTCTTTGTTGATTTTCCGAACTGTTTACAACGCAGCAATAACCTTGACGAGCGTTTACGAAACGAAACAGCATCATCAAGCCGATTCTGTAGAGCTTTTGGTTCTGAGATGGGGAATGCGGCTTGTGGCCACCTCCGCACTTTCCATCAGAGAAGTGGAAAAGTGGTGTCCTAGGCTTGGATTGCCGCGATGGCTCAACCCACCAAGCATCCAACATTTGTCCACATTAGTCCGCCAAAGCCACAGCCGAAGCCCTTCCCTTGTATGGTTCTCCATCCTCCATCCAAGCTAAGCATCTCTACCGCACGCTCTCTACCCGTATCGATGGTACCTGGACCAGATCAAGAGATCCATGATGGTTCACACAGCTTCCTCTTGCCGAATTGCTATTCTCGAAGGTAAGTGTGGAGTCCCTCCCGTCTTACACAATGCTAGACTACAGGATGTCCGTCAAGCCACATCCCAAATCCCTTCCTTCACACGACTGCAGTGTTGAGATGTGACCAATCTTGTTTCATATTCCCGGTGCTAGAGATGTTAGTCCGTTGATCCAAGGAGCAGAAAGCTCGTGGTCATTCATATAACATCACGCCTCCTGCCATCCATGCTATTCTCTTTCTTCATCTGATCATCCAATCAAGACAACAATCCTCAAGGACTTTCTTTACCTCACACACTCGTTTTTACAACACCCACACTCGTTTTTAACATGTACTCTCTCATTCCTGTTGTCGCTCTGGCGGCTGTTGCTCAGGCTAAGCCCTTCAACTTCCTTGAGGCTCGCAAG
>Ga0160427_10000958_pt1 | contig 17647 bp, 12 predicted proteins | sample SolpanmetagenomL_FD_108194 | JGI IMG/M metagenome (GOLD analysis project Ga0160427, IMG submission 108194) | Solar panel surface microbial communities from Lawrence Berkeley National Laboratory, California, USA - L | ecosystem: Engineered > Built environment > Solar panel > Unclassified ...
CCGAAGTCACCGCACGGCCACGCTGATCCGGTTCAGAACCTAACGGAACCGTCGCGGGCGTGAGAAGTCGATCTGGACAACGGTCGGCCCCTCGGGGGCGGCCCGGCGCAGGCGCGCCACGGCCGGCGTCTGACAGTTTGTCTCGGTTGGAGGTGCGTTCCACAACCGACGCGCGAAGGGTGTCCGCACCCCCGCCTCGATCAGCCCGCGAGCCTGCGGATTTTGCGGAACCATCCCCTCGCGCATCAGCGTGTCGATCACCTCGCCCAGAATGCGCGCAGAGTCGTCGAAGCTGATCTGGTCCGCGCCGGGATAGCCGCAGCGGTGCTGCTCGAACAGCCAGTCGTGCACGATGTAGGCCGGTCCATACCCCCAGGGCGAGAAGCCAGGGATGGGCTGGAGGATGGGCGGGATCGAGCCGCCATCGGTGTACATCGGCTGCGGGACGATGACTCGGTTGTCGGTGGTCACGAAGGTGAGCGGGTCCTTCGGGTCCGGCAGGTAGGCAAACTGGTTCACGCCTACCCATTGCACGATGAGCTTACCCGTCAGCCGTCCGCCCGGTCCCGGCTGGGCAAGAGTCGCGCAGCCCGCCAGCGCAGCCGCGCTCAGGCTGACGGCCACGCTGCGGCGAAGGACGCGCGCGAGATCGGATCGGCGGCCCCGCTCGGGGGCTCGGGTCCGTTGCCCCTTGGTCACGGCTCATCCCCCCGGTTGCCGCAAGCTTGACCATAGCGAGCGTGGGGACGCATCCCGCAAACAGGGCACGCGCCCGCATCCTGCCTTGTTGCGCGCGCGACTTCTGTGACCAGTGATGAACCGACTGGGTGGGTACGCTGGTAGCGTTCGCGGTCGCGCACCGGGGTACCGACGATCAATCCGGCGGAGAGCCGCCGCGAAAATACTTCGGTCCGCCCCCTACTGCTCCGCCTGGCGTAGCCTCAGCAGCCGACCTCAGTTCTGCCGCCTCACGCTCTTGAGATAGGCCGTCCGCTTGAGCGTTCGCCGCCGCGCCAGCGTGCCGAGCGCGGCGCCTCTCTTGGCCTCTCTCTTGGCCTCACTGATGTCGTCGGGACCGTGGGGACCGGCGAGCCGCGTCGGTATGGCCTTCGCTCGCGTTGGCGCAGTTGGGTTCTCGCCCACCGACACGTTCTCGCTGACGCCCCGCGCGAAATGGCTGATGATGGCTGAGGCGTTGATCTCCCTGCTCACTGTCGCCGTGCGCGCCGTCAATCGCCGGCGTCAGGGACCCGTAGGACAGCCAGGCCGTGATCACGCGCAAGGGTCTCAATTCCTCCGAGTGTGGTCGGGTACATCGCGCGTCCCGGTTCGCTCGGGCCATGACGCACCGTCAGGACGAGGATGCCACCGGGCTCGAGACGCGTGGCCCGCTTGCGGAAGGCGCGCGGACGTTCAGGCGACGGCAGGTGCAATGACACGGCCGAGAGCAGCACAAGGTCGCAGTGCACGCCGAGACGATGAACCGGGTCGTCCCGCGTTCGCGCCGAGATACGATTAGCGCGGCGAAGCAGTCACTCTCAGAGTCGACCGAGTCCTATTGGATCGTACGAATGATGGCATCCTGATCATTCGTCACGTCCCGATCTGATATTCCTGCGGTCGGCCGAACGATTCCAGGCGCTTCGGACAGCATATGCGGGTTCGTTCTTCTTGCGAATCATTGGATCACCCCAGTAGCCGAACGTCGGAGGCAGCGCACCTCGGTCATTCGGCACGACGTCGCTTGATCGGAAGTGATGCTTGGATTTGGAGAGGTCACCCGGAAAAACGGAGCGCTCTTGGGCGCCCGGCAGTTGGAGCCCTCAAGGTATAGCCAACTCAGAACCGGAGGCCGGTACACCGCCGGCTCGCAGAGGCTGAACTGAAGCGCTTGTGGCGCTCGCGGCGCGTCGCCGCTCGGTCGAGCCCGCCTCGCCGCAGTGTGGCCCACCGCTCCGCGCACGTGTCGTGGCCTTGGATGGCGCGGCCTCACGCCGGCGGGGTCGCTGCGCCGGCGACGCGCAGGACCCTGACCAGCCAAGTCCGGATCGCCCAAACCGTCCGAATGAGCACGGCTGCCGCGTAGGCAGAGCTGCCCGCGATCAAGGCCGCACCGGTCAGAGTGTTGCCCGCATCGTCGTACTTCAGCGATTCCACCAGCGGCAGAAACATCACGTAGGAATGTGAGAACGCGAGGAGGCCGTATAACGACCAAGCCAGGATGATCACGAATGCGCCAGCAATCCAGAAATCCAGCTCACGCATAGTCCATTCCCCCAGACGCCGATTTCATACTCACAATGATCTTTAAAAGCTATCCCGGTTCCCAGTTTGTAATTTGAAATCGAAACACAACTCTGAAAACAGGAGGCGGAGACAAAATAGGATTTCAAAGATTGAAGCTGCAGAGCGCGCGACCTGCGAACGGACGGGCGTATGGCGGCTATCCGGATCGAGCCCCGACACGCGCCGCTCGGAGAGGCGCCGCTCGGACATGGGCCGCTCGGACATGGGCCGCTTGGACAGGCGCCGCTTGGCGCTCCGGCTCATGAGGCACGGCACCTGCCCTCCCAGATCGATTTGAATTCAAAAATCAAATTTATAAATACAATATCAGTTTTCAAAACAAATCGTAATTTATTTGTCAAACAAAGTTCGCTTAGATACGGTCAAGCTGCCGATATCGTGAACGGTCAAATTTCTTGAATACTGCGACAGTCTGGTGGACACGGAGTCATTCCGCGGCCTGAACGCAGAATTTTGGGTTGACGCTTGCACGCACGTGCTCGCGGCGTCGTATGCGGGGACATGATGACTGATCTCAAGACGCTCCTGTTGTGCAGTTCGGCCGCGCTGGTCTCGGGTGTCGCGGCACAGGCGGCCGACCTTCCAGCCACGCAGGCCGCGCCGATCGAGTATGTGCGCGTGTGCAACGCCTATGGCGCGGGATTTTTCTATATTCCTGGCAGCGATACCTGCATCCGCATTTCCGGTCGTGCGCGGTACGATTTCCTGTACCAGACCAGCAAGGTCCGCACTGGAACCGGCGGCGATCAGACCGGCTATCTAGGACTCATGCGCATCAACCTGGATGCCCGCACACAGACCGATTACGGGACGCTCCGCGCCTTCCTGCGCCTCGACATCGCCGACCGCAGCGGTCCCTTCCTCACCTCCGGATCCCGTCAGCGGGAGGGCTTGGCCTTCCCGGGCCTCGGTGCCGACGCCTTCAACCGGACGCAGACCTACGTCAACGCCGACAAGGCCTTCATCCAGTTCGCCGGGCTGACGGCCGGCCGGGCATCATCGTTCTTCGATTTCTACGCACACGACTTCGAGCTGATCGGCGGCACAGCCGGCTCGGACACATTCAGCACGAACGTGCTGGCCTACACGGCCACCCTCGGCAACGGCCTCACCGTGAGCGCCTCGATGGAGGATCCGACCTATCGCCGCTTCCCGATCTTCGGAACCGGTTCCGCGGTCGGCGCCTTCACGGGCGCAGGCGGGTTTGCCGGTTACAGCAATGCCTTCAATCCATTCACCCCCTCGACCTTCCTGGCTCCCATCGTCGTAGGGCCTGGCAACGTCGCCTTCGTCGACGTGACCCAGAAAGTCCGCATGCCTGACTTCATCGGCGTCGCGCGCATCGACCAGGCCTGGGGGTCGGTACAGTTGTCGGCGGCCGTCCACGAGATCAATGCCGGCGACGCCGGCAGTACGGTGGCCGGTGTCACGACCGCGACCACCGCCCTCGGCATCTCGCCCACCGGCCGCGCCTCAAGCGCCTACGGCTGGGCGGTGCAGGGAGGCCTGAAGGTCAACCTGCCGTTCATAGCGGCGGGCGACACCCTTTACCTCCAGAGCGCTTACGGCCAGGGCGCACTCAGCTATACGGGCATCTCGAACTACACGGCTCCGTACGACGCCCTCGCGGCGGCGCCCGTGGGCGGTGGCTCCTTCGCCCAATACTACGCCGACGCCGTGTTGAATCCGGCCACGGGACGGCTTGAGCTATCGACGACCTTCTCGGCCGTCGCTTCGCTACTCCATTACTGGAGTCCCGCCTGGCGCTCGGCGTTCTTCGGGAGCTATGCGGAGATCGACTACAACACGAAAGGTCGTAACGCCCTCGGCCTCCTCGGATTCGGCTTCGCGCCTGCGGGCGCCAGTGCCGCCAATGCCCTGGCCTTTGCGACGAGCCCTGTGCTGCGCGGCAACAACCAGATCGTCACCGGCGGGAGCCTGATCTGGACGCCGGTGAAGGACCTCGATATCGGCGTCGAGGGTGAGTACATCCGCACCGCCCTCAAGAGCGGCGTCACACCGGATATCTCGAAGAACTCGCTACGCTACGTGAATGCACAGGACGCGGCGCAATTCCGGTTCCGCGTGCAACGGGATTTCTAGCGCAGCCGCTCCCCGTTTCGTTCCCCGTTCGAGTGTTCAGGGCTCAGCCGAAAGGCTGAGCCCTTCGTTTTTCAGCTTCGATATCTTGGATCGTTCATGATTTAAGCATTTAAAATCTATTTTTATTGCTCATCGCCCGGGGTCAGGTACAAGTCAATCAGCTCCTCGGAGGCGCTTCTTGCCGCTGAGCGGGCGTTGGCTGCGGTTTCGAATTGGCGGGCTCAGGTACCGGAGCAGGTTGAGTCGAACCCAAAGCTTCAGACCCATACGACTTCGCCGACCGGGAAACCGGTCGGCATTTTCGTGTTGCAGCCTCGGTCTCAAGCACCTGACCGCCGTCGCTGCAGCCTCCACTCGGCCGCCCTGGCGCGATGGACGCGTCCCGGCTGGGCGGCGCCTCCCGCGCGATCACAGCGCCCGCAACCGTCCCTCCGGCATGACCAAAGGGGGACGTTCATAGCCGGGCACGCGGATCAAAACCCGATAGACCATCGGTGAGAGTCCCGGGCGTCGGGGCAGCAACCGCGGGCGGATCCACGTGAAGCGGAGTTTATAAATTCAAACTCTTTCAAAGACTCAAAGAATTATTATGCAAGAAAATATGGAATTTAGACCTGCGCCAGCGCATCGTGTACTCCCGTCGCCGATACGCGACAGCTTAACTAAGAGGCCAATTCATGAACAACCTTATCCTGGCTTGCTCGTTCGGCGCCATGCTGATCTCGGGCCCCGCCTTCGCGCACGCGTCCAGCGCGCCGATCGCCCCCAGCCTGATCGTCCGGACGAACGGAAGCGGTCTCGACGCATGGTCCTACGCCGAGGGGAACGACAAGTCGGGCGGCATGTGGGAGGGCGCGACCGGCTACGGCGCGTCCGCGCCGCAGCAGCCCGTCTATACCGGGTCCGTTCCGTCGAACCGGCAGTGGAGCCACCTGAACACCCGCACGCGGCATCACAGCGCGCCGTCCTACTGACCGGCCCCGTCGCCTGCCGCGGCAGCGGCAGGCGACGCCAATCCCCGTAGGGTGCCGACCGGAAACGGCGCGGGCCTCAGACGGCCTCGATCAAGGCCGCGCCGAGACCAAGGGATTCAGGGCCCTGATGGGGCCAGAGCAGCGTGACGCGACAGCCAGTCCCGTCGCTGGCGATGTCGAAGACCGCGCTGTGCAGCCGCGCGATCGAATCGACCAAGCTCAGCCCGATGCCGAACCCGCTCTTGTCGGCCCGGAACGCGCCGCGGCGGTACCGGGCTCGGACTGTGGTCAGCTCCTCCGCCGGGATGCCGCAGCCGTTATCCGTGACGCGGATGGCCGTGGGAGTCTGCAGGAGCGCGACTTCGACCCAGCCCTCGGACGGGGTGAATTTCAGGGCGTTGTCGATCAGGTTGCTCACGGCCTCGAAGATCAGGCTGCGGTCACCCTCCACCTCAGAGGCGCCGTCAGGCCGCGTCCACCGGAGTTGGATGCCCCGCTCGGCCGCGAGCGGCTCGTAATACTCCACGGCATCCTCAAGCAGCCGGCTGAGGTCGACCTGCGTGAAGCCGGATCGGCGCAGGCGATCCTCCATCTCGGAGATGCGCAGCAACGCCGAGAACCGGATGACGATCGACTTGACTTCGGCGAGCACGTCCTCGTTGCAGGCGCGGAACGCCTCGACACTGTGGGCCTTGCGCAGGGACCGCTCCAGCGTCCCGACGACCCGAGTGAGCGGCGTCCGCAGATCGTGGGCGATGTTCTCGTTGACGCCCTTGATCTCCAGCATCAGCCGCTCGAGCTGGTCGAGCATGTCGTTCACCACGCGGGTGAGGTGGGCGAGGTCGGCCGAGACGCCGCGCGTCGGCAGCCGTTCGCTCAGGTCGCCGCGCATGATGCGGACCACCGCCGAGGTGATCGCGTCGTTCTGACGGAGCGATCCGACACCGAAGATCACGGCGCCGATCAGGCCGATGACGATGGTGGCCGCCATGCCCCAGGAGAAGGTCTCGACCAGGGCGTTCTCGAGGGACTGGAGATCCTTGGCCGAGCGGCTGACCAGAACGTACTCGCCGCTCGGCAGCCGCGTGAGCTCGCTGAACAGTGTGCGCGTCCCGTGCTCCGTCTGCTGGGTCAGGACGAAAGGGTGCCCGATCGGCGCCGTCGCCGGGTAGGGGATCGGTGCGCCGGCGCGGCGTGCGTGATCCGGTCCGAACAGCACGAGCGGGCGCCCGCCCTCAGCGAAATCCTCCGACGCGTCGATGCGCTCGCGCAAGGCCCGGGGGGGCAGGTTCAGGAGATGCTTCGACTCCCACTCCACCCACTCGAAGGCGGCCTTGCGGCCGTAGCTGCGCGTATCGACGTACAGGAAGCCGCACAGGGCGAGCGACGCGCCCCCGAAGGTCGCGAAGAACAGGCTCGCGACCCGGAAGCCGCTGGTGCGGCGAACCTCAAGAAGGCGCACGGAGGATGAAGCCCGTGTTGCGCACCGTGTGGATCCGGGGATTCAGACCGTCGGGATCGAGCTTCTTACGGATCTTCCCGATGTGCACGTCGATGACGCTCGACTGATGGTTGAAGCTGTAGCCCCAGACCGACTCGAAGATCATCTTGCGGCTGACCAGCACGCCGGCGTTCTGCATCAGGAACTCGATGATGGCGAACTCCTTGGGCAGCAGTTCGATGTCGCGGCCTGCGCAGCGCAGGACCCGCTCGATCAGGTCGAGGCGCAAATCGCCGACGACCAGTTCGTTGACCGTCTCGGCAGCCATCTTGCGGCGGGCCAGCGCGTCGACCCGAGCGGTCAGTTCGATGAACTCGAAGGGCTTGGCGAGATAATCATCACCGCCGGCGCGCAGGCCGTCGACGCGCTCGTTGACGGCCGAGAGCGCGCTGAGGATCAGCACGGGCGTCGAGACCTTGGCGGCGCGCAGCTTGGTGAGCAGCGACAGACCGTCGATCTCCGGCAGCATGCGATCGAGGACGATCACGTCGAAGTTGCCCTCCAGCGCCTTCCGCAAACCGGTTGTCCCGCTCGGCGCCTCGTCGACCTGAAAGCCGTATTCCGTCAGCGCCGAACCGATCTCGGCGGCGACGCGGCGATCATCCTCGACGACCAATACACTGGGCATTCTTTTGTCCTTCTTATTTTGTATTCGGCTGTTCGGCTCGATCTCCTGCGGCTTTGCAGGGGAGACGGAATTATCCTCTTCAGGTCCGCTGTCAAATAGCGGTTGGTCTGCGCTGGCGGAATGCGTCATTTGGCCGGCAAAGCCTACGAGATCGTGAGGAGACCGGACCATGCGCCTCACTCCGCACTGGCCTGCTCGGAGAGCTTGGCGGCGGGCGCTCTCGCGGCGGAATCGCCCTTCGGAACGACCCGGGCGCCGTCCTGGAGGGTCGCGGGAGGATTGAGGACGACCGTCTCGCCGCTCGCGAGCCCGGCGCGCAGCTCCAGCCGTGTGCCCAGATCGCGCGCGATCGTGATCGGGCGGAGCTGCACCGTGTCGTCGGGCTGAACCACCGCGACGCGCGTCCCCGTCGCGTCGAAGATCAGCGCCTCGGACGGCACGGTCACGCGGGGATGCGTGCGCGGCACCGCAAAGGTCACGGCGACGTAGAGGCCCGGACGCAGGACCCCGTCAGGGTTCTTGACGTCGACCTCCGTATCGAGGGTCCGCACGGAGGAGCGCAAGGCGACCGAGCTGCGCGAGACCGTCCCATCGAACACGTGATCCGGCATCTGCGCGACGCGCACGCGGGCCTGGACGCCGTCATGGATGCCCACCGCCGCCGATTGCGGCACCTGCACCGTGACGCGCAGAACATCCGTGCTGTCGACGGAGAACAGGGGTGTTCCGCTGCCGGAATCGGCGTGGACGAGGTCGCCGACATCGACCATGCGGGCGGTCACGACACCGTCGAAGGGCGCGACCACGTTCTCGAACGTGGCCAGCGTCCGCAGCCGGTCCACCTTGGCCTGCTGCGCCGTGATGTTCGCCTCGGCGACCTTCACCTTCGCGTTGGCGGCGGTCAGGGCCGCGGTGGCCGTCAGCATCCCGGCTCGGGTCTGATCGGCGTTCTGCTTCGAGGCCCAGCCCTGTCCGGCCAGCGTCGACGTCCGGGCGTCGGTGGCGTTGGCCAGCGTGACGTTGGCCTTGGCCTGCTCGACATCGGCGCGGGCGACGGCGAGCTGGGCCTGGAACTGGCCGAGCTGGGCCTCGGCCTGGCGCGCCTGCTGGTCGAGATCGGGGGCGGCGATGCGCACGAGCAGGTCGCCCTTCTTCACCCGCGAGCCGATATCCACCCGGCGCTCGGCGATGTAGCCGGTGGCGCGGGCGAAGATGTCGGCATGGTCGAAGGCCTCGGTCTGGCCCGGCAGGGTCAGCGTCATCGGCTGACCGTCTTCGGTGGCCGACAGGGTGCGCACCGTGGGGACGAAGTCGGCCGTCTCGGCCTGGGTCACCAGGGAGGCCTGGTAAGCCTGCCAATGGTGCCAGCCGCCGAGGCCGAGGGCGCTTCCGAGCGCCAGGGCAGCCACCAGGAAGGGCCGCTTGCGCGGGGGCGGCAGATCGGCGTGCGCCAGCCTCTCCCCAGCCCCGTCCTGCCGCAGGGGATCGATCTCGACGGCGTGGCGATGCGCCCGCTCGGCGGCCTCGTGGGCGTCGAACGCGTGAGCCTCGGAATCTGCGCGCATCAATAATCCTCGAGGGGCTTGATCGGGTTGTGCCGGAGCAGGGTGTAGAGGAGCGGGACGAAGAGCAGCGTCGAGAGCGTGCCCATGCCGATCCCGCCCATGACCGCGCGGGCGAGGGCGGCGTTCTGCTCGGCGCCCTCCCCCGATCCGATCGCCATCGGGATCAGGCCGAGGAACATCGCCGAGGCGGTCATCAGCACCGGCCGCAGCCGTGTCTGGCCGGCCATCAGGGCGGCCTCGCGCGCCGAGCAGCCCGTGGCCTCCCGGTGCTCTTTGGCGAAGGTGACGAGCAGGATCGAGTTCGCGCTCGCGACGCCCACCGACATGATCGCCCCGAACAGGGCCGGGATCGAGAAGGCCGTGCCGGTGATGAACAGGCTCATCACGATGCCGCAGAAGGCGAGCGGCAGCGCGGCGATGACCACGAAGGGATCGACCCAGGTCTGGTAGTTCAGGACGAGCAGCAGGTAGACCGCCACCAGCGCGATCCCGAGCCCGATCTCGATCCGCGCGAAGGCGCCCTCCATGCTCTCGATCTGCCCGCGAACCAGGATCTTGTCCGGGGCCGGCAGACGGGCCTGCGCGTCGGCGACGATCCCATCCACGGCATTGCGGACGCTGCCGAGATCGGTGTTCTGGACGTTGGCGAGGATGTCGAGGGTCGGCTGCTGGTTGACGTGATTGATCACCGTCTGCTCCGGCTGCCGCTGCATCGTGGCGATGTTCGACAGCAGGATCGGAATGCCCGGCCTGTCATGGCCGGTCGCGTGGACCGAGACCGGCGTATTCATCAGCTGGTCGATGTCGGCATTGCGCCATTCCGGCGTCTGGACCCAGAGCTGATAGGGCATCCCGGACTTGGGATCGGCCCAGAAGTTCGGGCTGACTTGGAAGGAGCCCGACAGCGAGACATTCATGTTCTGCGCGATGGACTGCTCGCTGACGCCCATCTCCGAGGCGAGTCTGCGGTCGACATTCACGGACATCTGCGGCGCGTCGACGATCTGGTGAAGGTGGACGTCGACCGCCCCGCGGACCGCCGAGATCCGGCGCACGAGATCGCGGGCCACGGCGAGATCGTCGGCGTCGTGGCGTCCGGAGACCTGCACGTCGATCTGCGCGATCGTGCCGAAATTCAGGATCTGCGTGATGATGTCGGAGGGCTGGAAATAGAAGACGTCGTCCGGGAAGGCATCGCGCAGGACCTTGCGCAGGCGCGCCTGGTAGAACGCGATCGGTCTGTGCTCGCCCTTCAGGTTGATCAGCATCTGGCCGTCATTGTAGGCGACGAACGATGCGTCCATGAACGCAAAGTTATAGTTCGACGCCGGCAGGCCGATATTGTCCAGGATGAGGCCGAGATCATCTTTCGGGACGACCTGCCGGACGACGTCCTCGACCTGCGCGAACCGCTTCTCCGCCTGCTCGATCCGCTGACCCGGGCGGGTGCGGATATGCAGCGTCATCTGGCTGGATTCGATCTGTGGGAAGTAGTCCTGCCCGACGAAGGGGAAGATCGCTGCGGTCACCGCGAGGACGGACAGCACGCCGCACAGGGCGCGGCCCGGGTGGCGGAGCACGGCGGAGAGGAGGCCGACATAGCCCGCGTGGAACCGCGTGAAGCCCTGCTCGAACGCCCCCCGGAAGGCCAGGGCGCCGCGCAGCGGATACCGGAATCCCCAGAGGAGCGGGCGTCGCGCGACGCCGAGCAGCCGGCCGAGAACCGAACGCCGTCGCTGCGGCGCCATCCCGTCGATTGCAGGCTCCGCGCCGCCGTGATGCCGGGCGTATTCCGGGGCGACGAGGACGTCGATCAGGATGGCGACGAGCGTCCGCGACAGCAGGTAGGAGGTCAGCATCGCGAACACCACCGCCTCGGCCTGCGGGACGAACAGGTAGCGGGGCGCGTCGGTGAGGAAGAAGACCGCCGAGAAGGCCGAGCAGATCGCCAGTGTCGAGATCAGCGCCGGCTTGGCGATGCCCGCGACGCCCTCGACCACCGAGCGCCGAAACGGGAATCCCTCCTCGAACATCCGATAGGTGTTCTCGATCGCCACCGTGGCGTCGTCCACCAGGATGCCGACCGCGAGCGCGAGGCCGCCCAGGGTCATCACGTTGATGGTCTGCCCGATGGCGACCAGGATCGACAGGGAGGTCAGGATGCAGAGCGGGATCGAGACGAGCACCACGAGGGTCGAGCGCCACGAGCCCAGGAACAGCAGGATCGCGAGGCCGGTGAGGCCGGCCGCGATGACCGCCTCGCGCACCACGTCGGAGATGGCGTCCGAGACGAAGACCGACTGATCGAACAGCGGCGTGATCGTCATGCCCTTCGGCGCGGCGGCGTGGATGTCGGGCAGGGCGGCCTTGACGGCGTTCACGACGTCCAGGGTCGAAGCCGCGCCGTTCTTCAGCACCTGCAGGAGGACGGAGTGGTGACCGTCGGCGCGGACGATGTTGATCTGCGGCGGCGAGCCGTCCCGCACCTGGGCGACGTCCCGCAGCAGGACCGGCTGGTTGTTCTCGACCTTGATCGGGATGCGATTGAGCTGATCGACGAGAAGCGGGCTTGAATTGAGCCGGACTGTGTATTGCTGCGTCCCGATCTTCGCGAGCCCGGAGGGTACGACGAGGTTCTGCTTGAGCACCGCATTCAGGACATCGAGCGGCGTCATGCCGATCGCGCGCAGCTTGGCCGGGTCGAGGTCGACCATCACCTGACGCGGCGCGCCGCCGTAAGGCGACGGCAGGGTCGAGCCCGGCACCTCGGCGAGCCGCCGGCGGGTCCGGTACTGGGCGTAATCGAAGACCGTGGTGAGCGGCAGCGTGGACGACGACAGGGCCATCTGGATGACCGGCACCGACGACGCGGAGAACCGCATGATCACCGGCGGCTGCACCCCGGGCGGCATCCGCGAGCGGATGGCGTTCATGGCCGAATCGACCTGCGTCATCGCGAGATCGATGCTGACCGCGGAATCGAAGTAGATCCGCTCGGTCACGGTCCCCTGGATCGACGTCGACTCGATCCGCCGGATGTTGTTCACGTTGCTCGACAGCGAGAACTCGCTGTAGTTCGTGATGCGCTGGACCATGTCGGCGGCGTCGAGACCGTTATAGGTCCAGACCACCACGACGACCGGTATGTCCACGGACGGCAGCACGTCCTTCGGCGCCACCGCGATCGAGCCGATGCCGGCGAGGAACATGAGGACGGCAAGAACATAGAAGCTCTTGCGGAACTTCAGGGCGAACCGAACGAGATCCATGCTGCCAATCGCGCTTGTCGCCCGAATCCTGCGGATCTCCGGGCCCCGTCCTCGGCCTCGGTTTAATGTGGCAGAATGAGGCTTGCGTTGTGGAGGACGAGCGGGGCTCATGCCCGGCTCCACGACGCTATAAATCACTCCCGACAGTGCTTCGAATGAATTCGCCCTTACATCTTGAAGCAATTTTTAATTTGAAAAAAATAGGGCCGATTTTTCAAGAACTGTGACTCGGGTGGAGCCCGCAGCCCCCGACGCCTGAGCTGCCCACGGGCGACAGCATTGAACAAGAAAGATCTTCTTTAAAAAATGTTATTATTTTCATAATTTAGCGCTGTATTCATTTGCGGTCCATCGGGCGGATGTCCTAGATGGCCGAGGGCCAAGCAACCGATCTTCCGGTCGTCGGCCTTCGTCATCACACCGCGCCATGACTGACAGCATCAGAGTATCAGCCTAGTTCTGCCACGCTGAAGCAGGCACCTTCACGATATCTCGGCCCGCATCCGGAGTTCGGCGTGCGCGGTTGAACGGCCGCTGATGGGTGCTGCCCGATCCCGAGATACCGATCAGCGATGTCTCCGGAACAGATCGCCCCGGCGCCCCAAGGCTTTGCAGATCTGGTCTGTTCGAGACGAACCGATGATCAACCAGCGAACGATAAGCGTCCTGATTTGCGTTGCCTTGTCCGGCCTCGTCACGCCGGCCTGGTCCGAGAGCGAAATGCCTGCCGGCGGCGCGTTCATGAGCAGCTACACGTCGGACCCCTACTTCGACCCGCGATCGCAGTATTCCCAGCGTCACGCGCTCGGCGATAGGGGCGAACAACCCATGCTGGCAGAGCCGTGGGGCGCTCAGCCACCGTGCGCGCTTTTCGACAAGCCCTGTGCCGACCGGTTCGAGCGGACACGGCACCATGCTTCTCCGTAGGACAGGTCGGTTGCCGTCTGAACTCCGACCACCCACTCTCCGCGCCCGAGACCGGTGCTCCGAGATCCTGTCGCCCTGTCCGGTGCCACGAAGCCGACCGAATTCAGGATCCTGCGGCGCCGGACATGTCCGCTCTCAAGGCTTCGCGAGAGGCCGCTGAACAGGCGGATCGGGCGACAAGCCGAACGACAGGTTTTGCGCTGATCGGCGATCCGGCATGGCGTCGTCTGGCCGAAAGCCGTCCGACCGGTTTCGGACCGGCGAGCCACCCGACCGGACGGTGGGGTGTGGTCCTCTGTCGTGGACGGACCGACCGGAATGCGAAGGCGACCTCTCTTCGGCTGGGCCGCGGCCTCGTTCCTGCAAGCCTGCGGGTCGTCGGGTGCGGTGATCACACCGGGCCACCGCGAGCGGCTGTCCGATGGCCGCCCGAGTAGAGTGGGAGTTGTCTGATGAAGCGGCGTACGCTGCTGCAAGGAGCCGGAGCGTTCATGGCGAGCGCTGTCGCGGCACCATCCCTGGTCCGCGCGGAGACCGCTACGACCCTGCGCTTCATCCCGCAGCAGGATCTCGTCACCCTCGATCCGGTGACGACGTTCGCGTACATCACACGCAACCACGGCTACATGGTCTTCGACACCCTCTACGGCATGGACAGCGCCTACCGCGCCACGCCGCAGATGGTCGCGGGCCACCGGATCGAGGAGGACGGGCGCCGCTGGGACCTGACCCTGCGCGAGGGCCTGCGCTTCCACGACGGCACGCCCGTGCTCGCCCGCGACTGCGTCGCCTCCCTGCGGCGCTGGGCCAAGCGGGATCCGTTCGGCGGCTCGCTCATGGCGATGACGGACGAGCTCTCAGCGCTCGATGACCGGACCATCCGGTTTCAGCTCAAGCAGCCGTTCCCGCTCCTGCCGGTCGCGCTGGGCAAGGCCTCGGTGCCGGTCTGCGCCATGATGCCGGAGCGCCTCGCCGCCACCGACCCGTTCCAGCAGGTACCCGAGCTGATCGGGTCGGGACCGTTCCGCTTCAAGGCGGACGAGCGCGTGCCCGGCGACCGTACGGTCTACACCCGCTTCGAGGGCTACGTGCCTCGTGGGGACGGGCCGCTCACCTGGACGTCGGGTCCGAAGATCGTCCATTACGACCGGGTCGAGTGGCGCGTGATCGGCGACACGTCCACGGCGACCTCGGCGCTGATCGCCGGAGAGGCCGATTGGCAGGAATACGCCTCGCACGACCAGCTTGGGCTGCTGAAGGCCGCGAAGGGCGTGACCACCCGCGTGCTCGACACGACGGGCTTCGTCACGATGCTGCGGGTCAATCACCTGCAGCCGCCCTTCGACAACCCGGCGATCCGGCGGGCCCTCTGGGGTGGGATCGACCAGACCGCCTGCATGCAGGGCGTCGTCGGCGTGGACGATCCCAGCCTGTTCCACGTGCCCCTCGGCTTCTTCTGCCCCGACACCCCGATGGCCTCGCCGGACGGGCTCGGGCCGCTCAACGGTCCGCGCGATCCGGCCAGGGTGCGCGCCGAGCTGAAGGCCGCCGGCTACGCCGGCGAGACCGTGCTGCTGATGGTGCCGTCGAACTCGGCGCCGCTGCTGGCGCTCGGCCAGGTGGCGGCCGACCTGCTGCACAGGGTCGGCATGAACGTCGAGGTCTACGCGGTCGAGTTCAACGCGATGCTGCAGCGGCGCAACCGCAAGGGGCCGGTCTCCGAGGGCGGCTGGAGCGCCTTCGTGACCAACTGGTCGGGCATGGATTGGCTGAATCCCGCCGGCTACATCGCCCTGCGCGGCACCGGCGAGAGCGGCTATGCCGGCTGGGCCACGACCCCGCGGATCGAGTCCTTACGCGACGCGTGGTTCACAGCCCCGGACGAGGCCGCCCGCGCCGCCCTCTGCCGGGACATCCAGCTCCAGGCGATGCAGGACGTGCCCTACTACCCGCTGGGCCAGTACCTGCAGCCGACCGCCTACCGCTCCGGCCTTGCCGGCATCCTCGACGGGTTCCCGACCTTCTGGAACGTGCGGCCCGCCTGAGAGGCCCGGGGCGTCACAGCCCCGGGAAGGTCGGCGGCGCGAGGGCGTCGGGGCTGCGCCCGGCCCAGTCGAGCTGCCGGACCTGCGCCAGGGCGCGGCCCTGCGCTTCCTCCAGGGCGGCAGCAGCGGCCGCGTAGTCGATCGTCAGGGCGCGCCCGTCGCGCACGATCTCGCGACCGCCGACGAAGACCTGCCGGACCGCCCGGTCGCCGGCCGAATAGATCAGCGACTGCACGGGATCGCGGCACGGCCGCATGGCCGGATGCGCGCAGTCCACGAGCACGAAATCGGCCTTGCAGCCCGGCTCCAGCCGGCCGATGTCGGTGCGCCCGAGCGCCCTGGCGCCCCCCACGGTGGCCGCGTGGAATACGTCCGTCGCGCGGGTGTCGCGCGGGTTCTCGGCCACGACCCGGGCAAGGTACGAGACGAGGCGCATCTCATCGAGCATGTTGTGCGGGTAGACGTCGGTGCCGATGCCCATGTTGATGCCCGCCTGGACGTAGCGGCCGAAATGGTGGAGCGCGATGCCGCGGCGGGCGAAGACCGTCGGACAATGGGCAACCGTGGCGCCGCGCTCGGCCAGCCGCCGCAGGTCCGCGCCGGGGCTGTGCCAGTGGGTCCAGGGGTGGTCGTCCAGGAAGATCCCGTGGCCCACGATGGTGCGCTCGGTCAGCACGCCGAGGTCGTCGAGCCACTCGATCGGCGTCATCCCGGTGCGGCGGGTGATCTCGTGGAATTCCGACAGGGACTGCGCCGCGTGCGTGTGGAAGCGCAGGTCGCGCCGGACCGCCTGGTCATGGGCGTCCCGCAGCAGCTCCGCCGTGCAGGTATCGACCTGCGCCGGGCAGAGCATGCCGAACAGGCGCCCGCTCGGGTGCTTCTGCGCCGCCTCGATCTCGGCGAGCGCCTGCTCCAGGCCGCGATAGCCTGCCGCCTCGTCCCACTCATACGCGACACTGTGGCCGTTCCGGGTGAGCCAGCGCCCCGACCGAAACATCGGGGCGATGCAGACGCGCAGGCCCGAGGCGCCGAGGAGGTCGAGCCAGCCCGCGCTCGGCAGGGCGAGGTCGCAGACGGTGGTGACGCCCGACAGGGCGAGTTCGGCGAGCGCCACGCCGTAGGCGGCCCGCGTGCCCTCCGCGTCGGGCCGCAGGATCGGCAGGTACTCGTAGAGCGAGGTGTTGTAGAGGCGCTGGCTGCCGACCTCGTCCCACATGCCCTTGTTCATCGGCTCCGAGAACAGGTGCGTGTGGATGTCGACCAGGCCGGGCATGAGCATGCAGCCGGAGGCGTCGATGGTCTGGGCCGGCTCGGGCCCCCCGTAGCCCGGGCCGACATGGGTCAGGACGCCGTCCGCGAACACGACATCCGCGCCGGTGCGGTAGACGTGCCCGCCGCTCTCGGGATCCCAGGCGACGACCCACCGGGCCCCGGTTACCCGCGTGACGCCCGTCGCCCCGTCTGCAGCTTCGTCGTGCATCGCTGACCTCTCCCTTGCGCCGCCGGGGCGGGCAAGATCGGTGCCCGATCGGGCGTGCCTCGGGGCGCGGCGCGGCCCGAGTTTCGCTTCGCGCAGGCCGCTGTCGTCAGCGGCAGGCCCTCGCGTGGGTTCCGCAGGACAGCGACATGCATCACGGCGACAGCACCGGAGTCCCGCGCATCCTGGTCATCAACCCGAACGCCTCCCGGGCGGTGACGGCCGCCATCGACGCGGCGCTGGCGCCGCTGCGCCTGGCCGGCGGCCCGGCCATCGCGGTGACGGACCTGCCCGAGGGTCCGGTGAGCATCGCGTCTCAGCAGGACGCGGATTCCGTGGTGATGCCGCTCGCCCGGCGCATCGTGGCGGATGCGGCGGACGCCTTCGTCATCGCCTGCTTCAGCGATCCGGGCCTGCATACCGCCCGTGAGGTCGCCGGGGGCCGGCCCGTGATGGGCATCGCCGAATGGGGCATCCTCCGCGCGCTCACCCTGGGCGAACGCTTCGGGATCGTCGCCCTGTCGGAGGGCAGCGTGCGGCGCCAGCGCCGGATGGTCCGCCAGATGGGCCTCGGCGAGCGCTTCGCCGGCAGCCGGCCGGTGGAGGCGCGGGCGGACGAGACGGCGGGCGCAGCCATTCGGGACCGCCTCGTCGCGGCGGCCCGAACCCTGGTCGAGCGCGACGACGCCGACGCGGTCGTGCTCGGCTGCGCCGGCATGGCACCGCACCGGGCCGCCGTCGAGCGGGCCATCGGGCGGCCGGTCGTCGAGCCGTGTCAGCAGGCGGTGGCGGCGGCCCTCGGGGCGGTTCTGCTCCGATCGGCCCCAGAGGAAGGACCCGGCGATGCACTA
>Ga0160427_10000959_pt1 | contig 17643 bp, 21 predicted proteins | sample SolpanmetagenomL_FD_108194 | JGI IMG/M metagenome (GOLD analysis project Ga0160427, IMG submission 108194) | Solar panel surface microbial communities from Lawrence Berkeley National Laboratory, California, USA - L | ecosystem: Engineered > Built environment > Solar panel > Unclassified ...
ATTCCAGATATTAAAACCACACCTTACCCAACTTCTTACTCAACAACCACCACACATACAACGTCTGACACGTTCCCGCAGCCAACACAACTCCCGCCCAAATCTGCACACCCAGATAATCCGTTCCTCCCTTCTTAACCAACGCCCCCGCAATCGGCGGTCCAACCAACACAGAAAGCGCAGTTGGCGCCCAGGACATGCCCATCCTTGTGCCCAACTTACCCATGTCTGGGCAACAAAACGGCAGCACAGAAGCGGGTAATGCAATCAGACCACCAGAACAGAAGCCGTAGAAGACGCTGAATGCAATCAGGCCAGGCGTGCTTGATACGGCGATCCAGCAGAAGGCGATTACAGATGATGAAGCACCACATGCGACCCAAAGAGGCATAATGCCTGTTTTGCGTGCGAGGAGGGAGACGAAGAGACGGCCGAAGAAGGAGGCGGCAGAAGCGACGGCGAGGAGGTAGTAAGACAACGCGGGTGAGGTGTGTGTTACCAGTTGACCGTACGCGGGGATGTAGAAGAGGGGTACTGCATAGCCGAGGAACATGAAGACGTTGATCATGGTGTACATGAGGAAAGGCCAGTCGGTTAGGGCAGACTTATCGATGAGAGAGCGGGCACGTCCGGAAGGTTTGGTGGGACCTAGGAGGGTGGCTGGAATGGCAAAGGCGAAGGTGCCGAGGAGGATGTAGCCTGTGTTGTATCAGTAAAATGGAAGTAGGTTACAAGGTAGAAAGACATGAAGTGTACGGTACCTAAAGCACGAACGGTATATGGAAAGCCATGACTATCAATGAGTCCACGGAACACAACCACGAACACGATAGCTCCTAGACCGATACCACAAGCCAAGAGTCCTAGAGCTATAGGTCGTTTTGTTGTAAAGGCGCCGGCGACAAGGCTCAGAGTCGGCACGTACATCAACCCACTACCTAATCCAACGCACAGCCCTTGAGCGAGAAATACTTGCCAATATGTCGTGCACAACGAGGTCATGAAGAGACCGACAACGTTGAGGATGACACCGGTAATAAGCATGACGCGGTAGTAACCGAGATCGAAGAGCGGACCACTGACGAAGCCGATGAAAATCAGTAGGAAGTTTGTCATTGTGCCAATCCAAGCAATGGATGATTGAGAGTTCTGTTTGAGAAAGTCGGTGGTGTAGAAAGCTTCGAACACACCATAGGCGAGAGGGAGGCCCCTAGATATAGATGTCAGTTCATGACGTTGTCGCAAAACATCACGCACACTCACCAGATATTAAAGAAGATGAAGAAACCACCAGCGACCTGAAGCCAAGCTCTGAAACCGCCATCAGGAGGAGCATCAGGTGTTTCCGTCTTGCCTGACGGATTTGCTTCGACGTCCTGACCAGATGGTACCGGAGTCGTGTCGGACGTCTTTTTGTCTTCCATCAACCGGTTCAGGTCAAGTGACACCATCTCTGATTGTTCGCGGCTCATGTTTGCGCTCATGTTCGCCAGGTCAAGTGACACACCATGAGGGTGTGATTGTGAGTCTTTTGGATCCATGTTTGATAAAGGTCACCAAGACAGGATGGTGAAGAAGTAGAAAAGTATGAATTAACACAAGTAAAAGCACAAAGATCTTCCTAGGCCATACAAACGTGCCACACGTGAGGCTAATATGGAAAAGAAGAGCGAGATTGAGATGACATTATAAGGTGAGCACGAAAGCCCTCCTAAGCGCGCTCTTGTGAAAGATGAGCGAGACGTCAATGTATATAGACAGGAAAATTATCTGTGTAACCTTGTGGTACTACTTTCGCAAATTGCAGCAGACTCATTTTGGATCTTCACTTTTCGTGAGATGGCTCAACTTGGTAGCACCAGGAACACCGAGGGCAAACGCGTTTGTTCCGATGTGGGGAAGACTCTCTTTTGGCTTGGCTGCGAAAAGAACTGCATCAAACTTGCCCGAAGATGGCGACATGTCCGTACGGTGAACGAACGAGGAAGGCTCTTTATATGCATGTCCTGGTTCGCAACCCATCGATATCCTAGCTCAAAGCTCATCATCTCATCATCTCCTGTAAAGAAAAGAAAGCCATTGACGTTTTGCGGGTTGCCTTGTGTAACACTCGTCCTCTTTGGACCTCACCGCATCCGCACATGTTGCCATGAAGAGAATAGCTCTGCTGAGCTCCTGCCGCATTGTCGTCAGCGAGCAGGCGTGACGCTTAGAGCTGATTGCTTGCATGAAGACTTTCGACTCTCCGCTCTCCTCCTGTTTCCTCCACTCTGTTGTCGTTTCTCTCAACAACTGAAGTCCGTCTGTCTGCAAGTCATTTAGCCGCCCCACATGCACACCACAATCGACTTCTTGAACCCCGCTTACCCCGCTTCAATATTCTCTTCTTTCACGCCTGCCTCTTTCGCTCTGGGACGACCATGATCCGATGTCGTCCTGCTCGACCAGCCGCCCACGCTAAGAACTCTGGCTAAGACATCAGCGTTTAGGCTGTCTTGTTATATCATGTTTTAACCAAGCTTTGTGGGGTACTCCATTGAATTATGCTCGCACAGACTCAAGCCTTTGGTGTCACTTGACTCTGGGAGAATCACTCCGCTGGTCGGGTATAATGAGGCATGCTAGCTCAAATGTACGTGTTGAGGAGACGACAGCCGATCATGAAAGACTATAAAATGTGACCCATCCTTGTCCTTCTTTAGAGACTGTAACAGATCGTCTGACATTTCTTGATACTGGTCGTCCACCATGCTGTCCCCATCAATCGCCTCTGCGGCAGTGTTATCACTGGCAGGTCTCGTACTTGCTTGTCCATCTCCAGCTCAACTCGGTGATATTAGTATCCTTGCCGAGAATGATCTCATTAGTAAGTCTATACTTATTGTGACACATCACGTCGTCGTCAGAATTTCGTGGCCAGGACAAAAGTTGCTCTAAATTACCTATGAGGTGGGGTGTAGCCTAGAACGGCTGTGAAGAGTGCCCGTAGACCTTCTAAATATGACGGATGTCTCAGATTACAGAGTGTTTCGAGGAAGAGCCTAGGATACCAGAGAAGAGGCATAAACTGAGTAGCTCGAAGAGAGTTAGGGCACCCTCCAGAGCGGTCCTAGCCGCGAATTCTGACGACGACGTGACATCACAAAGATAGAGCCTAACACTAGATAACAGCCAATAATACAGCCACCACAAGTGCTGCCCTCTTGCTGAGCAAATCCCAGCCTCTGCTCGGAGCTCAAAGTGCCTGTAGTGACCTTGGCGAGCGGCTCTGGTCACCACACACCCAAAACTTCGCAGCAGGACTTAACAGCTCGCTGGCATACGAAGTTTATGCTGGTCGCGTGACGGAAGATCAGCTTTTCTGGATTGCACAAAACGGCAAAATACCTGCTTGTCGACCATCACTGAAACAGTGTCAAGCTATTGCTGTCAATGGATCTGTATACAGTGCTGATTGCAACACAAACCTTCCGGCACTATGCACACAATCAGCACCTGCGTCCAACATCAGCTACGCCAACACATCTCCACCCTATCAGATCCAGCAGAATGTGGGCAACCAGTCACTCATTGGCTACAGAGACTTCATGGGTTTCCGCTTCTTAGGCGTCCGCTTCGCAGCAGAACCTCAACGTTTCACGTACAGTAGCCTCTATGATGGAACAGGCGTAAATGACGCCCTAATGCCGCCACCACAATGTCTGCAGAACAACGCAAATCCAAACCCTTTGCCTACCTTTAACAATCAATCCGACAGCACAGACTGCCTCTTCCTCAACATCTGGACTACCAGTCTGCCTGCTGAGCCTCGACCAGCAAAGAAAGATCTCAAGGCTGTGATGGTCTATATCCATGGCGGTGGCTTTGCCACAGGATCTGCTAGTAACCCTACGAATGATGGCAGTGAGCTATCTAGCAGAGGCGACGTCGTTGTTGTTGACCTTCAATACCGTCTCTCCACCCTGGGATTCCTTGCTCTGAACGATGGTGTTCATAATGGTAAAAATCAATTCATCTCGTGCCTTCTATACTCGAGCTAACAATACCTTCTAGGTAACTACTGGATGTCTGACGTAATTAGTGGGTTGGAATGGGTGCAAAAATACATCACTGCTTTTGGTGGTGATCCCAGCCGCGTAACAGTCTTCGGCGAGTCTGCCGGCGCAGAAAGTAAGTATTCGGATCACCGTATCGTGCGAGATTGTGCTCTGACTTGCTTTCAGCTGTTCAAGCATTACTTGCTTCACCAAAAGCCGCTGGTTTGTTCAGCGCTGCTCTCATGCAGTCAAACTACTTGCAACCATACCAACCAATTGCCTCCTCTTACAACCAGACGACTCTGCGTATTCTGAACTCAACTGGCTGTCTAAGTTCGTCAGACCAGCTCGGTTGTCTCCAAGCGTACAACGCCAGTGCTCTGATTAGACTCCGGACCACCTTCAAGTAAGTCTTGCACCTTGTTCGATACTCTCAACCACCTTCACTAACCCCATCGTCTCAGCTACCCCGTAATCGACGGCACCTATCTAACAACCTCCTACATCAACCTCAACGGTTCCGACTGCAGCTCCACCATCAACTCCGTCCCAATCCTCATGGGCGTCAACCGCGACGAAGAAGGCGTCCTGGCACCAGTCCAACGCACCACCGACCTTAACACCGGCATCACGGGCGCAGTCGGCAACACCACCCTCTCGAATGCCATAATCGCCTCCAACCTCTTTCCCCTTGGCTCCGGCCCCTTCCCCTCCAACCAAACGCTCAACATCTTCAACACCACCACCCGCATCCTGACTGACGATTCCTTCCGCTGCTCTAATCAATTCACCGCTTACGCTGGCGTCGCAAACGGTGTGCTGCCCTCCATCTACTTCTACGAATTCAACCGCACCTACCAAGATCCCGGCTACAACAGCAATGGCGTCTGCATTCCGGCGCCTGATGCAACACACCCCTTCGGCAATCCTAGTGCAGAATACTTCAAATGTCACGCCGGCGACCTCTCAAACACCTTCGGCACCATCGCCCGCGTCGGCTTCCCCGCTCGCGACGAAAACGACATGCCTTTCGCCCAGCTGATTGTGGATTATTGGACCGCGTTTGCCAGGAGTGGTGGGGATCCGAATCCAGATATGGGGTATTTGCAAGCTAGGGGGTATTGGAATACTATTAATCAGATTGAGGTGAGTGGTGCGTGGGAGCCGGTGAGTGCAGAGGAGGGTGTGAGCCCCGGCATGATGGAGTTGCAGTGGAATAGCTTTATGAGGGAGTTTAGGGATGTGGAACAGTGCGGTGTGTTGGGACAGGGGTTGATGGAGTATGTTGAGTAGAGAGAGCGGGTTTTTTAAAAGGGGGAAATGGGAAATATGTGCCGTGGAGTTGGACGAGGTTTGGGAGGAGTGCGAGGTTGTGATATTGAAAAGCTTTCGATGTCTAATATAGAGGAAGAAATATCCAATGTACAGCCCTGCCTCCAATTCCACCCTAGCTCTAGTAGTAATAAAGATCTCCCAAGACGCATGAGCACCGAACTGTAGAACGCCAAGAGCGCAGCGAGTCGAGAACTGAAGAGAAGGGTTTTGTATCGCGCATAATCGCGGCCTGCCATAGTATTCTGCTCGCTCGCTTAGAAGTATACCCTGACAAGCACTCCTACAAAAGTGTTTTTGACATTCCAGAGTCTATAAGGATCAAGTGTCACACACTGTCGCTTTCATAATATGAACGATTTGGTTTCCCGTGCAAAGCGCATTTCATCTTCTATTATTACAAAATCTGCTTCAAAGGTGTAGATCGATTATCTTACAGGTTTGTATAAATCTGACGACCGTATCCGCTTCACCACTTGTATCATCTATCCCCAATAAAACAAACCACCTTCTACATCTTGACGAGGCGTAGGCGAAGCCTCAAACCTCTTTTGCAAGAGAGAGAGAGAGGGCTGCAATTCCAATTCCCAGTTTCTTCCTTCCAGGTTTGGTGATAGGTCGAGCTAGTTATCGTGTTTATTTGTTCATCTGGTTTTGTGGGAAAGCCCATGCCCCTCAGCCGAAGAACTGCTTCATCTCCTGGTTTTATTGCGAAAGTGAATCACATCCACTCCGCCGTCATAGCTTGAGACGCATGTATGCCGCTCGTCCAGCATTTGCTGTCGTCCTGGACGATGTGCGAGATTCTGTTGATGTTGGACAGGCGAGCTTCATACTGACCAAATGGGCGACAATGACCAAAGAGGCTAGAAGTTGCAGAAGTCGGTGAAGCTTTGTAGGTTAAGCTGACGACTGTTGCTAGAGGTGTCGCGTCACGTGTGGAGTGTCCTCAATCAGAATGCCATGTTCTTCCGTGTGGGATTGTTCGTCATCGCAACCTTTGATGTTGGGGGGCAGAATTGCCTCATATACCATCTGCCAAGATGATGTCACGATGGTGATTGTTTGAGTACTATTGACGACGTCGTAAGATGAGTTGATAGTTGATAAAGTTGGCAGTCAGGTTGAACGTTTTTCTTAAGTACTAGGTTGAGGTTCAGAGACTGACAAGCAGCGTCCAAAGTCGTCCGTATGGCAAGATGCTTGTATGGGTTAAGTAGAGTGCCTGTTAGGACGGTATGCAATAAACCAGAATATAATAGTCACAGAATAACTCCAGCAGTCTTCTCAGGCCTTCTTGAAGGATCAGGAGTGATGAAGCTGTCATCGCAGTGTCATTTGACAGTCTTTCAAATGTACCCCTTCTCTCTTCCCTTCGCTCTCATAGCCTCCCGTCTTGACTCTTTCTGCATCTTCCGCGCTTGACTTACGCTCGGCCCTCTTCGTTCCTCCTCATCTTCCCTCCTCTCCAGTGCCTCCTCGTCCACTTGATCGAGCACAAACCTTCCCATTTGTCCTATCCTCCATCTCTGCACCATCCATGCTGCTGCGCCCTCGATATCTACAATACCGCCTTTGTTGAGTCTACCAGTCTTGCGGGCTATAGCCTCTAGCAGAGGTACAATTTCGTTCGTAGGCTGTCCGTCAGAAGTGTACTCTGCGTAAACAAATGGATTGTGCAAGTTGATTCGGTAAAGCAGATAATCCGCTAGTGTGACAGGCTGAATGATGCCATCCTTGACAGCACCACATAAGGCCAGCTTGAGCATACTCTCAGCTTCTGGGACGTACGGCATGAAAACTCCAGGTGTATCCAGAAGATAAACTCCTTCCCCCGGCGCAGTGCCTTCATCCGCCAAGTCTGCTCCCTCGATAATCTTGACAGCACTTCCAATCTTCCTCGTCACACCAGGCTGCGCTCCTGTCTTTGCGACCTTGCCTTTACGTACTCCTACCGCTCGAAGCGCATTGAGCAGTGTAGACTTGCCGACATTAGGCATTCCAGCGACCAATATCCTGTGCCCTGTGAGACTATACCGCTCTTTCGCCCAAGCTTTCAGAATCCGTACCAAATCCTTTGTGCTCTTGTGGTCGGTCGTGTCCGTCGTCTTGGAGAAATGCACAGTAGTCGGCGCATGCCATTTCCGTATGACCTTGTCTCTTGCTGTTGTTCTTGCTCGCTCAGCCGCGAGATCGGCGGCTGGTAGTGTGTCTGCTTCTTGACCTAGATCGTGCTTGGTGTAGACGATCATTCTGTCGATACCTGCTAGACTGTGTTCGAGGAGAGGATTGCGAGAGGTGAGCGGCACTCTGTAGTCTCTGCATTCCAGGATGAGTGAGGTTTGTGCAAGGAGAGTCTTCATCTTAGTCAGTCCGGCGGCATGGTGACCAAGGTAGTATGAACGTGGCAGAGAGGTTGGTTCTGGGAATGCGGTGCGTGGGATGAATTGGGTGGGTGGTGAAGTGACGGTAGTTGAAAAGCCGGCGCGCGGATATCTGTATGCTGTAGTAGGGTGGACTATAGCTCTGCGCAAGGTGGCTGTAGCTCGGCCAATCATGATGTGGAGTTTCGAGGATGGATGTACAGTTCAAAAGCACTCCATTTGTGTCTCTATTTGTACAGACATGGTTACGGAATACTCAAAGGCATCCCAAGTAATCTTTTGAACAATTGCTGACCGGCAGCAATGTATGGTGGAGGTGCACTTTTAACACGATCCGAAAGTTTGGTAAATCATGTTTCTGCATCACATGTCAAAAAAAGGGCATGAGTATGGAAGCATTGGGCATCGAGCATCAAGCTAGTTGGTATGTGCATTAGACAGGTCAGCCATTCAGCTATCACCAGCGTTTCCTCCTTCATCCTCCGAGTCCACTCCTGAACTTTTTGGCACATCCTGCTTTCCTTTGCCTCTCGTCGTAGCCAGACCTTTGATAGCATCAAGACCTTTGCTAGTGAGATACAAGAACTGTGCCTCTCTAAAGCTGTCGACGTGAGCGAAGAATGTGTTGAAAGCGTTTCCATCAGCCTCTTCCCTGAAGATCCTCTCATAAATCTCCTTCTGCTTGAACTCCTCCAATTCCTTCTCGTACTTGCCAAAGTCAATCTTCCCGCGCTCGAACTTTGTGGCCGCGCCCTCATTATAGCTATCGAAAACTGGACGCTCGAGTAGTAGGCCAAGTCCAGGTACTTTAGGTATACTGATAGTTGTCTGGCCAAAGGCTTCTAATATTCTTTCAGGAGGACAACCACAACGAACCGTCAAGGCAATCATGGATATCATCTTGCGAATTTGGTGCATCATGAAACTCTGACCGTGAATCTTGATAGATAGCCACTCAGTGCCATTGATGATTATTGGTTCAGGCCTAAGCGTGAACGATTTGATGTGCCGTTTTGACGAAGCGTCGCCGAATGTCTTTTCGACCGTGAAGTTGTGATAATTGCGAGTTCCAAGGAATGGTTTCAATGCTTCGGCGACACGATCTTTTCGTGCATTGGATATGCGCCAAGCTCTTTTGGCTGTGGAATAAGCCGTACGAATCTGCTTGATGGTCGCTTCAAGATTTTTCTTATGTTCGAGCTCAGAACTGGACTCTTCTGGAGCTTCAACCTTATCGACATCCTCGATCTTGGCCTCACTTTCAGGCTTGCCATCGGCTTCACCATTCGACGTGGCCGTGTTAGCCGCAGCCTCAGTTTCGGGCACTTCCACCTTCTGTACTACCATGTCTGGCTGGTTAGCCGCTGTGGTCGATACCTCCGGCTTCTCCTCAGGAGCTTTATTACATGCTTGAGGTTCAGCTGATTCGGTGAGATGCTCTTCCACTTCGTCCTCATACAATGCCCTCATCACGAGTGACTTGATGGGTTCCTGCAATGTGTCCAAAATTGGTTTGATGTGCTTCTCCTCCGTTTCTTCCCAGAAATTTGCGACTTCCTCTTGCCTTTTCTTATATCCTTCTTCGTCTCCTGCTTCCTGCGCATGCTGAACCAATTTTCGTCCTAGAAAGCTACTGGGATGTGGTGGCAAGAACGAATGTGTTGGGATTAGGTACTCATACCACCTCGAATCGCAGGCTTGGTAACAGCTGAAACTGTTGACTGTCCTCTCAATGCCCCATACGCGGATCTGAGGCGATAGGTGGGAGTTGATTTTCTCGATGATATCTTTGTCTTCGATGATGAGCTTGAGCGAGATGACATTGCCTGCAGCATGAACACCCTTGTCTGTACGTGCGCAACGAACGAGTGCTGACTTCTTCGGATCAGTCGCATTAGCTTTCGAGATAGCACCTGCTTCGACGAATGCATTGAACAGGTCTCCTTCGATTGTCTTCTCTGTTGTATTACTGTTGAACATTAGTAAGAGTCGTGCACCCACTCTTTCAGACTTTCTCCTACATTTGCATCCCTCGATACCCTGTACCAGAATAGCCAATCAATACAGCAACCTTGTGCTTTGGTCTTCTTTCCTCTTGAGCCACTTCTTCTGCAGAGAAGCCCTGGTGTAGCAGGTTGGGCTTGTCGCTGTCTTCCGTCTTCTGGCGCTTTTGATTGCGCTCCTCATTTTCTTGTCTTCGATCACCTCGTTGTTGGCTGGCTTGGTACATTAGCTCCATCATGCCTTCAATCTTGAAATCTTGGCAAATCTTACCTCCACTCTTTACGCCCCAGATCTTTTCCCTTACCTCTACCACCTCTGCTACCGTGATGGCCGCGCGAGCTGGAGTGAGTGAACTTCCTCTTCTGTTGCCTATCGTCTGCCATTGTGCTTTGATCTGTGCTCTGCTAGTAGTGACTAACGCTGCCGATCTGATGAAAGCTGTCGCTGAGCTTCGTATGGTACCTAGAATCATTCGAATCTCCTCTAAGAGTTGGAGTCGAGGTCTTCAATGGTCAATTTCGAAAAATCACTATCGGGCCGAACGGAGTATGGCCGATACTCCTTTGTTCCAGCTCGACGACGATGAATCACTTCGCTTTGTTAATAACATTCAGTACTCAAAGACGCCGACGAAGTGCTCGAGGCTGATTTGTAGACTGTCTGGCAAACATTGACTTCCTGCTGAAGATAACTTACATCGTCGGTTCCATCACCTGCCAAATCTTTATTTACAGCTACTCAACATGGACATTGCTTCTACTCTCATTCGTTCTGTGGCACGCGCCTTCTACCATGCCGATCCTGCCTACATTATCATCATCGATGCTCTGATTATGCACTCCACCCTCCGCGACGACGATCTAGCTCTACTTCTCGGCACACAAACAAAGCATCTTCGCAAACTCTGTGGTCGATTGCGAGAAGATGGTCTAATTTCAGTACACGCCCGAGCAGAGCTGCGCGAAGGTGCTCAGCGCCCGTTCAATCGTGACTATTACTTCATCAACTTTCACAAAGCCATCGATGTGATCAAGTACCGGCTCAAAGTAATGATGCGATCTATAGAAGAAAAGTACAGCCAAACTGCAGAAGAGAAGAAGGAATACCATTGTCCACAATGTAAGGCGGAATGGACACAGATGGAGGTACTGGACTCAACGGATGAATACTTCCAGTTCATCTGCAAGACGTGTCGACACTTGCTGAACTTGAGTGCGGATCCAAATGGGTCGTCAAATGCAGGACATGAAGTACAATCAAAGCTCAATGCACAATTAGCGCCCTTTGAAGATTTAATGAAGCAAATCGACAGCATGTCCATTCCAGAGAATGATTTTGATACTGCACTGGCAAATGCGCGACCCATCCTCCGCAACGAAAGTATCAACCCGACCGCACGTACGCAAATTGTTGATAATGGCAAGCTACCACCAGCCACAGTCCGTGGATTGAAGACACATCCCGAAAAGGTGGAGATCACATTACTGGATGACTCACAGAAGAGTAGAGACCTTGAGCAAGCTGCAGAAGCCGAACGTAGAGCCAAGACGGCCGCGCAGAATGCATTGCCTGCATGGTATACCGTATCTACAGTTACGGGAGAACAGACTGGAATAGGTGGATCAGCAGCGCAGAATGCAACAGCAGCAGCCGCTGCGACGAAACTGGAGGAAGATGAGAAGAAGACTGTAGGTGGAGAAGACAGCTCGGCGCTCGATTCGTACTTCAATGCTTTGAAAGAAGAGCAAGAAATGCAAGCTAAGCGGGATAGAGAGGAGGAGGATGAATTTGAGGACGACGACGACGACGACGACGATGATGATGTCTTTGAGGATGTTGCCATTGCAGAAGACGCTCCGACTCAGAAGAAAGTCAAGATTATGGAACCGGAGAAAGAAGTGGCTGCAGCAGTATCTGTTGTGCCCGCACCCGCGAATGGCCCGGCAGTCGACTCTGATGAGGATGAAGATTTTGAGGATGTTGTATAACACAGGGATTGCTTGCTGCGCGTGCCTTACAAGCTGCGGCGCTTTCTTCACCGAGGAAGAGACGAGGTTATGACGAGAATAGACGAATAATGAGATTCATGACTAAAGTGAAAGAGTCGTCGGCACACATCCAGTATATTCCACGCCGCTCCAATACAACATGATTTGATAGTTCTGGTACAATTTTGTTATCACATGCAGCGGTCCAGCAACAGCCTCACAACGCCCGCCCCCCCCCACTGCCCATTTCATGACTGAGCAATTTTTTCACGCCTCGACTCATTGCTGGCCTATCAGAGTTGTAGTAGACGGGCACAAGGTCTAGTTGACGAGGACCCATTGCGCTGGACGTTGTCGTGGCTACTTCAGTACCTGTCTTCGGCCGATGTCGAGCGATTATTACGAGAGACATTCCCGGCGGGCGTAAAACCGAAAGACAGACGGGAGATGGCGTCGAGCTGGCAAAAGCCTCGACTGTAACAGCCGGTGTTGACTAGTCAGGCAATGCACAGATTACCAACCAATCTCATCTAGTAGCTTTATTAGCGGGCAGCGCTTACAACGTCAGGAAACTTGCTCAAGCGAATGTGATATTCTCATACCACAAAGCATGCAGATTCTCGCTATACGTTCCCAATATGATCACATTGCTAGGGCCTTCAAAAGCAGCACTGGTGATAGCGCCGCTCGGTCAACAGACACGCCTAACGGACATAATCATCTAGCAAGCAAGCAGCAACAATAGGAGTGTTTGATCACGCAATAACACCACGCTATTATCAAAAGTCAGGTAAAGCAGGTTAGTGGGTGAAGTCTATTCCAGCTTTTGGAGAATTTCTGACACATGTAAACTGAATCTCCATCCACGTGGCCAAGCCCCCCACGTTCCCACACAGTTCGCAGGGAGACTGCCGAAGAACATGGAGAAGAGCAGGGGTCCAGAACGACCACCATGCACCCCGTGCCTCATTCGGCCTTATATCATCTCCCATCCAGCAGAAAGTCAAACGAGACCCCCACACGTTGTAAATCTAGTCGGCTCGAAACTCTGCGGAGCACTTCTTGCGTAATTGACTTTGCGGTGGGCCAGGTAATCACAATAGGGTGTAATCATACTGGTAGTAGGCGCCGCAAGGTCTAGTTGTATGGGAAGGGCTATTTGCTGGCTACTGTGTGAGTCGTGCCCTCGGATGTCACCACGATGTCACGTCCCCGTGATCTGGGTTAGCCCGTCACGCCATACATCGAGATCGTTGCGAACTTCGATCTTCGCGATGTGGCTGCGACTGAGACCGGGCACAGGTCTACTAGCGAGCGGCAGACGGACGATCTAGAAGGTTACAAACGCTTTTTCAATAGCGCTGGATTACTTCCGTGTGTCACGAGGTCTCTTTCTGGGGTCTGTCAAGCTCGATCACACAGAACATGTTTATAGACACCTCCCCCGACTGAGTCTCCTCCTTCCGTCCTACTCTTGTCCTTTAGCTCTTGATCTGAAGTTAACAACCCAGTTACTCTACTCAACTCCAGCATCCAACCAGAATCTCCCACCTTTGAACCTACCTCTACCAATCCCAGCACCAACACCATCACAACAACAATGAAGTTCTCCCTCCTCGCCGTCCTCGCCCTAGGCGCCGTCTCAGCCCAAGCCCAATCCACCACCGGCGGCGGCAACATCATCTCCTCCCTCTCATCCGCTGCATCCTCCGCCGCCTCCTCCCTCCGCTCCGGCTCCTCAGCCAGTGCGTCAATGACCTCTGCTGCTTCTTCCGCAGCATCATCAGCCTCCAGCGCATCCAGCAGCGCCGCCGCCAGCATGTCCAGTGCCGCTTCTTCTGCTTCCAAGGCATCTAGCAGTGCCGCGTCGAGCATGAGCAGTGCCGCGAGCAGCGCTTCTAAGGCTGCGAGCTCGAGCGCCAGTAGTGCCGCCGCATCGGCCACTTCGAAACCTAATGCGGCTGCTACTGCTGGTGTTGGTATGGTTGGGGGCATTGTCGGTGTTGCTGCTTACCTCCTTGTTTAAGGGAATAGTGAGTTATTGAGACGGAATGGACTGTGCGTTGTTGGATCGAGGCTGATATTTGTCAAGGTGAACAATCAGAGGAGGGTGAATATAAAAGTGTTTCATGTGTTGGCTGGCTGGTTGGAGTCGGGCTTGGGACATTGTGTGAGCAGGCATTGGGGTGTTTTTCATTCCGGCAATATGCCGCGGCGGAGAGGAAGTGCAGTAATCATGAGAAGCGCAATAGAATCATTTCCAAAGCTGGCAACACTTCCGTTTGGTAATTGATCTGGTGGTAGATACTGCTAGTGAGGGGATGTCTTTTCCTGCATCGAGCAACTTGTAGTGAATTTGCTTGTCTGTTCTAGTCGTGACGCTATAGTGCATCGTTGCTTAACTTTCCTCTCAATTGGACAAACTTTAGGAAAATGAAAAGTACATTCCACCATAACTCGCCACAAATCCATCCTATATAAAAAGAGCATCATCAAGAAACAGATAATGCCGATGTAAAACCAAGCCATCCACAAACAAGAACCCCTACATCATCACAAACCCCATCCGTGCTTTCGTAACCATGAAAACATCATACGTATCACATCAAACATGTGCCCCAAAGACACGCCTGCCCAAACACAATACCATACGACACCTTGTCCTGAACACCTACATATTTTCGTACACACACAGATACTCAATCACAACTCAGCTCATCTCGGCTCGCCTCATTCTAATACCTACCAGGCGACCTTCTGCGCTTCATACCCGCGCTAGCAATTGCTGTGCCATTACCACTGGTATACACAGTCGTCGCGCTCGTGACAGTGCTAGCAGGCTGCGTGGTAGTAGTAGTGTAAGAAAGAGTTTGGTTCTGGAATTGAGTCGCCGTGGTTGTGGCTGTGGTTGTGAGGGGAGATGTAAATGTGTAGGAAAGAGTTTGGTTCTGGGTTTGTGTCTGAGTGGTGGTGTAGGAGAAGGTTTGGTTGGAAAAGAAGGAGGCAGTGGTCGTGGAGAAGGACGTCACTGTTGATGTTGAGGCGGGTTGGGTGTAGGTGAGGGTCTGGTTCTGGTATTGGATCTGGGTGAACGAGGCCGTGCTGGTGGAGACTGCAGTGACCGTGCTTGCCGCTTGAGTGTAGGTGGACGTGTAGGAGATCGTTTGGTTATTGAATGCGGTGTAGGATGCCGTGGTGGTCGAAAGAGCGGTTACAGTACTTGCTGCCTGGGTATAGGTGGAAGTGTATGAAATCGTCTTGTTGTTGACTTGCGTGGAAAAGAAGGAAGCTGTGGTTGTGGAAAGTGCTGTCACTGTAGCGAACTGCGTGAAAGTTATGGTCGTCGTCTCCGTGACCGCGGCCGGGGTCGCTGTCGTAGTTGCGTACACAGATATGGTTTGCACTGGTGCTGTTGCAGTTTCCTGGCGAGTTTGATTAGTATGAAATAGACAGGAGCTTCAGCTGCCAACATCACGTCGTCGTCATAAATCGTGGGGCAGGGATGAGTTAGGAGTAGCCTAGGACTGTTGGGAAGAGTTCCCGTAGACCTTCCAAATTTAGCAAATGTAATTAGATTACACATATCATTCGAGGAAGAGCCTGGAATATTGAAGAAGGGCATAAAGTGAGCAGCTCGAAGAAAGTTAGGGTACCCTTCAGAGCGGTTCTGGCTCACAAATTCTGACGACGATGTGGCATGTACGATGTGAATACTTACGGTGATGGTGTAGTTAGTTTGAGCGTTATTCTGGTTCACGGTAATCGTGGAGGTCATCTGGCATGCAAAATCAGCATCGAGTACGTTTCCATTAGAGATGGGCAATGATTTTACCATTAAAGTAATTGTAGAAGGCGACTCCGTGATAGTGGAGGTGATTGTAGAGACGGGAATTTGCTGGGTGGCCGTGATGGTGGCTGAAACCGTCGTCACTTGAGTGCTGATGACCGTGGTGTTCTGCACAAGGGTTGATGTGACCTTGACACAGATCGATTAGCTGTGGTTTGTGATGAACTTCCACGAACCACTTACAGTTGAGACCACAGTGGGAGCAGTTAGCGTGCTAACACTGGTGACAGTGGATGCTGAAGGCGTCAAAGTAATCTTTTGCAGAAGTCAGTTAAGTCATGATCCATGTTAGTATCCGCAAAATACTCACAGTCGAAAATACAGTAGAAGCAGTTTGCGTGCTAACACTAGTAATCGTGTTGTTCTGTGTGAGGGTTGCCGTGACCTTTTTACGTTAGTTAGTCATGGTCTGTAATGAGCATTCGCAAATCACTCACAGTTGAGATTACCACAGGAGCAGTTAGGGTGCTCACACTAATGACAGTGGATGCTGAAGGCGTCAAGGTAACCTTAATGAGCGTCAGTAATATTACAGTGAGTAATAGGGTTAAGAGAGCATACTGTAGTAGCAGGAAGAGTAGACGTTACAACACTCGTTTCAGGAGTGATGGTGGCCTGATAACTCGTTAGCAGATATCAGATATCCACTCTATGAGCAATCGTACCAATACAGTCGTTGTGGAGACGCTCGTGGCAATGCTGTTCTGGGTAATTGTAGTAGTCTCTGTGAACGATTTCTTTCCAACTGTTGTTGTGGATGTAATCGGATCCGCAGTGATCTGTAGACGATGGTCAGACCTATGTCTGCTCCAGGCTTCAGATAGTACGTACTGTTTCGGTAGCGGTGGAAAGAGTCGTGGTGCGAAAAATGGTCTGCTTTCCTGCCGTGACCTGGTTGACGTTAGCAAGGTATGCCGTAATACCCCTTGTGTTTACCTACCGTTGCGTTGATGATCTCGGTCGAGGTAAGAGTCTCAGTGGAGAAGACGGTGATTTTGCCTTTTCCGCCTAAAGAAGTTGTTAAAGTGATAGGGTCGGCAGTGACGGTGGTTGCGCTCGCGAACTATAAAAATGTCAGGACAGACCAATTTTTAGCCAAGGGTGTTCCGAGTACATCAGTGATGGTCTGAGTCAATGTGGTTTTGCCTTTTCCACCAAGAGTAGTAGTCAAAGTAATAGGGTCGGCGGTCACCGTACTCGCGTTGGGGGCGGTCTAGGCAGATTCAGCATGGTACAACACAGTGGCAGAATCTGAAAGGACGCACTTCGGTGATATACACTGTGTTCTTTCCTTTGCCCCCAATAGAAGTGGTGACTGTGATTGGATCGGCAGTTACAGTTGTCCCGTCGGCAGTCTATGGTTGGTTAGTACGAAGAGAGAAGAGAGAAAGGGTAAAAGCTCTCTACTATTGTCACGGTCTTCTTTCCAGTGGTAATTGTAGTCGTGATCGGATCAGCAGTCTCAAAAGTTGTCAGCACGTGGACAGGTACAAATTCGGGATTGAGTTTAGGCGCACTTCTGTCACTGTTGTGGTCTGCCCGCCCTTCCCGCCTTTCACAGTCGTGGTAATGGTGACCGTGGAGGGCACACCATCAGTGAAGAAGGAAAAGGAAGTAGCTGTGCTGGTCGGTGAGACATCTTTCACAGCATCGCTTTTGCTTTTTGGTGCAGCGACTGCACTGGTGGCGAAGAGCACAGCAAGAAGGGCTTTGGAAAAGTACATCTTAAAAACGTTGAATCAAGGCAATGAGTGTGGAGTAGATGTGAATGAATATGGGGCCCTATAATAAGGCTGGCGTGCGAGACTGCGATGTGACCTGGAGGTCCTGCTTGGTGAAGTGGAGGCTGTAAGGCGAATCGATAGGTTCATATAGTGCTCCATCTGTTGTTGTGCAGCTCGTGCAGCAACCATATGAGCTGAGCTTACATTCACATCCATCGTGTTGAAGTTACAGTAACAGTGTTACGGGGCGCCTGGGAGAGCTTAGCCGACAAAGTAACAAAGGCACAAGGCAGATTGTAAGCGCATAGGCAAGCCACGATTCAGCTC
>Ga0160427_10000961_pt1 | contig 17607 bp, 10 predicted proteins | sample SolpanmetagenomL_FD_108194 | JGI IMG/M metagenome (GOLD analysis project Ga0160427, IMG submission 108194) | Solar panel surface microbial communities from Lawrence Berkeley National Laboratory, California, USA - L | ecosystem: Engineered > Built environment > Solar panel > Unclassified ...
AAACAGTCGGCATGATGCTGGCCGTGGCGACCACGACCATAGCTTTGATGCGCATGAGGAGGTGTTCCTTTTAGAAACCAGCCTGGAGCGACAGGTAGCCGCCGTTTTGCCCGGACTGCCGGGCAATCGAACCCAGGCTGACGAAAGCGAGCGTCGCGGACATGTTCTTGCTCAGGAAATAGGCCGCGAAGATGTCGAACGCGGTGCCCTCATGGGCGAATGTCAGATTATCCGGCTTGGTTCTGACTTCGCCGCCAAGGGCGAGATTTCGGCTCAGCAGCACCGCCGCGGACGCTTCGAACTGAGGTCGGTAGCCCCTTACTCTGTCCCCGCCGAAACCCAACAGACCAAATTGATTAGCCTGCGTCAGACGCACGGTCGCGTTCACCAGCAGGCTTTGCGCTAAGAAGAGCTTTGTTGCTGCCAGGTAGACGTCCACGCCGCTGGGGCTGCGGGCGCCCAGCGCCTTGACGATGGCGCGGTTTCCGCTGGTCTTACCCTCAGCAGCGATCGCGACTTGCGGCAGCCAACGGTCCTGGTCGTAGACGACGTCGCCGAACAGCCGGACCTTTGCACCCGCGATATCCTGCTGCAGCTGATAGCCGCCCCCGAGACCCAGGCGCTTGCCGGTGTTGCCCGTGTCCAGCCATTGATGCGCGTAGGAGAGTTCGAGCCGGTCATATAAGCCGATCGCTGCCCCCGACGAATGCAGCGTGAACCGGTTCAGCAGGACACCGGTATAGTGGACGTTGGCTCCAACCGCGTCCCGCGTGCCGTAGCCCGTGATGGTGGCCCAAGGTGTCAGGCCGCCACCGCCCGCCCCTTCGATCTGGCTCACGCCAGCGGTCGCGAGAAGGCGACCGCTTTCCTGCGAACAGGCAGGAGCCGCGTAGGCGCCGCCAGCGACCAGGCCAAGGATGACTGTCCTGCTGAATTTAGCGAGCTTGCTGAACATCCGCTCCCGACCCCGAACACCGGACGAATGACCGGCACACCCCAATATTTATAGATTTACACAGAAATTGGCTGCGACTTGAAGCAGATCAACATGAACAGATTAGTTGCTCATTTTATGTTTTGTTCAGAAGTGTTGATCTAATCTGCCCGATAAATGTAATTACCGGTTCCGGCTTCTGATTTCGATGGGCAGGATTATGCCCATGTTAGACCAGGCGATCTTCTCGTAGCGGGTCGCGATGCCCCATCACTCATCGCACTGGCCCGGAACGGTGTGGCTGAGTGGGGCCCACGCGTCGATCTTGGCGGGCTTCGGCGGCAAATCGGCTGGATTGTCGGTGTGGGGCTAAGATGGTGAAGCCGTCTGTCCTGGTTCAGGAACCTGTCGTGCAGGCACCGCAGACAACGAATGGACACTCATGGCCGCTTCGGCTTTCAGGAGTTTCGACGATCACGGCTGGCCGTTACCTGCTCGCGGTCAAACCATCATCGTCGTGAACCACTGGGAAGTGTCGTGGCCTAGGCTATTTTCCCGATGCCGGCTTGGTCACCCGGTCAAGATCCGTGCCCATGTCCGCCTGCCGCGGTGCGTGCGGCTTCCGACTAACACCGGCTCTTTCAAGTCGCGATCAGCTCTCCGACCCGACTGGCCAGGGCATCCATCGTGAACGGCTTGGTCAGGATATGCATGCCCGTATCGAGGTGGACGTGGCTCACGACGGCATTTTCGGCGTAGCCAGTGATGAACAGAACCTTCAATCCAGGCCGTGCCAGCCGGGCCGCGTCCGCCACCTGCCTTCCGTTCATTCCGCCAGGCAGGCCGACATCGGTCACCAGCAGGTCGATCCGCACATCGGACCGTAGCACCTGCAGCCCGGTCGCGCCGTCGGCCGCCTCGATTGTCCGGTAGCCCAGGTCTTCCAGCACCTCAGCCACCAGCATTCGCACCGTCGGTTCGTCGTCCACCACAAGCACCGTCTGTCCCGCTTCGGCGCGAGGCGCCTCGGCTTGTTCGGGAGCAAGCCCCGCCGTATCTGCGGCACCCAAGTAGCGCGGCAGGTAGATGCAGACCATCGTGCCCTGATCGACCTCGGAGTAGATCCGCACCTGCCCACCAGACTTCCGGGTGAACCCATAGATCATGGAAAGGCCGAGCCCGGTGCCCTGTCCGATAGGCTTGGTGGTGAAGAAGGGGTCGAAGGCCTTGGCGATCACGTCCGGGGCCATGCCGGTGCCGGTGTCCGACACACACAAGGACACGTATTGGCCGGCCGGCAGGTCCCGCTCGCGGGCGACAAGCTCATCGAGCCTCTGGTTGCCCGTCTCGATCATGATCCTGCCGCCATCCGGCATGGCGTCGCGGGCATTGATGCAGAGGTTAAGCAGAGCATTCTCGAGTTGGCTCGAGTCCACCAGCGTGACCCACAGCTCGACCGCCGCAGCGTGCTCGACCGACACGGAGGGGCCGACCGTGCGCCGAATCAGCTCCTCCATGCCGGCAACCAACTGGTTCATGTCCGTAGGCCTCGGATCCAAGGTTTGCCGCCGGGAGAAGGCCAGCAGCCGGTGGGTGAGCGCGGCAGCCCTCCGGGCCGCGCCCTGGGCCGCGCTGATAAAGCGGTCCGCTTCCTTGATCCGGCCCTGGCCGATACGTGTCTGCAGCAACTCCAGGCTACCGGTGACGCCGGTCAGGAGATTGTTGAAATCATGGGCCAGCCCGCCGGTAAGCTGGCCCACCGCCTCCATCTTCTGCGACTGGCGCAGCGCTTCCTCGGTCGCGCGCTGCTCGGTGACGTCGTGACCGCTGAACAGCACGAGCCCGCTGCCATCGATCAGCCGTTCCACAAACGCGACCCGCCCCTCGATGAGAACCTGGCGCCCCTCACTGTACATCCGAGGCGCATGATAGATCTGGAGTTGCCGGCTCTCGAGACAGCGCCGGGCATGGTGGGCGATGTCACGCGCGCTGTCCGGAGGCACGAACGCCGCGACATTGCGGCCCACGATTTCGGAACGCACAAGCCCCATGACGCGCTCGCAGGCAGGATTCATGTCCTCGAAGCGGATGCTGCCATGTACCCCCACTCGTACGAGGAAGAGGTAAGCCTCTGAAAAGTTGAAAAAGATCGCTGCCCGCTTCTCGGAGAGCCGCAACGCGTCGGCCTGGGTCCGGGCTTCCGTGATGTCACGCGTGACCGAAAAGATCAGGCCATCACGCGGGATGATGTTGGAGGACAGCCAGCGGTAGGTCCCATCCTTACAGCGGTAACGGATTTCCAGATTTTGCGGCAGGCCGGAGATGACCCTTGCCATGACGGCCCGGGTCGTTTCCAGGTCGTCAGGGTGCACCGCCTCAAGAAATTGCTGTGCATACAGTTCCGCGTCACTCCACCCCAAGGTCGCCGACCAGGCGGGATTGATGCGCACGACATATCCATCAAGGTTCGAGACGCTCAACAGGTCAACGGACGTATCCCAAACCTGGTCACGCTCCCGGGTCCGCTGCTCCACGCGCTCTTCCAGCGTGGCATTCTGCGCGTGGAGCAATGCCTCGTTCTCGATGAGCTTGACCTCGATGGCCTTGCGCTCGGAAATGTCGGTAAACAGGATCGCGACGTGATGCTCTTCCGCCGCACCCACCTGATAGGCATGGACTTCGTACCAGCGTCCACCCAGCGCACGCGCTTCAAATTCGAAACGGACCGGTTCGCCGGTCTGTGCAATACGCTGGTAGGTGTCGAACCAGAATTGCTCGTGATCGGGCGCTAAATCACGCATCCAGCGACCGCACACCTGCCTGAGGCCAGTCTGTTTCTCGAAGGCCGCGTTGACTTCCAGGAAACGATAGTCGTTCGGGATGTGGTTCTCGTCGTATCTCACCTCGACGATGCAGAAACCGACGTCAATCGCTTCGTAGAGTGTACGATAGCGGCGCTCGCTTTGCCGCAGCGCTGCGGCGGCCGAACGATGCTCCGTCCGATCAGAAACAACCTTCACGAAGCCGACCACCTCGCCGTCCTCGGCTTTCAGCGGGGTCGTCTCACCCTGTGCCCAGAAGCGCGTGCCGTCCTTGCGGCGGTACCAATGCTGCTCGGTGTCACGACCGTTCCTGAGCGCGCTGTCCCGCTCCTTCTCGACCTGCCCTCCGGCGATGTCCTCGGGAGTAAAGAAGCGCTGGACCGGCTGCCCGATCATCTCCGCCTCGGTCCAGCCGATGACATGGTGAGCGCCCTCGTTCCACCTTGTCACTCGGCTGTTCAGGTCGGTGGCCATGATTGCGTAGTCGGCCGCGCCATCGAGGATCTGGCGGTCGCGAGCTTCGCTCACCCGCAACGCCGCAGCGGCCCGGACGCGATCAGTGGTCTCACTGCTGATGCAGAGCAGCCCAACCACGCGCCCCATGCCGTCGCGGACGGGGGAGTAAGAGCAGGTCCACCAGGTGTCTTCGGAGACACCGGAGCGCGTCATCCTAATTGGCATGTCCTCGAAACGGGACGCCTTGCCGGCGAAGCCTTGCTCGACGCTGGGGCGCAATGCCTCCCACGCATCTGGCCAGAGCTCCGGAAGCGACGCTCCCAAGGCGGTTGGCAGCCTTGGGCCCAGGATGGGGCGATACGCGTCGTTGAAGAAAAAGATGAGCTCCGGGCCCTAGAGCAGATACATGGATTCGGGTGAGTCCAGGGTCAGCGCGAGTGCGACGCGCAGCGCCTCCGACCAGGTCTCGACCGCCCCGACCGGCGAACAGGTCCAATCATGGCTCCGGATCATGGCCCCAACCTCGCCGCCGGCTGACGGAAATCCGGGGTGGAGCGGCTCATCCATGGCTAGCAGCGTTCTTCGTGCAATTGAGAGACCGATGTCACGCGCCCGCTTCGCTCCAACAGAAGAAGCCGGGGCCGGACCAGCTTGCAAGCTGCCCGATCACGGTCGGGCACGACCATACCCGTATTAGATTGCTGCAGCACAGGAGATTGAGCAGCCATTGATGCTGGTGCGCTGGACGGCCATGGCGGGAGGGTAGCTGGCGTGGGGGTGGATGTCACATTGTGCGGCGTGCCAACCGGCCGAAAGCTTTGGAGAACAAGCTGTAACAGTGATCACTGAACGGTCCGGGCCGGAGTGACTTAGCCGTCGAGAAGCATCCACCGCCCTCGAAGGCCCTTGCCCGACGAAGCCGAGAGCAACCCCGCAGGCGTGGGCTCGCTTGCGACAACACGTCAACCGGATCCATCCGCGACAGACGGGGCCGACAGATACGACGGTCGGCGCAATCTCTCTCGACGCGAGCCTGGTCATGGAGCATGGCAAGGCATGACTCCCGACATGTGGCTTCTCATCTTTTGCACCTTCGGTCTGCTCGTGGCGCTTGGCGCCACGTCCGGCATCGTCAACCAGCTTCTCTGGGTGTCGGAGCCGTTGGCCTGCGTTGCTGCCGGTGTCGCCCTGGGCCCGCACGGTGCCGGACTGCTGCAGCTTGATCCCATGGTGCATCCCTTGGATGCCGCCATCCTGCGGGAGGCGGCCCGGTTCACCCTGGCCATCGCAGTGACCGGGGCCGCTATGCGGCTACCCGCCTATTGGCTGAGAGGGAACTGGCGCGGCCTAGCTGTAGCGCTCGGGCCTGGCATGATGGCGATGTGGCTGGTCGGGGGCGTGATCGGCCATCTCGCGTTCGGCTTGTCGCTCTTGCCCGCCCTGCTGCTGGGCGCGGCCATCGCGCCCACAGATCCCGTGCTATCGGCTCCGATCCTCACCGGGCGACTGGCCCGTCACGCCGTGCCCGCCCTTTTGCGAGACGGCATGACGGCGGAAAGCGCCATCAATGACGGCCTGGCCTTGCCGTTGGTGATGCTGCCGATCCTGCTGATGCAACACACCCCGGCCGAAGCCAGCTACGATTGGTTCGTGCACGTCATCCTATGGGAGATCCTTGGCGCCGTTGTGGTCGGCGGCACGGCCGGATGGATCACTGCACAAGCACTGCGCTGGGCGCGCAACCGACCGGACGCCGAAGGCGCTTCGCTGCTGACGGTCACCATCTCGCTCGCGCTCGCGACCACCGCGGGCGTGCGTCTGCTCGGTGGTGACGAGGTGCTGGCTGCCTTCGTCGCCGGGGCCGTGCTGAACAACAGCAACCGCAAGTTCAATGTCGAGGAGCACCACGAGCGGTTCAGCGAGGCGCTTGGCCGATTTTTCGATCTGCCTGTCATGATCCTATTCGGGGCGGCGATCCCCTGGACCGAGTGGAGCCGTCTGGGCTGGCGCGCGATCGCATTCGCAGCCGCCGTGCTGCTGTTCCGCCGTATCCCGGCCTGGCTTCTGCTGCGCCGCTGGCTGCCGTGGAACCGTGATGTACGCAGTGCGCTGTTCGCCGGCTGGTTCGGTCCGATCGGGGCGGCAGCGCTGTTCTACGCCATGCTGATCCAAGACGAGACGGGATCGACGGCGCTCTGGCCATTCATCTCCCTCGCCATTGGCGCATCTGTGCTGGCGCATGGGGTCACGGGCACGCCATTCACCCGGATATTCGGCCGTGACACGCCGGCGCCCGAAGCACACGAGAAGAGGCACCCGGCCGGTTGAACGAGACTGGCCATCGGGCGCGTCGGCTGGACAGCGCCGCCCGTCAACCTCGGAAGAACACCAACGTCACGAGCAGGAAGGTCGGTAGCAGCACGGCGCAGGACCAACCCATGTAGCCGACGAAGGACGGCATGCGAATGCCGCGCTCGCTGGCGATGGAGCGCACCATGAAGTTGGGAGCATTGCCGATATAGGTCATGGCACCCATGAACACGGATCCGGCCGATATCGCGAGCAGCGTGTCCCACAGCGGACCCATGAGCACCTGCGGGTCGCCGCCCGCCATGTTGAAAAACACGAGGTATGTGGGTGCATTGTCCAGGAACGACGACAGCACCCCCGTCATCCAGAAGTAAGCGACGTTGTCCGGCAGTCCACCCGTGCCGGTGGACAGCGCGACCAGGGACGCGAGCGCCCCCGCTTTGCCAGCCCGGAGGATGGCGAGAACAGGGAGTATCGTCAGGAAGATGCCGGCAAACAGGTAGACCACCTCGAGAATGGGATCCCAGGTGAAGGCATTCTCGATCCTTATCCGCCGGGCCGTGGTGGACCAGGACAGTCCCGCCAGCACCAACAGCGTGCCATCCCGGACCAGACTTTGGAGCGGCATGGTGACACGCCAGATCGGCACGTCGATGCCTGGCGCCCATATCCCGCTCAGCAGCACCGCGCCCACCGCTGCGACGAGGTAAGCCAGGTTGTGCAGGCCCCGAAAGCCGATCCGCAACGGCCCGACCCGGCGCGGACCGCCGTCCCGCGCCCATATGCGGCGGTCGAGAATGTAGAAGGTCGCCAGCAGAACGGTGCTGCCCAACAGCATGGGGCCGATCATGTGCTCGAATGGCCAACCGAAGGCGATTCCCTGCAGAAAGCCGAGGAACAATGGAGGGTCGCCGAGCGGCGTGAGCGAGCCGCCGATGTTCGCCACCAGGAAGATGAAGAACACCAGCACGTGCGCATTGTGTCGCCGCTTGAGGTTGGCCTGGATAAGCGGACGCACCAGCAGCATGGCGGCCCCGGTCGTTCCGGTAAGGCTTGCGATGCCAGCTCCGAAGGCGAGGATGGCCGTGTTGATCGCCGGGGTTCCCACCATGTTGCTGCGCACCCGGACCCCGCCTGAGATGACGAACAGAGCAAAGAGCAGGATGGTGAAAGGCAGATACTCCGCCGTCGCCGTATGCAGAACCTCGGTGGCTGCAAGCATGACGCCCTGAGTGGCGGCGAATGGCAGCAAGAACGACAGGGCCCAGGCAGCCGAGACCTTGCCAAAATGCCTGTGCCAGACATGCGGTGAGACCTGCGGGAGCACGGCGACGGAAAACAGCAGACCGGCGAAGGGTATCGCCCACCAAAGGCTCAGGGCGGCGCCGTCGAGACCTGGCCCGGCACCCTCTGCCTGGGCGGGACCTGCGATGCACGCAGACGCCAGGGCGAGGATCGTAGCGCGTCGCCGGTTCCAGATTGCCAGATCAGCCTCGCCCGTGATGATTGCCCGGATGTTCGTATAGACTGACTGAGTTGCGCGTAAGGCTTGTGATCGTCGGCTTTGCTGAGGATGCCGCGTCGGACATCTATGCATATCGCCACTTCTGGCAGCCATCGCTGGCCCTGGTCTCTCTTGCTGGCCGCGGTCGCCGACATCCCGGGTCATGTGCCCACGCCCTGCTGCACCCGCGGCCAGCGGTCACGCCCGCATTGACGCGCCGGCGTGCCTGAGCCCATGCCGGGTTTCGCCGGTCATGCCACCAGCTTTGCGCCAGCGTCATCTTCAGGTCCGGATCACGGGGGAATTGGCCGAACCGGCGGCTTACGCTGTTTCCGGCAGCCCCGTCCTCGCGTCAGATCCCCCCCTTATCGTGAGCGGCGGGAAGCCGACGATGTCGTAGGTCGCGGATGCGATACCGATCCCGGCCGAGTCCAACTCGGTGATGATCCGCCGGCTCATGGCGTCCTTCACGCCGCGGATACGATGGGTGGCGACCAGGAAGCGCACCGTCAGCTCAAGCCAATTGTCGGTGATGCGGTAGTACACGCGTGCGTCCAGGTCGACCGGATCGACCCCGAAGCGCTCCTTGAGTTCGACCTTCTTCTCGATGGCAAGGCCGCTGGCCTCGGTCGCATGTTGCCGGGCTGCATCGAGCATGATGGTCTCGGCGCGGGTGCGGTCGGCGGTATAGGTGATGGGGATCACCATCTCCTCCCAGATGAATGGGAAGTCACGTGTGTAGTTGAACACCGGGTCGGCGAAGATCTTCGAATTGCTGACCGTGACGATGCGCCCGGTGAACTGGCGCGAATGCACCCACATGGCCGGGGACGCACCCTGCACGGCCGGCGGCTGTCCCATCTCCATGATGGTGGTCTGGATGAAACCGAGCCGCATGACGTCGCCGCGCACGCCACCCATGGTGATGCGATCGCCGACGGTGAAGGTGTTGCCGCGCAGGATCACGAAGTAGCCGGCGATCGAGGTGATCACCTGTTGAAGCGCGAAGGCCAGGCCGGCGGAGACCAACCCGAACGCGGTGGCCAGGCGCGTGGGGTCGTTGAACCAGATCGACAACAGCCCGAGGATCAGCAGCACAGACGCGAACAGGCTGATGCCCTGCCGGGTCCAGAACTTCACCTGCAGCGACGTGCCCTTGCCCTGCCCGGCCACCAGGCCCGCCAGCTTGCGCAAGACCCAGCTCGCGGTCAGCACGACCGCGATGAATATGAGCGAGAGCACCAGCTTGCGCCCATTTTCCGGATTCACCCCGACCCAATCGATACCGAAGATCTGCATGGTGCCTCCTATGACGTCGCGGCCGGGACGCTGGCATCGCGCTCCTCTGCCCTATCGGTTTCCGGCAAACGAACGAAGTTGGGCACCTTGCGCCGCGAGACGACGCCGCCCGGCTGTCCGATCCCGGCTCAAGCGGGAGCAGGCGCGGTTCGCAGGATGCCTGCCTCGAGCCTGAGCGCCGCCGCCAGCACAAGAGTTGCCTGCTTCAGCAAATCCAATTCGAGCTACGGCAGCCTAGTCGTCGTGCAGCATGCCGAGTGCTCCGTGTTTGCGGACGTTTGCGAACCGGCGGTGACGCGCGCGCACGTCTTCCAGGTCGGCCGGCGTCGAGACATCGCGCTCGGCGTCGCTCAACACCAGGCCGGCATGGCGGGCCAGTTCGGCCAGGCGGTCCGGATCACGCTCGCACCCGGCCACGGCGGTCAACACGTCGAGTTGGTGGACGAGCACAGCCGTGCTCCCGGCCGCATTCTGCCGCAGCATGTGGAACATGGCATCGGTCAGGCCACCGTAGTCGATGGCCGGCACGACCAGCACAGCCCGGCCGTCGCGTCGCGTGACCCCTCTGGACAGGTGAAGCGGCGCCGCATCGCACAGAGCAGCGCCCAGCCGGTCGAGCACGCTCATCGCCGTGTGCGGGTCGTTGATGCCAGGCGACAAGGCCCGCACCCCAACCTCGACCAGCTGGCGTACCGCGAATTCGAGGTCGCCGGAGCTGACGCGTTGGCCGCCCACGGCGGTGGCCGACCGGATAGCTGCCTCGACCCCGTCCACTGGAGCCGTGACGACGGCGATGGCGGCGCCGGGAAATACGTAGTCGCCGGGCCGAACCAGCAGACGAAGCGACGTGTGGTGCGCGGCCGCCCAGTCCGCAAGACCGTCCTCGTCGAGTTGCTGCAGATAGCCTCGCCGGGGATCGGTGACCGCGATCGCTGCATGCCAGCTGGCATCCGGTGGCGCCGACGGCTGGGGCTTGTCACGCATCAGCCGGACGATCGCCTGCAGCACGTCGTCGCTGACCAGGTCGATCACCGTGTCGACATTGATCCGGCTTGCCATGTGACCCACGAAGAACACCAGGGTGCCCACGCAAACGAAAGCCAGCAGGATCCCGAAGCTGAGCGACAGGTGAGGAACGAACTCGCCTTCGCTTTGCGTCCGCACGGAGCGCAGCACCATCAAGGCGTAAGAGAAAGTGCCGAGAAAGGCGCCGAGGGTGATCTGGTTGCCACGATCCCGGGTGAAGTTTCGCAGCAGGCGTGGCCCCATCTGACCAGCGGCAAGCGAGAGGGCAGCGATCGTGATGGAGAACACCGTGCCGGCAACACCGATGGTGGAGGACGCGACAGCGCCCAAAAGGGTCCGTGCGCCAGTTCCGCCCCCGTTGTAGAGCCAGGCGCTCTCGACCAGCCAGTGCGGCACCACCCCGCTTCGATCCACCGCGACCAAGCCGACACCGAGCACGACGCCGAAGATGACCATTCCGCCGGGCAGCAACCAGAATGTGTCGCCCAGGGCGGTCAGCAGCTTTCGAAGACGGGCTTTCAAGCAGATTCCGATCAGAGGACGATTAAGGATAAGGTCCGGCTTCCGACCGACGCTGGGGGCCGACCGTGCTTCTGACGCAACTGGTAAGCTGAGCCATCGAAAGCCGAACCGTTGGCTCAGAGTAGATAAACGTCTTCGATCGGGCAATAATGGCTGGCCTCGGGAACGCCGCCGGCCGCAGCCAACCGGCCATGTGGCGCCCCTACCCGCCTCGGCTTCCTGCCGGCCCGCTTCGGGTGTCGCTCGAACCACCGATCGCGGTGGGCTGCGTCGCGATGGGGCCGAACCGGTGTTCGATGCTCGGGCGGGCAGTAGCCCTAGTGATCGGCAGCGATGGCCGGTTCTTGCTCCCTCTGCCTGACCGCGAGGCCGGAGCCAGCTTGTTTCGACCGCGGACGAAAGCTTCGGGTCGGCGCTGTCTCGTCCATGTCGGCGGGCATCTGGCTCAAGTCCGTAAGCTCAACCACTTGCTGCAGAAAGGCGGTCCGGTTGAGAGGCTTGCGCATGATCATCACGCTAGCGGCGAGTTCGTCGAGACCGGTGACGCGGTCGTATCCCGTCACCAGTATCGTCGGCAGGCTGGGCCGGAGACGGCCTACAGCCTGGATCAGATGGGATCCCTTGATGCCGGGCATCGACTGGTCGGTCACAAGAAGATCGAAGTGCTCTCCCGCCTTGATGATCTCCAATGCTTTCTCGCCATCCTCAACGGAGATGGAGCCAAAACCAGCCTTCTCCAGCACCCGGGTCAGGGTGTCGCGGACCAGCGGCTCGTCATCGACGACCAGGACCCTGCCCCGGCCCCTAGGCGCGGGTGAGGCACTGGGCACCACCTTGCTCGTCGCAACCGGCATCACCACCCGTGGCAGCCACAAGCCAACCTTGGTGCCACTGCCCTGCTTGCTTTCGATGCGGATGTCGCCGCCGCTCTGCCGCGCGAAGCCTTGCACCATGGACAGGCCCAGCCCGGTGCCTCCGCCCGCGGGCTTGGTGGTGAAAAACGGCTCCATGACGCGCGCCAGCACGTCGGCCGGTATTCCGCACCCGTGGTCCACCACCTCGAAGCAGACATAGTCCTGGGCAGCTAGTCCGGCCAAAGCGGCCTGCTCGGCACCCACGTTCGCGACGGTAAGGATGATGAGCCCATGTGCCCCGCCCCGGCATGCGTCGCGCGCGTTGAGGACGAGGTTGAGCAGGCAGCTGTTGAGCTGGGTGGCATCTGCTCGAATGGTCCAGGTGTCCGACTGCACGTCATGCTTCACAGTCACGTCGTCGCCGAGCACCCGAGCGAACAGGGCAGTACTTTCCTCGATGACACGGGCGGGGCTGAGCAGCGTCGGCGCGAGGGTCTGCTTTTTGGAAAACGCCAGCAGCTGATGCACCAGGGTCGCGCAGCGGCGACCCGCTTCCTCCGCGACGTGCACGCACTCCCGGCCATCCGGATCCAGTCCCCTCTGATCCGAGAGCATCTCGAGATTGCCCATGATCGCGTGCAGCATGTTGTTGAAGTCGTGCGCGATCCCGGCCGCGAGCTGGCCGACCGCTTCCATGCGATGCGCCTGGTGCAGGCTCGCCTCCAGTTGCTTGCGCTCCGTGATGTTCCGTGCCACGCCGATCAGCCGCCGGCTGTCATCATTGCCATGGTTGAGCACCGGAGCGACGGACACCTCCCAGTCGGTCCGCTGTCCCGCGTGCTCGAATTCCATCGCGTAGCTGATCTGCCGGTTCTGCTGGATGCAGTTGGTCCATGCGGTCAGCGTCGTGTCGAAAGCCTGTTTGGGCCAGAATGCCCCGCATTGCGTCCCGGCAACGTCAGCCGTTGTGGCGCCAGTCACGGTTTGCCACATGGGATTTACCGCCTCGTAGAAGAACAGTCCGCGTTCATCGATCCTCGCCACAAACATCGCATCGGGGGAATTGATGAACAGCGCGTCAAGCCGCGCCAACGCAGACGCGGCCTCCCGGGCCGATATCCGGGCCAGGCGGTCGGCATATTTCCAGCGGGAGAGCGACCGGAGCATCGCGGCCGCGAAGACGACTGACACCAGGGCCAACAGTCCGACGACGGAGCCGAGGATCATGGACTTTTGCTGCCACTCGGCGAAGATGTCCTGCCTGGACAGCCCGACCGCCACGAGCAGGGGTAGGCTTCCGATCTGCCTGTAGCCGTAAAGCCGCTGCACGCCATCTGTGGTGGAGACCGCCTCGTATGTGCCCGCGCTATGCTCCGCAAGGTACTGGAACACCGTGGCCGTGCTGAGATCGCTGCCGATGCCCGTGCTGGCAGGAGGCTGCCGGCTGATCAACGTGCCGTCCGTCGCAAGGAAGGTGATGTTGCCACCAGGCCCTACGTCCAGAGAGCGAAACAGCCCATCGAGATAGGCGAGTTCGAAGCGGCCGGCGACGATGCCCGCGAAGGTGCCGTCGGCGGCATTCACCCTGCGGGCCAAGCTGATGAACCAGGCGCCAGTGGCGGCATCTCTCGTTGGTCTGGAGACGAGGAGACCGAGGTCGTCGCGAGCACGGTGCGCCTGAAAGATCGGCATGGCGGCTGCGGCGCTGCCTTGGTCCTGCCGACCGGCGGAGGCGTAGAGGATCTCGCCGTTGGCATTCGTCACGAACACTCCGCCGATGCCGCCGGCCTCAATGGCCCCATCAAACAGGATAGAGTGGCGGATATCTGGGTTCATCGCGGCAAGACCTGGCAGACGTGCCCCCTGGACCGCCGCCCGGATCGAAAGATCCAAGGTGGTCAGGGTTCGCCCAAGATCACGTTCAAGGCTCAACGAGAGATTGCGTGCAGTCTGCTCGGCGCGCTTCCAGGCCACGTTGCGGGAATCGACCATCGTCCAGGCCAGGACTGAAAATAGGGCGACCGAAAGGATCCCGCCGGCAAAGATCAAGCGAAGCAGCGGGCTCAAGCGGCTTTGAGCTGGATCGAAAGACTTCATCAGACACCTATGGATCATACGTTCGCAGGAGCTCGCGCGTGCGGACACAGCGAACTTGTCGAAGTGACACAAGCCAGTGGCGTCGTTGCCCGGCCGCGGGCGCGATCAATGCGCATCATCATCAGCAGGTGATTATAGGTCCGCCGATCTCGCAAACGACTTTGGAAATGTCATTCTTTGCAGCCGGCACCAGCGATCAACCAAACCGAGGGCGAAACCGCCCGGACGATGACAGCGTCGCTTGTCTTCCCGAAGCGGCCGCTTGCGGCGCCAGAGGCCGAGCCCAGCCACCGCCGAGCCAGGCAAGCGACATAGGCTGCGGAACCGACGTGTTGTTGGCCATCATTATCGCCGAAAACGAAGTGACGTTGTCGAGGCCGGCTACAAGGGTGAGCGTGTGGACCTGATCGTGCCGCCGGCTTCCCTCTAGATTAAAAGCTTTCGCCAGCGGTCGGGGCCGACATGACGTCCTTGGCCGAGCTTGATGACGGCCGGTGACTGTCGGCAGTGGTCCTGAGAACAAGCTGCTATTTCTATTCCATGCGATGGAATATGCATTCCGTAACTCGATCCGTAAACGCAAGATGGACATCTCGGGTCGCCGTTGCTTGACCAAACCATTAAGGAAGTGTGTAGCGTGCGCGTTCTAGCCAGAGTGGCGTGCTGTTCTTGAACCGCGGCGATATCGCTTCCTTCAGCTTCGATCGCTATGTCCTGGATGTCCGTCGCGGCACCCTGCTCCATGGCGGGGTGGAGCAAAGGCTTCGACCCAAGCCAGCCATGCTGCTGCGCTACCTGGTCGAACAGGCCGGCAAGCTGGTCGGCCGCGACGAGATCGCGGCTGTCGTCTGGCCGGGCCAGGCCGTTTCGAACGCGAGCATCGACCAGTGCGTCCGCGCCATTCGCCAGGCCCTCGGCGATGATGGGCGCGAGGTCCTGCAAACGGTGCCGAAGCGCGGCTACCTGCTGGCGCCCAGGGTGACCCGGCATACCCCTGCTGCATCAGAGACGATCGCACCCGGTCCCGTGACCGGCGCCGGGGTGCCGATGCTTGTTCCGCCCCGGCTTTCCATCGCCGTGATGCCGTTCCACAACCTGAGCGGCGACCCGGACAACGGCTACTTCGTCGACGGCTTCGTCGAGGAGATCATCACCTCGCTGTCCAGCGTGCCACTGCTGTTCATCGTCGCCCGCGCATCGAGCTTCAGCGTTCGCCAGCACGCCGTGGATGGGGCCCAGGCCGGGCGCGACCTTGGGGTGCGCTATGTGCTCGAGGGCTCGGTTCGCAAGGCCGGGAAGGAGTTGCGGATCACCACGCGCCTGATCGACTCAGAAACCGGCGTGCACCTTTGGGTCGAGCGCTTCGATGGCGCGTTGCAGGACCTGTTCGAAATTCAGGGCCGGGTGGCGGCACAGGTCGCGGGGGCCATCGAACCTACCCTGCACTCTGCGGAAGTGGAGCGTTCCGTCGACCAGCCGACAGCCGACCTCGGAGCCTACGACCTGTATCTGCGAGGCCACGCCCTGTTTCTGGCGTCGGCCCGGCAGATCGGGGCGGCACTTGGGCTCCTCGAAGAGGCCATCACGCGGGACCCGAACTACGGCGCCGCCCTGGGACTGGCTGCGATGTGTTGCCAGCGCCTGGTGGCCGACAGCCGCAGCGCTGACCCGGGCAACGACCGGCTGAAGGCCGTCGACTACGCGAGACGTGCGCTGGAGGCAGCTCCGAACGACTGCAGCGTACTCGTCAACGCCGCACTGGCGCTCGCCTATTTCGGCGAGGACATCGATGCGATGCTGACCCTGGTCGACCGCGCCTTGACGCTCAACCCAAACTTCGCACGCGGATGGCACGTCAGCGGCCATCTTCACCTTCGGGCCGGGCTGCTTGAGAAGGCCATCGAGCACACCAGGCGCTCACAGCAGCTCAGTCCCCGTGCCCGGGTCGGGAATGGCGGGCAGGTGACGATCGGTGCGGCGCATTTCTATGCACGCCGCTTCGAGGAAGCCGTGCCCCACCTGCTGCAGGCAGCACAGGAAGACCCGGAGAACCCGAACCCACACCGCTACCTGGCCGCCTGCTACGCCTGCCAGGGCAAGCATCACGCCGCCGCCGCCGCGATCGTGCGGTTGAGGGCGGTGACCGACACGATCATTCCCGACGTCACCTACCTGCGGCACGACGCCTATCGAACGTCTTTCCTGGAGGGACTTGCTCTGGCGATGAAAGCTTGACCAGGAGCGGACCGGCCGTCCTCCGACCTTCTCCGCCTGAGCGCCTCACGATGCGTCGTCGCACCCTGCTGCAAGCCGCCGGTTCGCTCGCGTTGCCGCCCAGGACCGGGGCCAGGGCGCCGGGGTGCTTCGTTTTGTCCCGCACGCCAACCTCGCCACCGTCGACCCGGTTCGGGGCTTCCAGTACGTCGTCCGGAATGCCTCGCTGCTGATCTGGGACACGCTGCACGGCATCGATCGTCAGCTGCGCCCGCAGCCGCAGATGGCCGAAAGCCAGGATGTGTCCGATGACGGCAAGATCTGGACGTCCCGGCTGCGCCCCGGCCAGACGCCACACCGCATCAGATGCGGTGCAGGAACGACCGGGCCTGCCCCGCACGCAGGCGGAACAGCGCGGCAGGCCGGTGGGCGCCGACACGACGGCTTTCAGCCGCCTCCACGATGCCCTGGTCGGTGATCTTGCGACGGAACGAGGCCGGGTCCAGCCGCGTGCCCAGCACCTGCTGGTAGACGGCGTGCAGCTCCGTCAGGGTGAACAGCGGCGGCAGCAGGAAGGCGGGCAAGGCTGAGTAGCTCGACCTGCCGCGCAGGCGTGACACGGCGGCGTCGATGATCGCGGCATGGTCGAAGGCCAGCGGCGGCAGGCCCGCGACCGGATGCAGCGCCAAGGCACCCCCGGCGGCCAGCAACTCGGCTTCGGGGACCAGGGCGAAGTAGACGACGGTCAGCGACCAGCCGCGGGGGTCGCGCGCTTCGCCGCTGAAGGTGGCCAGCTGCTCCAGGAAGCGGCATTCCACCCGCGCCTTGTCGCGCAGGATGCGGGCGGCCGCGGCCTCCAGCGTGGCGTCTTCCGGTATGTGAACGTAGCCGCCGGGCAAGGCTAACAACCCGGTGAAGGGCGGCTGCTCGCGTGTGATGAGGCCGACGCACAGCGCACCCTGCCGCAGCGTGAGCAGCACAGCGTCAACCGTGGCGATCGGGGCCGGAAAGAGTTGGACTGCAGACATAATTGTAATTTGCACATTTCAATTTAGAAGTGCAAGCTTTCGTCACGGCGCAAGCCGAACAATGCTCCAGGAGCCCTCGCGCATGCGTCTCGCCCTCAGCCTCGCCGGCCGGTCCATCCCGCTCCGCTGCTTCACCTTCCCGGGCGGCGAGATCCAGGTGCGGATCGAGGGACCGCCCGGCCCGGCCGAGGCGGTTACCATCCGGGCCGAGCTGGTCGATACCGACACGCTGATGGCGCTGCTGCTGCTGACCGACGCCGTGCGCCGCCATTACCACGATCCCGCCATCCACCTGGTTTGCCCCTACCTGCCCTATGCCCGGCAGGATCGCGTGGCCTATCCGGGAGAGGCGCTCTCCGCTGCCGTGGCCTGCCGCCTGCTGAATGCCCAGGGCTATCGCTCGGTCGAGGTATGGGACGCGCATAGCGACGTGGCGCTCGCCCTGCTCGACCGCGTGCGCCACCGCCCGGCCAGCGATTTCGCGGCCGCCGTCATCGGCAGCCAGGACGTGATCGTCGCCCCGGACCTCGGCGCCGTGAAA